>JFJP01038158.1_pt1 | contig 30782 bp, 29 predicted proteins | sample 431651 | NCBI WGS metagenome assembly JFJP01 (sample SAMN02602958, study PRJNA72255) | Microbial mat metagenome, whole genome shotgun sequencing project. | biome: fresh water; feature: sink hole; material: water; isolation source: purple microbial (photo- and chemosynthetic) mats found in... | reverse complement strand
AGAACTCCGGATATTTTCGGCTCTTTGGGATATTGTTGACGATAAGGGCAACAAGGAGCATGACGCCTGCCCCTAACGCAGCCGGCATTATTACATAAAGGTAGCCGAGATCATGCACGGTCCCGCCGCCAAGGACGGCAATGAGGGCGGTAGCCCCTCCCGGTGGATGGAGGGTCTTGGTAAGATGCATTAAAGCAATCGAGGTGGAAACGGCCACTGAAGCAGCCAGCCAGGGTTCACCGCCAAGCCACTGGAAGGCGGTCACTCCGATAAAAGCGGAAAGAATATGGCCACCGAGCAGATTCCTCGGCTGGGCCAGTGGGCTGCGAACTGCTCCGTAGATGAGCACTGCCGAGGCACCAAAGGAACCGATAATCATCATCAGGCTGGTCTGGTCGAGCAGTTTGAAGTGGATAAGAGAAACTGCCGCGATACCGAGAAAGCTGCCTAACCACGACCAGACCACCTCGGAAAGACCTACTTTAGGCGGACTTTGCCCGCCGCCCTTCATTTTATGCCAAAGGTTCACAGTGTCGACTCCTTGCCAAAGAAGCTGAAGGAATGCGCCAGATCGGTACGTGTGACAATGCCGACGGGGTGTTCATCCGTGTTGATGATCGGCAAGCGATTGATCCGCCGATCGACAAAGAGCGCTGAAATATCACCAATGGTCATCTCCGGAACACCGGTTATTGCCGGTCGTGTCATGATGTCGCCCACGGTGCGGTTACGCAGGTTGCCGATCATGCACCCCTTATTATGAAGGCAATGGGTGGCGATTTGCATGAAAGAGGCAGTTGCGCCGAAGCCCATTTCCTGGAGAAAATCCTTTTCGGAGACCACACCGACGATCTTGCCCGCAGTATCGACCACAGGCGCTCCCGATATTTTCTTTTCCGCAAGCAGGGCGGCGGCCTTGACCAGGTCCATTTCCCGGCCGACCACCTGTACGGCTTTGGTCATAAGGTCTGCAGCCTTCCGAGAGGTAAGTAACCGTTTTACCGCCAAAGAGTATGCTGCCTGATACACCTCTTTGAAATCACCGGGAGTAATATCGAGATACCCTTCAATTGCCTTCATTGCCTCGACTACATCCTGCTCGGAAATTTCCACAGACATCAATTGTGTCTCGTTCATTTCTTGCATTTTCGCCTCTCCCCTGATCGTCCCTTGCGATTTTTCAGACAGGATTACAAAGGGTCGTAGGGTGCATTCCATGCACCGTTATCATAATAGATGGTGCATGAAATGCACCCTACGCGGTGTCGACTTACCGAGAAGTTCCTTAGTTCCCGGCCATCATCGCGGCGATATCTTCCTGCACCGTGGCGATGGGTTTGATGTTGAAGTTGTCAACGAGCACTTTGGCAACGCCCGGAGACAGGAATCCCGGCAGGGTCGGCCCGAGGCGGATGCCTTTAACGCCGAGGGAAAGCAGAGCGAGGAGGACCGCCACCGCCTTTTGTTCGTACCAGGCGATATCAAAGGAAATTGGCAGTTCATTGATATCCTTGAGGCCGAATACCTCTTTCAGTTTCAGGGCGATGACCGCAAGAGAGTAAGAATCGTTGCACTGTCCGGCATCGAGTACCCGGGGGATGCCGCCGATATCGCCGAGGTTGAGTTTATTATAACGGAACTTGGCGCAGCCGGCGGTGAGGATGACCGTGTCCTTCGGCAGGTTCTCGGCTACTTCGGTGAAATATCCCCGCGCTTTCTGTCGGCCGTCGCAGCCGGCCATGACGATAAAGCGCTTGATCGCCCCGGACTTAACCGCCTCGACAACCTTGTCAGCCAGGGCCAGCACCTGGTTGTGGCCAAAGCCGCCGACGATGGAACCGGTTTCAATCTCCGTCGGCGGGGCGCAGGTCTTGGCCTTGGCGATCAGGGCCGAAAAGTCCTTGCTGCCGCCGGCGGGACGATCAGCGATATGGGTGGCGCCGTCATAGCCGACAATATTGGTGGTATAGAGGCGATCGAGATAGGTGTGTTCCTTCCTCAGCGGCACCAGGCAGTTGGTGGTCAGCAGCACCGGGCCGTTGAACGACTGGAATTCGCTGTTCTGATGCCACCAGGAACCGCCGTAATTGCCGACGAAATGCGGATACTTTTTAAAGGCAGGGTAGTAATTGGCGGGCAGCATCTCGCCGTGGGTATAGACATCGACTCCGGTGCCTTCGGTCTGCTTGAGCAATTCATCCATGTCTTTCAGGTCATGGCCGCTGATAAGGATGCCGGGGTTCTTGCCGACGCCGATATTGACCTGGGTGATCTCCGGGTGGCCATAGGTTGTGGTGTTGGCCTCGTCGAGCAGGGCCATGGTCGTTACCGCCATGCCTCCGGCTTTCATAACCATGGCGACCATTTCATCAACCGACAGCTCCTTGGTGGTCGAGGCCAGGGCTTCAAACATAAAATCGTCGATTTCCGCCTTGCGATAGCCGAGAACCGCCGCATGCTCGGCATAAGCGGCAATACCCTTCAGGCCGATCACCAGCAACTCACGCAGGGAACGCACATCCTCGTGGCTGGTGGAGAGTACGCCCACCGATTGAGCCTTTTCGGCAAAATTAGCCGCCGTGCCGCTCCAGGTTGCGGCTTCCGGTAAAGAGCCTTCAAACTCCTTGCCGTTTTTCGCCTTATAGGCGGCAAGAAAGGCCGCCCGCAATTTGTCGCGGCGAACCAGGCCGTCCTCGACCATGGCGACAAAGCGGGAATCAGCCCAGTTGGCATTGGTGATGGTGGCAAAAAGGCCCTGGAGAACAAAATCGTCGTTGGAGCGATCCGCTTTTCCCAGTTCCTTCAACTTTTCGCCATAAACGGCCATGCCGCGCAGAACAAAGAGCAGCAGATCCTGCAGGTTGGCGGTTTCTTCCGGTTTGCCGCACATCCCTTTGATGGTGCAGCCGGTGTTTTTCGCAGTTTCCTGGCATTGGAAGCAAAACATGGTGGTCCTCCTATGTGATGATGGTTTGGTACTGAAGTGTTAAATTCCCGGGCCATGTGGCCAAGGAATAGGGGCTGCGGACATTGTTGGTTTCGATGTCCGTGATGGTTCTTTTGCGGAGTATGAGGTCTTGGCATGCGGCGGCAAGAAAGGCATTGCCAGGCACCTCCAATTATGGACTTAAAAAGATAAAGAGTCAAAGGCCCCGTCCCTCACCGGTTTCCTCATAGGTCACTCCGTCCCGGATATGGTAGATGCGTTTGAAGGTCGGAATGATTTTTTCATCATGGGTAACCACGATGATCGCCGTGCCGAATTTTCCGGCCATGGTGTTGAGAATACGGATGACCGCCAGGGCACGTTCGCTGTCAAGGGGTGCCGTCGGTTCATCGGCGAGAATGACCGGTGGCCGGTTGACCAGGCCGCGGGCAATGGCGACCCGTTGCTGTTCGCCGCCGGAAAGCTGCGACGGCATGGCGGTTGCCCGGTGTTCGACCTGCAGCGCCTGGAGAAGCTCCATCGCCTGTCGTCGCGCCTCGCCGTTGCCGGTTCCGGCGAGCATCGGCAGGAGGGCGACATTGTCGGTGACATTGAGAAAAGGGATAAGGTACGGTGCCTGGAAGACAAAACCGATCTTGTCGCGGCGCAGGGCGCGGAGGTCGGAAATCTTCCAGCCGTTGTCATAGATGACCGTATCGCCGAGAATCATTTTCCCGGCCGACGGTTCGATAATTGCCCCCAGACATTTGAGCAGGGTGGTCTTGCCCGAGCCGGACGGGCCGATGAGACCGACAACCTCGCCGGGGGCAACCGCCATATTGACGTTTTTCAGGGCGTCGACAGCGGTATCGCCCTTACCGTAGCGTTTTCCCAGCCCCTCAATGCGAATGCCGGGAATAGTGGGTGTGGGCTGTTGTTTATCCACCGATAGCCTCCGCCGGATCGACTTTCAGCGCAGCCCGGATAGCCAGGAGGCTGGCGAGGGAACAGATGAGCATAACCGCGACAAAGCCGCGCAGGGCATCCCCCGGTTGCAGCAGGACATACTTCGGGAAAAACGGCGCCCAGATGGTGGCGGCGATCTTGCCGACGAGAAAGCCGATGGCGCCAAGGGCCAGGGCCTGTTGCAGGATCATCGCCGAGATGGTGCGGTTCTTGGTGCCGATCAGTTTCAGCACGGCGATTTCACGAATCTTGCCGAGGGTCAGGGTGTAGATGATAAAGGCGACGATGGCGGCGCTGACGATGGCCAGGATGACGAGGAACATGCCGATCTGTCTGGCCGAGGTGGCGATCAGTTTGGAGATGAGGATCTTCTGCATCTGCGCCCGGGTGTAGACGGTCAACCGTGTCCAGCGACGGATCGGTTCGGCGACGGTTTCCGGATCGGCACCCGGTTCGAGCTCAACCAGTACGGCGTTGACGTACGGATTGGTGCTTTGCGAGGCGATGACCGCATCGAGCATGCCCGGTACTCCGGGGCGATTGAGGCTTGGATTTTCGGCGGTGCGGGCGCGCTGGCGGACGATGGCATCGTTATCTTTAAGAAACTGTGCTTCCTGGGCGTCCTTCAGGGGGATGAAGATCATCGGGTCACCGCCCGAGGACACCATCCGTCGAGTCAGTCCGACTACTGTATAGATATTGCGGCGGATCTGGATGCGGTCGCCCAGGGTAAAGCCGGCGGCGAGATCGGCCACCGCCTCGTAATGGCCGCGGGTGATATGCCGCCCGCCGACGAGAAAACCAGGCTGGCCGGGATGGCCGGGCCCGTCCGGGCTGACGCCGACGACCATGGCCCGTACGTCGTTGCCCGTCGTCCCGTGGCTATGGTGCACCTGCATGGTGAGGTAGGTGATGCCGGCGGCCCGGGCCACACCGGCCATGCTGACAAGCGAGCGATAGGTAAGATCAGGGATGCTTGATGACTCGGCATAGGGGCCGAGGGTGTCCCGCTGTACCACCCAGAGATCGGCGCCGCTGTTGTCGAGCAACACATTGGCATCGTCGACCATGCCGCGGTAGACTCCGGCCATGGTGAGGGTCACGCCGATCAAAAGGCCCAGGCCGATACCGGTAAAGATAAACTTGCCCGAGGCATGGAGGATGTCACGTCCGGCGAGGCTGATCATGGCCTTTTGCCCTCATCCGGCGGTTCAATCGTGATCCGGCTTTTGCTCTGCAGCGGCTTTTTACTGTAGAGGACAAGCTGTTCGCTGCCTTCAAGGCCGGAAACGATCTCCACCCAGCCGTCCAGGTCGACGGCTCCGGTTTTGACCGGAGTGAAGATCAGGCGTTTCCCGTCGGCGACGACCCAGACGCCAAGCCGGCCGTCGACCCGCTGCAGACAGGCGTTGCGAATTGCCGGCATTGCCTTGCGGGTTTCCGGATAAACCGTAACCTCCGCCAGCTCGCCGAGGGGCGGCAGAGGGTGCGGCAAGAGGTCGAAACGCACCTTGGCGAGCATCTCTTCGGTGACGGCATCGGCCAGCGGTTCGAGACGTTGTACCTTTCCGGCCAGGGTCTTGTCGGCCAGGGATCTGAGGACGATGTCCGCCCTGAGGCCGGCCCGCAGTCCCACCGCCCGTTGCTGGTCGAAACGGACATTGATCCAGACGCTGTCCGGTTCGATCACCTCAATCACCGATTGTCCGGGAACGACGGTGGTGCCGGGATCGGCGTCACGGCGGGTGACCAGGCCGTTTACCGGCGAGATCAGCCGCAGGTTGTCGCGTTGCCGGGCAAGGCCCTCGCCCTCCGCCTGTAGCCGCAGTACCTCCTGGCGGGCCACTTCGAGATTGGCCCGGGCCGCGGCAAGGGCTGCCTCGGCGATGTGATAATCCTGTTGTTTGCTTTCTCCTGCCTCCTTGCTGACCGAGTGCACCGTCAGCAGCTGGGCGTATCGCTCTGCCTGGGTTCGGGCAAAGGCAGTGCGGGCCTGGGCCTCGCGGATATGCGCCTCACCGGCGGCAACGGCCGCTCCGGCGCGGCTTACCGCTGCCGCCTGGGCGTGGATCTTATCGTCGAGGTCGACCGGGTCCATGGCCCCGAGGAGCTGGCCTTTTTCTACCGTATCTCCTGCCTGCACAGCAAGGTGCAGAATACGCCCGGACAGGGTCGGACCAATCTTATGCACCGCTTCCGCTTCGACAATACCGATGCCGAAAAGTGCCGGGGAGATTTGCCGTGTTTCAACCTTTGTCAGGACGACGCCGGTCGGTGCCAAGGGCCCGGAACGCATGAGGACGTAGATAAATCCGGCCAGCAGAGCGAGGACAAATGCCACCGGCAGCAGGGTTTTGCTGTAATTTCGGAATAAAGTGTTCATGGTCGGCCTTGAAGCCCACGGAGGTAAATGGCGAAGACCCCCGGGGCGTTATCGCCCATCCGTGGTAACTCGCCGGAGAGCATTGATTGCATGATCAGCCCCTGGATGGTGCCGATAAACAGGGTTGTGGCGGCGGTGCTGTTGGTTGTTGGAGCAATCAGGCCCTGGGTCTTGGCTTTTTCCAGGCAGGTACCGATCCGTTCGGAATAACGCCTCAGCATCAGCCGCGCCGTTTGCTTGGCCGGGGTCGTGTCGGCCTTTTGCAACTCGCCGAAAAGAATGCGTGGAACTCCGGGGTGGTTGACGGCGAATTCGACATGGTTCATAAACATTGCCTCAAGGGCTTCCACGGGGTCGGGGGTCGAACGTATAATTGCATCGATCTGAGCGAGCAGGCGGTCGCTGACCCATTCCATGACCGCCTGCCAAATTGCTTCCTTGGTGGGGAAATGGCGGAACAGTGCCCCTTGGGACAGCCCCATATGGGCGGCGATGGCGTAGGTTGTTATTTCGCTCGGGGTTGATGTATGCACGGCTTCTCCCGGTAAAAAATTAAAAACAGTAATTAATTACTAACATAATGGTTGAAGGGAGTCAGGGCAAGGTCCGGAGAAAATTACGTGTTGTTTTATACGGGGGCAAAAGTCAGTCGCAGAAGCACATCCTGCATAAGCCCGTTGATTACCTGGAACCGTTCCCGGTCGGCCAGCATGGTTCCGGCATCCTGGATATAGGGTCCGGTAACGAGCTCGTCGCCGCAGTTGACAATCAGTTGCTCACCACTTTCCGGGGTTGTCTCCAGGTGGAATTGCAGGCCGACAATGCGTTCGTCGTAGATAAAGGCCTGGTTTTCACAGGCGGCGCTGCGGGCTATATGCTGTGCTCCCCTGGGGATGAATACGCATACATCCTCTACAATGTGCATGGTGGTGCCTCCTGTTATGTGTTTTTCCATAATGTACTTGGCGAGGAAGAAAAACAAATTGACCTAAGTCAAACCCAGGAGAAATTATTTCGAGTTCGTGGTTGGCGCCTCAACCCTCCCTCTTCATTCAAGGTGTAACTGGCGCATTTTTTCCCAGAGATTTTTTCGGCTGATGCCAAGAAGGCGGGCCGCCTCGGTGCGATTGCCGCCGCTAGCCAGGAGGGCCTGCTGGATAAAACCCTTTTCGGCGATTGCCATGTTGTCGCAAAGGCTTAAGGATGTTGTCTGCGCTGCTTGTCCGGCGGCGATCCTGGTGATTTCGTGGGGCAGATCCTCCGGGGTGATCTCCGTTCCCCGGCAAAGTACCGAGGCCCGTTCCATGATATTGCGTAATTCCCGTACATTTCCAGGAAAATCATAACCTTCGAGGTAATGCACTGCTTCTTCGCCGATGGCCAGGCTGCGGCCGTGCTGGTCGTTGAATTCCTGCAGCAGAACCTGGCACAATCCGGCGATATCTTCCCGATGTTCGCGCAGCGGCGGCATCTTCAAAGGGATGACCCTGAGGCGGTAGAGAAGATCCCGGCGAAAGCGTCCGGCCTCGACTTCCGCTGTCAGGTCTTTTGCGGTGCAGGAGATAATGCGGACATCGATCCTGATGCTCTTGCTGCCGCCGACTCGTTCTATCTGGCCTTCCTGGAGCACCCGCAGCAGCTTGGCCTGCAGCGGGCCGGGAAGATCGCCCAGTTCGTCCAGCAACAGCGTGCCGCCGTCGGCCAGCTCAAACTTTCCCTTGCGGCGCTGGTCGGCGCCGGTAAAGGCGCCCCGTTCGTGGCCGAAGAGTTCCGATTCCATAAGCCCGTCGGGTATTGCCGGGCAGTTAATGGAGATAAAGGGTTTGTCATGGCGCGGACTGGCCTTGTGTATGGCCCGGGCCGCCAGTTCTTTGCCGGTTCCCGACTCCCCGGTAATGAGGATGGTCGAGGTGGTTGGCGCCACCTGCTTTATCAGGTCATATACCCGCTGCATGGCTGCACTTTTGCCGAAAAGGGTCCGGTCATGCAGCGATTTGCAGGAGGCCTCAAGGGCCTCGCACCGGGCCTTGATCGATTGCTGGTCGAGAAGGCGGGTGACGCGGATAATCAGGTCGTCGATATCGAAGGGCTTGAGGATATAGTCGGTGGCGCCCTGGCGCAGGCAGGTGATGGCGTCGTCCACCGAACCGTAGGCGGTCATGATGATGATATCGGTACGAACGTTTTGCAGCAGGGTGAGGCCACCCATGCCCGGCATACGGATATCGGAGATAATCAGGTGGTAGTGATTTTTCTCGTAGAGAGCCATGGCCCGGTTGCCGTCTTCCACTTCATCCACCTGCCAGCCGTATTTTTTTAAGCGGTCGGAGATGGAGATGCGCATGATTTCATCGTCTTCCGCAAGGAGAATTCTCACCATAATTTTTCACTGGGGTTGAGGGGAAGGGCTGCCGGCCGGGATGGCGATGGTAAAGGTCGTGCCCTGCTCCGGCCGGCTGTCGACGCTGATTCGGCCGTGCATGCGCTGAACCAGGGAATAGGTTACCGCCAGGCCGAGACCGGTGCCTTCGCCGACCCCTTTGGTGGTGAAAAAGGGGTCGAAGATATGCGGCAGGTTTTCCTCGCTGATGCCGGTGCCGGTATCACGGCAGACGAGAACAAGTTCTCCGCCTTCTTCCCGGCAGGAGATGCTCAGTTTGCCGCCGGTCGGCATGGCCTGGATGGCGTTGAGGCCGATATTGATGACGATCTGTTTCAGCGCCTCGGCGTCGAGCATGGAGTCGCCCGCAACCCGTATATCCGTGCTCAACTCGATGTCCTTGAGCTTATAGGAAAGCAGCATGATGCACTCCTCAAGCAGGGTGCGGACGGCCACCTTGCGAATATGCAGGGGTTCGTTGCGGCCGAAGTTGAGCAGCTGACGCATGATCGTTTCGATCTGACGCAGGCCCTTGTCGAGCAGGGGCAGATAGCGTTCCACCAGCTGCCGGTCGCCGGGGTTCTCCCGCATCGATTTGACGCAGTTGAGCATGCCGCCCAGAGGGTTGTTGATCTCATGGGCGATGCCGGAGGTGAGGATGCCGAGACTTGCCATTTTTTCGCTGAGATGGGCCTGGGCCCTGGTGTTGAGCAACTCCTCCTGGGATTTGCTCAGCCGCCTGCAGAACAGGATGAAGTTGTTGAACACCGCGTCCAGTTCATCCTTGAAACGAGACGGCAGGAGGTAGCGTTCCGGCGGCTCGCCCGGGAATTTTTCCATGGCAAGCGTTAGGTTATGAATGCGGCGGACGATCAACCTCTCAAACATCAGAAACAGGGAAATGGTAACGATCGCGATGCTGGCGACGGCGATGAAGATCAGCGCTTTCATATTTTTGTCGATGAGATCCCTGGCCCAGTCGATGGGGATGGTGATGGACAGACCACCCCTGATGTCGCCGAGGTTGTAGCCGTGTTTGGCGTGACAGCCGAGGCAGGACTCGGTGACTTTCAAAGGGGCAATGAAGCGGACGACCTTGCCCATTTCATCCCGGTCGAGCTCAATGACTTCCTGCCCGCCCCGATGAAAGCCTTCCAGAGCGCTTTTTTCGAAGGTGTCGGGAGCGTTCCCGGGGTTGACCGGGTGTAAGCTCGTTACCCGGAAATAGCCAAGACCGTCCTTTTGCGCGTAGGCTGCCAGTTCCCTGGTGATCATCGCCGGATTGCGGAGGTAATAGGAGTGGCCATGGGTGTCGGTGATAACCGGTGAATCGAGGAAGGGATTGGCCTCGACACCTTGGCGCTGCATGATGAAAAGCCCGTTGTGGTCGGAGGCCCACTGCCTGGTGAGAAGAATCTGTTTGTAGAGCATCCTCGCCTGCTGCTCAGCTTGCCTGAGGATCATCTTTTCGTCGAACACCGCGGTGCGGTAGAGCATGAAGAGGTAAAAGGCGGAAATGATGGCACCGATAAAGATGATGAACTTGGTGCGCAGGCTAAAGCGGATGGGGAGAGGCTGGTCCATGGATTTTCCGGAGGTGCTGCCGGGATGCTCGGCAATTTTCACAGCAAGGCCCATGCCGTCCTGGTTGGGGCCGTCCGTATGTTTTGCATACCATGGATTGTTACCATTTGGTAGCGTAAGTTGGCGGGGGTGTTACCGATTGGTAGCAGCTCCCCGCCGGGATTTGTTGTTTTGTGTTGATATAACACCATTTTTTTTGTGGTATGCAATTTGCTTTGAGTCTGATTGATTATAAATAGACGGAGTAATACTTGCAAAAGAGTGGAGAAAGGGCCGCCACCAGGCGGCAGAACAGTCCATAGCAGGAAAACTGTTGGGTAAGCCTATGAAATATCTGGCCATATTTTGCGTTATCGCCGTTGTGGCGGTGTTTGTCAATCTGGTCCATGAATCGAAGATGCTGTCCTATCTGTCCAGTGAGCCGAAGGTCTGCATCACCTGTCATACCATGAATACCCACTACGATACCTGGCAGCACAGCTCGCATCGGGCCAAGGCGACCTGCGTCGATTGTCATCTGCCCCGTGACTCCTTTGTCAACAAAATGCTGGCCAAGGCCCGTGACGGCTATAACCACTCGGTGGCCATGACCTTTAAGACCTATGGTCCCAACCTTCGCGTCAGCAGCGATGCTGCTCGAAGAATCCAGGAGAATTGTATCTCGTGTCATCGGGAATCGGTTTCCCAGATGCTCGTCAATAGTGCGCAGTACGACAAGGTCGAAGACCCCGGGGTGCAGATGGGGCGAAGATGCTGGCAGTGTCATCGGGATGTGCCGCACGGGACAATGCGCAATCTCATGGCAACGCAAAATAATTTTACCACCAAGGTATTTTAAGGATCTCAATCGGGAGGATGTGTATGAAAAAATCAGTGATAGTTGTTGCTCTCTCTGTGGTCGTCCTGGTGCCGATGGCACTCTTGACGGTCTCCATCAAAGAGAACAAGGCGGAGCAGCAGACCATCGGCGCGGTCCAGGCGGTAAAGGACGGCGAGACCCGTGCTTCCGAATGGGGCAAGCATTATCCGCGTCAGTATGACACCTATATGCAGACGCGAAAAAGCGACGAGATCGCCGATGTCTTAAAGCAGGACCCGGCACTGGTGGTTATGTGGGCCGGCTATCCTTTCTCCAAGGATTACAACAAGCCGCGCGGCCACTATTATGCCGTGGAAGATAATATCAATACCCTGCGCACCGGCGCCCCGGTGGATAAAATCACCGGCCCCCTGCCGACCGCCTGCTGGACCTGCAAATCCCCCGACGTACCCCGTCTGATGAAGCGTGACGGCGAGTTGGAATACTTCACCGGCAAATGGGCAAAATACGGCGAATAAAACCATGAAGCTGACCCTGACCCGCGAATACCTGAAACGAGGCCTCGACGCCGAGGGTAGCCTGAAGGTCGCCGATGTCACCCATCAGGACATGCGTTCCCTGGTTTGTGCCCAGTGTCATGCCGAGTATTACTTTAAAAAGACCGAATGGGAAGATAAGGGCACGAAGAAAACCGCCATGGTCGTTACCTTCCCCTGGGAAAAAGGCTTTTCCGCCGAGAAAATGGAAGAATATTACGATGGCTATAAATTTTCCGACTGGACCCATCAGCTGAGCAAGACGCCGATGCTCAAGGCGCAGCATCCGGATTACGAGACCTTTGTCACCGGTGTCCATAGCCGCAACGGTCTGGCCTGTGCCGACTGTCATATGCCCTATGTGCGTGAAGGCGGAGTAAAATACTCAAGCCATAAGGTTGGCAGCCCGCTGGATAATATTGCCAATACCTGTTTGAATTGTCATAAGGGTACCGAGAAAGAGTTCCGCGAGACCGTCGAGAGAAAACTGGCAAGAAAGAACGAGCTGGCGAAGATGGCCACCGATGTCCTCGCCATGGCCCATCTCGAAGCCGCCAAGGCCTGGGAAGTCGGGGCGACAGAGGAAGAAATGAAGGCCGCTCTGCTGGATCTTCGCCATGGTCAGTGGCGCTGGGATTATGCCGTCGCCGGACACGGCGCCTTTTTCCATGCCCCCGAGGAAATTCTCCGCACCCTGGCCGGGGCCATCAATAAAGGGCAGGATGCCCGACTGAAAATTCGTATTGTCCTCGCCAAACATAATGGTGCTGAGTTTGTCGCCCAGGATTTCTCCACCAAGGAAAAGGCCCAGGCCCTGGTCGGTATGGATTATGGCAAGCTGGTCGAGGAGAAGAAAACCTTCCTTGGTGGTCTCAGGCAGGAATGGATCAAACAGAGTGAGGCAAAAGGCATCTATGATCCGGAATCACGCAAGGATATGAAACTGAAAACCTCGTACCAATGATATTCTTCATCCCCTCTGCTGCGGGCGGGGATGAAGGGTGTTTGCAGATGCTCTGTGCACCGACAAAACCGGGTTGGTGCACAGAGACCACTCCTCCTCTCAGGCCAATTTGAAAGCCCATTGGCGCCAGCAGGTCTGTTGCCTCTTCATCATTTCTTTGATTTCAGTTTCAGGCCGTCGCCCCATACGGGATCGACGCCGAAACGCTCGAACCACCATTCTTCCGACGACTGATGTCGCCTGATCGACACCTCGCTAAAGGAAAATTGATACTGGCGGCAGTATGTCTCAATGATTGCATGGGCTGCCACGATTTTACCGGTCATTTCGTTGCGGAATTCCTTTTCCTCCGGACATTTATCCGGATGCCATCGGGCCAGCAGGCGCCGGTAATTTTTTTTGATCATCTCTGCCGTTGCCGCTTCCGGCAACTCAAGAATGTTTCTTGCCGCTGTTATCTTTTCATAAGCATTCATCATCACGTCCCGGTTTTGCCGGTCCTTTGCAGTTTGACAAAAGTAAGGTCGTCCTTTACGGCCTGGCCAAGTTTTTCGATAAGCCCTTTACTGTCCGCCGGGTCGTTGGTAGTAATATGTGTCAAGGCCTCCGTTCCCGGTTTAACCAGCCGGCCTTCAAATTATACCAACAGCTCAACAGATTCGGGAGAATTCTTTAATGCTCGATGCATCGTTACGGCCGCTGCTTGCACCTTTTCTTGCCAGGATGGCAGTTACACTCCATGCCCGGGGTATATCGGCCAATCAGGTTACCGCGGCCGGATTTTTCTTTTCTCTTCTTGCCTTTCTCGCCCTTGCCTTTGTCTGCTACGGCTGGGCCTTATTCTTTCTTGTCTGCGGCCGTTTGATGGACGGGCTTGACGGTCCTTTGGCGAGGCTCAGCACGCCGACTGATCTCGGCGGCTTTCTCGATATCGTCAGCGATTTTGTTTTCTACTCCGGCATTGTTTTCTTTTTTGCCGTCGGTCGACCGGAGGTGGCCTTGCCTGCGGCCTTTTTGATCTTTGCCTTTGTCGGTTCCGGCAGTTCCTTTCTCGCCTATGCGATCATTGCGGCAAAGAAAGGTTTGCCGGACGACCGGCAAGGTGCAAAATCCTTTATCTATCTCGGCGGGTTGACGGAGGGGAGTGAGAGTATCGCCGCCTTGGCTGCCTGTTGCCTCTTTCCCGACTCTTTTTCACCCATTGCCTATGGTTTCGGCGCTCTTTGCTGGCTGACGACCATCGGTCGGGTGCGGCGGGCCGTTATTGATTTTGCTCCCACGCTTGCGGATGGGCGCTAAAAGATGCCAAAATCAATTCCCGCCGCCAGGGTTTGTCCCAATTCTTCCAGATCGAGAAGATCGTCCTCCGTGGGGATGCCGACGATGCGTCGATGTTCCTGTACCTTCCGCCATTTGTAGCCTGCGGCGAGACGCTCGATCTGTGCCAGGGCGCCACGACCGTCATTGCCGGCACAAACGAAGACGACAAAGGGCAGGCCGATGGTTTTCTCCTGGCTGGCAACAAAGGTGCGATCGAAAAAATCCTTGATCATTCCAGCCATGGTGCCGAAATATTCCGGTGAACCGATGGCAATCGCCCGGCATTGCAGCAGATCATCGACGGTGGCATCCGCCGCCTTTTTCAGCAGGACGGCAACACCTTCTTCCCTGGCGGCACCTTCGGCAAAACGCTTGGCCATGCCGGCCATGGTGCCGCCTTGCGAATGGTAAATAACCAGGATGGTTTTCTTCTGAGTGTTCATTCGGCGTCCTCGGTATGGGGCCATGGCATATCGGCAAGGTCAGCCGACGGTATGTGTTTGCGCTTTTGCTAAAGCAATACCATGATCTGCCGCAGTCCGACAACCGGCAAGCTTCTTGTTGCTTTCTTGCCCCTTGCTTTTTTTCTGTCCCGGGGCATAGTATGTAATACACAAATGCACAAAATTCATCCCTGTCGAAAAGGCGGCACCAGGTATGCCTAAGAAAAAAACAAAAGAAAATGGTTCTGTTTTGACCGAAGCGATACTTGAAAGTATCTCCGAGGGTGTTTTTACTGTCGATAAAGACTGGAATGTTACTTCTTTTAACCGCGCCGCCGAAGAAATAACCGGCATTTGCCGTCAGGAGGCTGTCGGCAGACGCTGTTCCGAGGTACTGCGATCCAATATGTGCGGTGATGGCTGCTGCCCCCTGCAGCACACCCTGAAGGACGGTCGGCCGATTATCGGTAAAGCCGGCTATTTTATCGATGCCGAAGGGGAGCGCATCCCCATCAGCATCTCAACCGCGGTTCTCCGCGACGAGGGTGGCCGAGTTATCGGCGGGGCGGAGACCTTCCGCGATCTCTCCGAGGTCGAGGCCCTGCGCCGGGAACTCAAAGGTAAATTTCGCGTCGGCGATCTTTCCAGCCGCAGCCCGATCATGCAGCGGCTGCTCGAAATTTTGCCGGCTATCGCCGCAAGTCCGAGTACGGTGCTGGTGCTTGGCGAAACCGGCACCGGCAAGGAACTGGTGGCCCGCACCGTGCACGATCTGAGCCCGCGCCGGCGGGGGCCTTTCATTGCCGTCAACTGCGGCGCCCTGCCCGACACCCTGCTGGAGTCGGAACTCTTTGGTTACAAAGCGGGGGCATTTACCGGAGCCGTCAAGGACAAGCCGGGCCGCTTTGCCCTGGCTACGGGCGGCACGATCTTCCTTGATGAGATCGGCGAGATCAGTCCGGCCCTCCAGGTCCGTTTACTGAGAGTACTGCAGGAACGAAGCTATGAGCCCCTCGGGGCGATTCGTTCGGAGAGTGCCAATGCCCGGGTGGTTGTCGCCACCAATCGTGATCTTGTCGAACTGGTGAAAAAGGGGCTTTTCCGTGAAGATCTTTATTATCGCGTCAATATCGTCCGCATTGAACTGCCTCCGCTCAAGCGGCGGAAAGAGGACATTCCACTGTTGATCGATCAGTTTATCGACCGTTTCAACCGGTTGCGGCAGAAAACCCTGCAGGGGATGAGCAGTGAGGCCTTGTCGCTGCTTATGAGCCATGATTGGCCCGGTAATATCCGCGAACTGGAAAACCTCATCGAACGGGCGTTTATCCTCTGCGATAGAGGATATATCGGTATTGAACATCTGCCGGGGGAACTGCTTGGCCGGCCGACGTCGGTTGCCAAAGACACCGACCTGCGATCGGTGCACGGCATCCTCGACACCCAGGCCATCTCCGCTGCATTGCTGCGCAATGGTTTTAACCGCACCGCGGCGGCGAAGGAACTGGGCATTCACAAGACGACATTGTTTCGTCGCATGAAAAGGCTCGGTATGGAGCTGCCTGCCGCCGACGGTCGTCATCGCACCCTGCCGGAGTAGCGTTTCCGCACCGATCTGCACCCTGATACAGAAGCGGGAGTGCATCTCTTATTTAATTTTGATTGTCCATTCGATATAAAAAATTATAAAAATAAGTAAGTTACGTGTTTTTATTTTGCTGGTTCAATTGGCATCATCTTTGCTCTAATAAAGGCAAGAGGAGCAGCGGGAGAAATCGATGAAAACGGCATTTCCATTTTGGCAGGATCGTATTGCACCGGTGTTTGACACGGCGCGGCAGCTTTGGGTGATTGAATCGAGCTCGGGGCGGCGCCTCGGTGCGCAGCAGGTGATCCTTGCCGAAGAAAATGCTGGTGCCAGGGTTATGCGGCTGGTCGAGGCGGAGGTCGACAACCTTGTTTGCGGCGCCCTGTCCAGACAGCTGCACAGTCTGCTGCTTGCCTATGGCATAAAGGTTACCCCTTTCGTTGCCGGCGACTTCGAGGAAGTGGTACAAGCCTCGCTGGCCGGCACTTTGAGCCGGGGAATCTTTGCCATGCCGGGGTGCCGGCGGGGAAAAGGGCACCGCCACAGGGGTGGGTTTTAACAACTCGGGTCGCTGTTAAAAGGAGTCGAGTTGCTGTCAAAAAATTAAAAGGAGGAAGTACAATGCCACGTGGAGACGGAACAGGACCAATGGGAACAGGGGCAATGACAGGACATAGAGGTGGTTTTTGCAGTGGATTTGCAGCACCTGGTTTTGTCGGCAGGTCTGGTGGAAGGGGATCTGCTGCGGGTTTCGGCAGAAACGCAGCAGCCTGGGGCCAGGGGTATGGCGGCGGCAGGCGTGGGTGGTGCACTGCAGCCCCGGCCGCCTTTCTGCAAGGGCGACAAGGGGCTGTCGGTGGAGCCGGTCGCTGGACGGCGCCGAATCCGGAGATGGAAAAAGCCGCTTTAAAAAGTCAGGCAGAGGCCTTGCAGGCCGAGTTGGAGTTTATCAAAAACCGGCTTGAGAACCTCGAAGCTGATAAGGCTGCCGGCTAATCCGGATTCTCTAAAAATTCGCTAAAAAGTCCAGGGACCAGCGCTTGGACTACGGCTTGACCTCCATCGCAGGGATGACGGCGGGATAGATAGCTTCCCGCCGTCATGTGCTGCTTGGTGGATTATGCTGTCTTCGGATAGGTAAAGACCAGCTTCTCGTCTGCCGCATCAACAACAACTTCGCCGCCGCGGGTCAGGCTGCCGAAGAGGATCTCCTCGGTCAAATTGTCGCCGATTTCCTTCATGATGAGCCGCCTCAGCGGTCTTGCGCCATAATCCGGGTCATAGCCTTTTTTCGCCAGATAGGTGCGGGCCTCGGGGCTGAGCTTGATGGTGACGCGTTTTTCCGAAAGCTGTCCCTCCAGTTCCTTGATCAGTTTGTCGACCACCAGTTCCGTGGCGGCGTGGTCAAGCGAGCTGAAGGAAACAATGGCGTCCAGCCGGTTGCGGAATTCCGGGGCGAAGAGCTTGGTGATTGCCGTCTGGTCCTTGCCTTTTTTACTGCTGACAAAACCGATGGCCCGGCCCGCCAGTTCCCGGGCGCCGGCGTTGGTGGTCATGATGATGATGACATTGCGGAAATCAGCCTTGCGCCCGGAATTGTCGGTTAAGGTCGAGTGATCCATGACCTGCAGGAGGATGGAGAAGATGTCCGGATGGGCCTTTTCGATTTCATCAAAAAGCACGACCGAATAGGGGTGCTTGCGGATCGCCTCGGTCAGGAGGCCGCCCTGGTCGAAGCCGATATAACCGGGAGGTGAGCCGATGAGCCGTGCCACCGCGTGTTTTTCCATGTATTCGCTCATATCGAAGCGTTCGAAATGAACGTTGAGGATGCTCGCCAATTGTCTCGCCACCTCGGTCTTGCCGACGCCGGTCGGGCCGGCAAAGAGGAAACTGCCGGTGGGCGAGTCGGGGTTGCCGAGGCCGGCACGCGAGCGTTTCACCGCCGAGGTCAAGGCGCCGATGGCCTCATCCTGACCGAAAACCACCGATTTTAATCGTGGTTCCAGTTCGCGCAGTTCGTGGATCTCGGAGCTGGAACTTGATTTTGCCGGGATCCTGGCCATGCGCGATACCACCTTTTCGACATCACCCACCTTGACGGTCGAGCCCTGTCGTCCTTCCAGGCGGAACAGCGAGCCTACCTCGTCCATGACGTCGATGGCCTTGTCGGGCAGGAAGCGTTCATTGATAAAACGAAACGACAATTCGGCCATGGCCTTGATCGATTTCTGTGAATACTTGACGTTGTGATGGTCCTCGTACTTGTGCTGCAAGCCTCTGAGAATGAGGTGGGTATCGTCAACCGTCGGTTCGGCGATATCGATCTTCTGGAAACGCCGCGACAGGGCCCGGTCTTTTTCGATCTGGTTCTTATATTCTTCGTAGGTTGTCGAGCCGATGCAGCGAAGAATTCCCGCCTGCAGGGCCGGCTTCAAAAGGTTTGATGCGTCCATGGAGCCGCCGCTGGTGGCTCCGGCACCGACGATGGTGTGCATCTCGTCGATGAAGAGGATGGCGTTTTCCTTTTTCTCGATGGCCGACACCACGCTTTTTAAGCGTTTTTCAAAATCGCCGCGATATTTCGTGCCGGCGACGAGGGTGCCCATATCAAGGAGATGGATCTCAACCCCGCGCAGCAGATCCGGCACCTGCGGCGCCTCGCCCCTGGCTCTGGCCTCTTTGTCCAGATGGATACGCAGGGCCAGTCCCTCGGCCATGGCCGTCTTGCCGACACCCGGCTCGCCCACCAGCAAGGGGTTGTTTTTCTTTCGCCGGCAAAGAACCTGCATGATCCGGTTGATCTCCTCATTACGACCAATGAGGGGGTCGATCTTACCGGCGGCGGCCAGATCGGCAAGATTTATGGTGAACTCTTCCAGGGCCTTGGCATCTTTGCCGCCCTTTTGCGAATCGGGACTTTCCGGCGGCGAGGCAAAGGGTTCCTTTTGCAGACCCTCCGCCGGCAGCTCATGGGAGATGAAGTTCATGACTTCCATCTTGCCGATGCCGGCCGAGGTGAGGAAGTAGACGGCGTGGGATTCTTCCTCGGCGAGGATGGAAACGAGGACGTCGCCGCTGTCCACCTGGTTCTTGCCGCAGCTCTGCACATGGGCGACGGCCCGCTGCAGCACCCGGTTGAAGGCGATGGTCTGGGCCGGTTCCATCGAGCCGCCGGCGGCAAGGGTGGGAATCTCCCGCAGAAAAAATTTTTCCAGACGTTCCTTCAAAACTTGAGGGGACCCACCGCACTGACTGATGATGTAGCCGGTCAGTTCGTCATGGAGAAGACCATAGAGCATGTGTTCGACGGTGACATATTCATGCTTATGATTCTTTGCCTCTCGTATCGCCATTATCAGCGCTTTTTCCAGTGTTTTGCTCAGCATAATTTTCCGGGTACGGTGAAAAGGATGTAACCTGCTTATAAAGCTTCCATTGAACAGCGGAGTGGAAACTCATTTTTTTTGGCCAGCTGATGCACCACGGAAATTTTTGTCTCGGAAATTTCCTTGGTGTACACTCCGGCCACTCCTACCCCCTCGTTGTGGACATTAAGCATTATTTTTGTCGCGTCAGGGGTCGATTTTTGAAATACGGTTTCAAGGATGGAAATGACGAATTCCATGGTGGTATAATCGTCATTGTGCAGCAGCACCTTATACAGACGCGGCTCCCTGGTTTCGATGACATCCTTGGTAAGTACACTGCCTTCTCTCTGGTTCTTTTGCTCGGTCATGGTCGTGGGTAAAAAAAATTGCAATTGTCTTTTGTGTCTCCCGGGGAAGATCCCGCAGTCAGGAGACGGGTCACGTTTATCGGGGTGAGTATACCATGGAACCCCTTTTTTCGGGAAGTTTCGGTGTTCCTTTCAACATTGCCAGCAGGAGTTCCTCTATCACCAGACGCGGCGGCAGGGATGAGCCTTTCAGGCGATATTCGGCGTCGAGCAGCATTGCCAGCCAGCGTTTCAATCCGGACAGGGAATATTCCGTCGCCTTGGTAAAACTCATATACAGGGCGTAGGGATGGCCCTGCAGGAGTTCAGCCCACTCCTCTGCCTCGGCTTTTAATGCCGGCAGGTAGGTGTCCTGGAACTCCCTGGCGTTCATGGAGCTGCGCCAGACGGGAAAGGCTCGCATCTGCAGGGAGCGAAAGAGCATCTGTTTCCTGAAAAAATTACGCAGGGTCGAAAGAATGGCCAGTTCGTGGATTCCCTGTTCGAGAAGATGCGAGAGGATGGTCAGGGTGCGATCCGCCAGCCGTTTGCCGAGGGCGTCGGTGAGCTCGTAGAGAGCGTCTTCCCGGTTGCGACCGACCATCTCCTCGACATCGGCAACGCTTATGGTCGGTCGGTCGCCGACGGCATGTGCCAGCTTTTCGCTTTCCACCACCACGGCAACCGGATGAAAACCGACCCGCTCAAAAAACATCTCCACCGCCCGGGGTTCGATCTTTTTCTTCATTTCCGTAAGGGTTTTCTGCATCATCTCCCGCAGGATTTCCTTCTGCTCCGTTTGTGCCGCCGCCCCCGATCCGGCAGTGACGGAACAGTCGACAACGACGCAGTTCTTCTTCAGGTAGGAAAAGAATTTCTGTCGTTTATCGACCGTCTCGGCGGTCAGCAGAAGGATGTTTTGGGCGGGAAGACCCTTGTCAAAGGCACTCATATACAGGTCGCCGAGGTTGGCGCCGCCGGTTTGCTGCGGGCCGCCGCCCTCGGCAATGAGCCGGTCCGCCCAGCCGAGGCTGTCGCCGGGTTTGGCAAAACCGAAGAGCTTCTGCCATTCCGCCGGGGGAATATCCGAAAGGGATGTCGACCCTTCAGGTTTCAGGTCGACCGCCTGCATCATACTCTGCAGATGATTGCGGGCCAGTGGTATATTACCGTTCTGAAAGGCCTGGACCGCTTTCGTCCAAATTTCCGAGACCACCGTCTTGCTGTGGAAGATCCGGCTGTCGGCAACCCGGAAAATCTGCCGGCCGGGCAACAGACTGTAACTCATGAGGCGGGAAAGCGTCCGGCCGGGATCTTCCCGGTCACCCTCAATAACATTGACTGCCCCGGGGCCGGTCGCCAGCAGCTTTGTCTGCAGCAGATCTGCGGCTTCCTTGCAGAGAAACCGTTCACCGAAAAAGAGAAAACACTGCGAGGGCTCGGCGGCTAAGCCCTTTTCCAGCGCTGCTTGAAATTCCGATCGTTTAATCAGTGGCATGGATACGTGGAATGATCGTGCAAAATGGTTCGGCAGCACCGGACTGGAAAGGCCCATCCGGTGGTTGCGTCCTTGAGAAAAGTACTATAGGACTTTTTCGCGGGAAGCGAAAGGGGAGACTCCGTTCCCATTCGCAGAACCTCCTGTGGATGGCAGTGGAAGGGCTGGGAAGGCTTGTTTTTCAGGAAATGCCTTGCTTTTATTTCTCAGGTGGCGGTATCCTGCCCAAAGTTACTGGAGCGTAAAGGAATTTCCTTTCGCAAGGGAAGGGAATACGATCAGGTGGCGGACATATGTCAGCCGTTTATCCGTGAATTTCTGTTTTGTTGGTACCGTGAAAAAGAAAAAGAGCATGCAAAGGCCGCCGGTAAGTGCCGGCAGCATCAGCCCCTGTCGATTTGTACCGGCCCATATAAAAAGGCCGGAATATGCCCAGTCGGGGGTTCCTGCCCCTTACAAAAGGTCCTGCAGAAAGGACACCGCCGACGAAAGGGAGCGCATGCGCCGGGCCGGAACCATTGCCAGGCAGGTACTCGATACGGTGCTTGGTGCCGTGCGGCCGGGCATTACCACCGACGAACTGGACCTGATCGCCCACCAGCGAGTCATCGACCTTGGCGCCTATCCGAGCCCCCTCAATTATATGGGTTTTCCCAAGTCGATCTGCACTTCCGTCAATGAGGTGGTGGTGCATGGCATTCCCGACAGTCGGGTGCTGCTGGATGGCGATATAATCAATTGTGATGTTACCGTTTATGCATTCGGCATGCATGGCGACTGTTCCGAGACAATTTTTGTCGGCGAGGTCGATGCCGATGCGAAAAGACTGGTGCAGATCACCTGGGAGTGCCTCCTGCGAGCCATTGATGTCATTCGCCCGGGGGTGAAAATCAACGCCATCGGCCAGGCGGTCGAAACCCATGTCCGGCAGCATGGTTTCAGCATCGTTCGGGAATTTTGCGGTCACGGCATTGGCGAGAATTTTCATATGGCGCCCTATATCGCCCATTTTTACGAACCCGACAATACCGCCCTGATCGAAGAGGGCATGACCTTTACCGTTGAGCCGATGATCAATGCCGGCAGTGCCGAATGTCGTATTTGGGCGGATAAGTGGACGGCCGTCACCGTCGATCGGTCGCGAAGCGCCCAGTTTGAGCATACTCTGCTGGTAACCGCCGACGGCGTCGAGATCCTCACCGGAGGGAGGGAACCCTGGTTTCTACGCAGGGGATAAGGGTCGCATCGGGTTCTTTACCTGACTTCTCTGACTTCTGAAAGGCTGTCATAAAAAACAAGAAAATGAGTAGAGGAAGAACATTGGTGATCAAAACACCACCAAGGCACTTGTCCCCTCTGTTGTGGGCGGGGTGTATGGATGCTCTCAGGGACTGTTCAATAATTCACTCTATTTTTTAAATACTTTATCTGAAATCCTCCAGGAGGTTGGGAAGAAATGTTTCCATCCCTGCATGGGGCAGTGGCTGGGCAGGAAACAGGCCGTCGGTGTACCCTCTCTTGCGGAAAGGCTCAAGTAAACGGGGATTGCGGCTGATAATGTGCACCGGGACCGACCAGGGTTCACCCGGACCGGTGAGTTGCAGATTGGGTTGGTGGTCGCCAAGAATGATGAACAGGGCGTCGGCAGTAACGAAATGTGCGAGATAGTCCCCGAGAATATCAAATTCATATTCTAGCGAGCGCAAATAGGCCTCCCCTGCATTTTTCAGATTTGACCATTCCGTGGGGAACAGGACAGGTTCGAGTGCATTGTAGATGCTGCCGTCGCCAATCGTTTCCCAGTCAGCAATGTAGGGAGGTTGGATATTAAATGAAGCATGACTGCTGATCAGGGCGTAGCGGACAAAAAGCGGTTTCCCCGGTGTCATGCATTCGCGGCGTCGCACCCAGTCGAGCACGTATTGGTCCGGCATAGGTGCCCAACTAAAGGACGGTCCTTTGTAATCAAAATGCCAGGCGTAATAGTTCTGCTGGTAGCCGAAATAGCTTCCCTGGGGAAAAGCGAAACGGGTACCAGGCATCACCGAGACAGTCCGATAGCCGTTTTTACCAAAAATCGAGGCCATTGGTTCCAAAGAGGAACGGAGCAGGGCGGTCTCTTCAAGGTCGTTTTCCACTCGCACTCCAGACTCCAGCGTGCCATGGGCCAGCCAGGATTCACCACCGTAGGTTGACGACTGCAAATACGAAGACACCGCCTCGAAGCCGTGTCGCGCCAGTGTCTGGCCAAAGTCGTTCATGATCGACTCCATGGCCTGGCGATACCTGGGCTGGTTGAAGACCACGTGGCCATAGGATTCGATGATAACCAGCTGGACATCCGCCCCGCCGAGACCGTTGAGGGTGGCCGGAGGACCAGCCGACCGCTCCTCGGCAGTTTGTTTCAGTCGGGTGACAAAGTTTTGCTGCTGCTGGATCTGGTGGCGAATGGAAAGAATCTCCTGTCCCAGGCGAACGAGAGCCAGCGGTTTGGCCGGCTGCCAACCCAAGATCAGCGCTACGCCGAGGAAGAGGCTCGAAATCCCTAAAAACAAAAGCCGCACCCGTCCGTTGCTCAGTGCCTTGGCAGCCACTTGCCAGGCAAGCCAGCTTACGGCACAAACCCCGATTGCCCCTATGGTCGCACCCATCGCCACCAGGAAAAAATCCCCCGGTTGAGAAGAGGTTTTGAGGAGATCGTAGAGTCCGTATAGATAGCTGGAGTCAATATAAAGGTTGAAGGGCCGGTCAAGGTACATGGGGACGACGGTGTCGCCAATACGGATGAGGCGCAGGGCAAGGAAGAGCGCCCAAATCGGCAGCGTAGTCCAGAAGAGCCATCGTTTTCCACAGCAGGCCGCAAGTGCCAGCGGCAGGAGCAGGAAGCAGACATCCAGCGATGGCAGGAGCTGTTGCCAGGTAAAAAGAGGATCGGCAGGATAGTCAAAATTCAACAGGATGCTGAGCAGTACAATGGCCGCTGCCAGGGACGGAATTGGCCATAAGGGGTATTTGATGAATTTCACGGCAGGACAGGTTGACAACGGGCAAGAAAATCAAGGTTACGAGCCAGGAACGACAGGGTGCCCGCCGCGACCTGCTGGTGCCGGGTCTGGGCCCAGGCCGCCAGACCCGGAGGTTCGAGACCTCCTTTTCCCGCAAGTTCCTTCTCGACATTTGCAAGGAGTGCGTGGAGGAACACGGTTTCATCTGTGGAGTAGGTTTCGTTCCGAGGATGGATAATCCAGTCCGAACTGCCGGCCGCTAGAAGTTCGATTCCGGGACCTTGCAGGATACTCAACAATCGCAGTCCCGTGCGGCTTGCTCCGATGAGGCGCGTTTCCATGGAGGTGTGATAGCACCGCAGTATTTCCTGCTCTTCCCCGCCGGGGTATTCGGGCAGAAAAAGGGTGGACCCGTCGAAGTTGCAGGTCAGATAGGCCAGGCCGTTGGGTATGAGCTGCGAGAGAAGCCCAGGCAGGACAGTCCCCAGGTCAATCAGGTCAAGAACAGCATGGGCAATAAGCAGGTGGAAGCTGTCTTTTGTATCGGCGCGGCAGGCGAGCTCCTCAGCACTGGTCTCGGCGAAAAAAACAGAAATTTCAGCATCTGCGGTGCGCAGACTGCCGCGATCATTTCCAGACCAGTGTAAGGCATAACCCTTTTCATCCGCCCAGGTTGAAAGATACGATTGGGCAAGCAGAAGGTTGCCTCCATCACAATCGGTGGCCAGATAGGTTGCCGGACCGGTGAATAATCCCCAATCAACCAAACGCGCCAGCATGGTGCCGATACCGGCGCCGATCTCAAGGATGTTCGCAGGTTCAGCTCCGGTTGTCTGCGGCAGAGCCTGACGCAGCGCGGTCCAAACGTATCGATTCAACGCCCGATCATCAATGGACTTCTTGGCGGCAAGATACCTGGGATCAAAGCCCGCACCGCCAGCATCCAAAGGAGCAGGAGAAACCCGGTCTTCATTACATTTATACGGTTTCATGGGTGTTTTGGGGTTTTGCCGGTCGAATAGTTTCCAGGCTTTCTTCTTGGTCTTGGCACCCCTTCATTTTCAGGAGAAAGCCGTTAATAGCAGCGACGTTGTCCTGCCAACGCGGGCGTCCGGCATAGGTTGCGCGGGCGGCAAGTGAGAGCCTGAGCAGTTCCTGGCGATCGTGCTGCAGTTTTACCAGCAGTGACCCTAATCCTGCCAAGTCATCGATCGCCAACAGGTAGCCGTTGCTCCCAGGGCTGATGGTCTCAGCCGCGGCCCCATCCAGGCAGCCGATAGCCGGGAGACCAAAAGCCATGGCCTCAAGCATGGCAATGCCGAATCCCTCATAGGCATAGGGCATGCAGAACACGTGGCTGGTTTGCATGATCTTTATCAGTTGGGCATCGGAACAAGGGCCGATAAAGCGGACCGCATCCGTCAGGCCAAGTCGCTGGATGCGCTGCCGGACCGTGGCGGTGTGGGCAGGGTCAAAGTCGAGACCGCCCACCACCGTCAGACGCCAGAGGTCGCAGTCGACCCTTGCCAGGGCACTGAGCAAGGGTAACAGACCTTTTCGGGGAATAATGATGCCCAAAAAGAGCAGTTCCAATGGGCCGGACTGGCTGGCTCGCCGGCGGATAGTGTCAGGGGACAAAGGGCTGCCGAAACGGTCTCCGGCCGGGTAAGCGATTATCCGGGGTTGGCGGTTGCCCACCAGAGCCGTTACGGTTTTTTCGGTGGTTTTCGAGTTGAAGACAAAGCCGTCCACCGAGGCGAGATATCTTCGTTCAACCAGGGCCATGAGCCAGTTCTGCCAGCCAGGGCGTGGTTCTCGACAGCGGATATGGTGAACTATGGCGACCACGGGAGGCCCACCCAGCCGGCGCAATCGTTTATTCACCAGGAAAAGGGAGGGATGGCAGAGTTCGTCCTGCAGGATCAGGTCGAATTTTCGCAACAAAAGCCGCCAACAGAGGCCCGGCCATACACCGTCAAAGAGCCTGCGAAGATACCAACCACTGGTGAGACTGATCACCTCCACCTCATGGCCTGATCGCTCCAGCCCCTGGACGACGATTCGGTCGTAGAGATAGCCGCCGGTCATGGTTTCAAGGCTGCCGTAAATGATCAGTCCGATGTGCATCAGAGGGGGGCTCGATAGGAGGTCCAGGCGATGTCATCCTCCCAGAGGGTGACAGTCAGGGCTTCGAGGTGAAAAGGGGCGAACCGTTCTTTGAAGATACCGTGGAGTATGGTGGCCAATCGTTCGATGCTGGGGTTGAGGTCGGTGAAGGCCGCCATCTCATTGAGGGTTTGCCCGGAAAAATCAGCCAGCACCTCCTCCAGATGCTGCTCCACCACAACAATATCCACCAGATAGCCGTGTCTATCCAGGGATAGAGTCTCCAGAACCAGTTCCATTCGATACCGATGGGCATGCTCACTGTTTTCCGCGCCCCAATCGCCGCCGATCAGATAATGTCGGGCGCTGAATTCGCGCCTCATCCCGAGACTGTACATTTTTTACCTCTTAAGGGGGGAGCGTGTTTACTGATTGATGTTCAAAAATGACCTGAATGGTCTCGCCCGGGTTGCGGTCAATGAGCGCATAGGCCTGGGAAGCCTCGGTCAGGGAGAAACGATGGGTGATATAGATCGCCGGACGAACGCGGCGGAGCATCTCCCAGGCTGTGTCAATTCGGCGGCTGGTCTGCCATTTGCTGGACAGCGCCGGGGATATACTGCTTACTTGGGAACTGATCAGAGTGAGACGGCCGCGATGAAAGAAAGAGCCCAGGTCAAGACTGGCTTTTTTGCTGCCGTACCAAGAGCCGATTACCACCTTGGCACTGCAGCGCGCCAGTGCCAGGGCTGTATCGAGACCAGAGGGGTTGCCGGAAAGTTCGTAGACCAGGTCGGCTTGACCTCCTTGGCCAGGAGTAGCACCTAGCCGGGAAAAAAGATGCGGGTCTGCTGGATCGAGAGAGACGTCGGCGCCGAGACGAATTGAGGCTTCGCGCCGCAGAGGGTGGCAATCAAGGGTGGTAAGGGAAGCCAGCGGAAAACGGGCGAGCAGGTTGGTGGTGAGCAGGCCGACGATACCCTGGCCGATGACGACCACATGTTCGCCGATAAGAGGTCCTCCATCCAAGAGAAGATTGACCGCGGTTTCCATATTGGCAAGAAAGAGAGCGGTTTCGTCATCCAGGTCATCGGGGATGGGATGGAGGGTCTCGGGGGAGGTGCAGAAGAAGCTTTCGTGGGGATGGAAGGCAAAGACTCTGCGATCCAGCCAATCACCTCTAACCCCCGGTCCCGTGGCGATCACCCTGCCGACCGTGCAGTAGCCGTACGCCAAAGGATAGGCAAAAGTTCCGGTCAAGGCGTTGAGGGTGGCGTCGACCGTAACCCCTTGCGGCCATTGGCCTCGATAGACCAGCATCTCCGTTCCTGGACTGATCGCCGAGAGTTGTGTTTGCACCAGGACCTGTCCGCTCGTCGGTTGCGGTACCGGTCCTGTTTTCAACGAGATCCGCCCGGGCTCGACAAATTCCAGCCGATGCTGCATCATGTGTCCTGCCATTGCGGTTGAGCCCAGAGGATAAGATCCGGGCCGCAGGGTTGGTAGGACACGGGATGAAGATGCAAAAGAGAGCCCTTGCAGACAGCCGGTCGGTCTAAAACCGCCAGACCACCAACCAGGCGTGGGGCGATGGTGATAATCATCTGATCTACCAGGCGTGCTTCGATGAAACTGGTAATCACCTGACCGCCGCCTTCGACCATGATGCTTCTGATGCCGCGCTCGCCGAGTTGCTGGAGGAGATGCGGCAAGTCGACCCAGCCTTGGCCGTTGTGGCGGCAGCGAATGATTTCTGCCCCTCGGCCTTCAACCGCGTTGATCCGCCCGGGATCACTCTTGTGCGTACAGGCTACCCAGCATCGCTGGTCGGTCCGATCAAGGAGGCGAACCTGTAGAGGGATTCGCAGTTTACTGTCCAGGACAATGGGTTGGGGGCTCTGTCCCTCGGCAAGACGAACGGTGAGAAGCGGATTGTCGATCAGCAGGGTGTTGATGCCGATGACAATGGCGTCGCAGGCGGCGCGGATGCGATGGGTGACGATCATGGATTGAGGGCCGCTCAGTCGAAGCTGTTCACGATTGCGAGTGGCGATGCTGCCGTCAACGCTTTGGGCATATGCAACTGTGACCAGCGGTCGCCGGTTTTCTGCCAGAAATTTCTCAGAGATGATCGGTAATTGATCGAGCCATTGTTCCAGGTCGCCACACCACTCGGAGCTGCTATGTGTTGAGGAACCGGGTTTAAGGCATACCATATTATCGAGAATGTCTCTTCTTGGCTGTGAACACTGGGGCATTGTTTCACAACCTGAAAAGTTAGGTGAATGGATTGAAAATTAAGTTGAACTCAAGGATTTGTTTTCATGGAGATTTTTTGCTCTCCCGCTGCCAATTACCCTGAATTTTTGTTTACACTACTGTTTTTATCTAAATAGGTCAAATACTTCATGGTCAAGCCTAAGCCGATCAAGCTGAAGAGGACATCGCGAAATCGTATAAGCAGACAGAGACTGAGGCCAAGGACACTTCCTTGGCCAAGGGCGGCGGTTACCCAGGGTAAAGCTGATTCAAGGGCGCCAAGGCCGGCCGGCAAGGGGGTGAGAAAGGCAAGACGTGCGGTAATCACAACGGCGAGTAATTGGTAAAACGACAGCGGTGAGCCGAGAAAAGCGGCCATCAGCCAGAATTCGGCAAATACTCCGAACCAGTGGAAAACGGAATACAGGTTAGCCAGCAGAAACGAGCGGCGATGCCGGCGCAAAAGGGATTCAGCCATAGCCTCGCCTTCGGCGATGCTTTTCTCCAATCGGCCAGTGGCTTCTGAGATCGGGAGGTGTAAATTTTTGCATAAGAGAAGCAGCCAGGAACTGAGTCTGGACAAAGGACGCCTGCCAGTGAAGAGGGCCACGAGGAGAATGGCAAGAATGACCAGCAAAAAGAGTGTCAATAAGAGCGGCCATCCTCCTGTAAACGGACCGGAATCATTGATATTCAGTATAATGAGGCTGAAGCTGAGAACTGCGATGCTGGCCCAGAGCTCAAGTATTCTGTCCAAAGCCACCGATGTCGTCGCGGTAACCAGCGGGATTTTCTGCTGCTGGTTAAGGAGATAGACTAACAGAGGTTCACCCCCCAAATGCGGGCCCGGGGTGAGATAGCTGACTGCGCCGGCTGCAAAACGGTGGCCGCAGACGGTAAACAGATCGACGGGTGAACCCAGTGTTTTCAAGAGCTGCCACCAGCGAGCGGTCATAAGAGGCAGCATCGCCAGGTTGAGGACAATCAGGATAAAGAGCGCCCCGGGCCCAATCCCGGCCAACTGTCGCCAAGCCTCGTCCCATGCCAAGCCTCTCAATGCCAGCCAGGCTAAAACCAATCCGAGAACCAGCAGTATTCCCCGCCAACCTGAGAGAGCAGTGATGAAGCGCATTGCGGTTGACGCGGAAGGTATGGTCATGCCCTCTCGTTCCGCGTAAACGATTCACCATGGCTGCGGCGGTAAAGGATGTTTTCCTCGGGTGCCCAAGCAGACAGGGGGCCGGTGCCAGTCAGCATCAGAGTGGCAGCGGCAGTAAAAAGGACTAAGGAAGGGATATCCATCACCAAAGGATTCAGGTCACAACTGACAATCAGGACCAGTAGCAGCGCACCACTGCGCCCCATGCAGCCCAAACCGATCAGCAGGCAGCAGAGGCTTTGCGCCACAAGCCAAAAGGGGGCGATTGTGTCCACAGCATCAGCTGCAAGTGAGAAAATTCCAGAGGCGACGACGACCAAGCGCAGTACCAGGGGAAAATAGTGGCTCACGATGAGACTCGGCCAATAATCCAGGATCGTTTGCTGATTGCCGTCGATCTCTATTCGGCAGGACACAACCAGCCAGTCCCGGACAAAGCCAAACAACAGCGGCGTCATCACCAGCAGGGCCGTAATGACGATAGAGGGTGGCTTAAAGATGGGTAAGAGTGCCATGGCCACCAATCCCATTTGAAATCCGGCGATGATCCGCGAATAGGGCCGCGATTGCAGGGCGATCAGCGGTCGGTTGTGCTGCTGGCGCCACCAGATGCCGAAATTATACAGGTAATAGGCCAACCCCACCAGAAGGGTGATGGCCGGCAAACGCTGGAGAGCAATGGCCACCAGCAGGGCCACAAGAACCCCTGCTCCATCGGTCGCGATATCCAGCCGCTTGCCAAGATCCGTTTCCCGATGCTGCTTGCGGGCAACATAGCCATCAGCCAGGTCAGCCAGGGAAACGGCCAGGTAGATCAATCCCGGAGCCCAGACGAGGGAAGGTGGCAAGGCATTGCCGGGCTGGACGGCCAGGGGCAGAAAACCAGCAAGGGCGACAATGGCGGAAGCACGCAGCAGAGTGATCCAGGTGGCTGCTCCCAGAGTGGGGAACAGTTGGTTCGTTTCGCCGGATCGGTGGTTTGCTTGCAGATTGGTCACCAGCTGCCGTTGCAGAATGATTGCTATCAGTAACCCCGGCAGCAGCGAAAAAAGCGTCAAGGGGTGCTGTCGTAAAAGGGAGTAATTAAGGAACAGGGTCGCGAGAAAAGGGCTGAACAAAACTGCTGC
>JFJP01001182.1_pt1 | contig 30791 bp, 25 predicted proteins | sample 431651 | NCBI WGS metagenome assembly JFJP01 (sample SAMN02602958, study PRJNA72255) | Microbial mat metagenome, whole genome shotgun sequencing project. | biome: fresh water; feature: sink hole; material: water; isolation source: purple microbial (photo- and chemosynthetic) mats found in... | reverse complement strand
GAGGACAAGAATATTTTCGTGTTTTTCGTGCATTTCGTGGAAAAAATCTTTTCGTATTGATAATGCAAACTGAATCTAGCCTTTTACTTAACGATTCTCATTGGTTACCAACGAACGCAACTTGGTATAGCTCCCCGGGAAGCAAGCGCGTCCCCCGCGGCCTGGCCATCCCTTGAGGAAGGTAAAAGCTGACGTTGGCCAGCCTTTGTCGCCAGCAGGGTGTTATGGGCCATCCAGGTCCAAAGAAAGGGGGTTGGTTTTTTTTGATGGAACAAAGACTCCTTCCGACAACAAATGGCTTGGCGGTCTCGTCCTTTTAACATATTTTTAAAACTTTTCCCAACCCAAGCCACCCCACAAAACCCAGAACCATGAAAAAGAAAACCTGCATGGCCCTCGCCGCCGGCCTTCTTTCCTGCGCTCCGCTCGCGGGCCGGGCACAAGAGGCGGACAACATTTACGAGATGGACCTGGCCACCCTGATGAGCCTGGAGGTCAGCGTCGGCTCCAACGTGGTCAACGAGCTCAAGAAGCAGCCCGTCTCGGTAACGACCATCGGCCGCGACCAGCTCATGGCCAGCGGGGCGCGCACCCTGGCCGAGGCCATCATGATCTACGTGCCGGGCTTCTTCGCCGTCGAGGACCAGGACGACCTGATCGCGGGCTTCCGCGGCCTGGCGCCCGACAACAACTCGAAGGTGATGCTGCTGGTCAACGGGCGCAACATGAACACCGAGTGGTTCTGGGGCCCGCCCACGGCCCTGCTCAACAGCACCAACTACTCCTACATCGAGCGGGTGGAGGTTATCCGCGGGCCGGGCTCCGTAACGCTGGGCCAGGGGGCCTTGCTGGGGGTCATCAACATCGTGACCGGATCGGGCCAGTCGCTCGAAGACCAGGGCCGCACGCGCCAGTCGAGCGTTACGGCCCTGGCCGGCCGCGACGAGTTCATGGGCGCCCAGCTCGACGCCATGGTCCTCGAGGGCAAGACCAACGCCTACTTCCACGTGGCCCGCCAGCAGTACGAGGGCCAGGCCCTGCGCAACCAGGGCTGGGCCAAGGACCACGCCAACCAGGGCTACCTCGGCGGCAACGTGCTCGACATCGGCACCCGCCTCAAGCGCAGCCACAACAACCTGATCTTGGGGCACGTGGGCCACGGCCGCTTCGACTTCGACCTGCTCTACGTCGAGCAGAAGCAGGACCTCTACAACTTCTACCGCGACCGCAACCAGATGGAGCAGACGCTCTTGAGCTTCGGCACCACCTACAACCAGGAGCTGGGCCAACGCGCCAGCCTGCGGGTCTCGGCCGACGCCGCCACCGACAACTTCGCGCTCAGCTCGGTTGACGGCTACACCATGGGCGGGACCGGCGAGAACCGCCTGGGCGCCAAGGCCCTGCTCAACGTCAACGACCTTCTGCCCGGCAACCGCCTGGCCGTGGGCGTCGAGACCCGGCATTTCCAGTTCGGCCGGCCCAACCTCGAGGGCAACAACTTCATCAACAACGTGGTGGACCAGTCGGCCATCGACGATCCTTCGGCCTACATCAGCCTGGCCAACCAGGAGAAGGTCTGGGGATACCGCTCCGACCTGACCGTTTACAGCTTCTTCCTCGAAGACTTCCACACCCTGGCCGAGGGCTACGACCTGGTCATGGCCCTGCGCTACGACAACCACCCCTTCTGGGGCAGCAACCTCTCGCCCCGGCTGGGCTTCCTGATGCAGCCCCACGACAAGCTCCGCGGCCGCCTGACCTACCAGACCGGATTCCGGGGCGCCGTCGGGGTCCACTACGGCGGCGGCTACCGCCAGGACGGCTTCCTGAGCGCGGAGAACTACGAGGCCGTGGAGGCCGCCCAGATCGCCATCCTCGACGAGGCCGGCGAGCCGGTCGGCTTCGAGTCCAACATCGCGCAGGCAAAGCCGGAGAAGATGCAGAGCCTCGAGCTGGCCCTCGACTACGACTTCCTGCCCGGCTGGAACTTCAACGCCGTGGGCTTCTACAACAACATCGCCAACGTCATCGACGTGGGCGTCATCTGGCGCGACGCCGCCACCATGGCCGTGCCCGCGGTGGGCACCGACGTGCCCGGCGACTGGAACGGCTACTGGTTCTTCAAGAACACCCAGGGCGAGATCACCCAGCTCGGCGCCGAGGCCAGCCTGAGCTACCGCTCCGAGCGGATACAGGCGGGCGTGAGCCACTCGTGGGTCTCGCTGCGCTCGGCCGCCGAGCAGCAGCGCGGCAGCATGTACCTGACGGCCGAGGACAACTTCAAGGCCTACCCGGAGAACGTCACCCGCGCCAACCTGGTGGCCACGCTCAGCCCCAGCCTCAAGGTGGGAGTCAACTACCTCTACTACTACCGCTGGTTCTCGCCCACCGACCAGTCCGTCAGGGCCAACCACATGGCCAACCTGACGGCCCTGCTCGACCTGACCGAGAAGTTCTCGACCCGCGTGACCCTCTACAACCTTCTGGGCCAGACGGAGCTCTACCCCATGAACAGCAACGTGGGCGACGACGGGCTTTCCGACGGCACGCCTTCGTATGAGAAGACCACTTTCTGGATGGCCCTGACCTACCGTTTCTGAGCGCCCAGCGCCTGCCCGAGGCGGCATCGGCATTTTTTTTGCTCGATGGATTGCTTTTTGCATTTTCGCGAAGATCGCATCGTCAATAACTTCAAAAAAACAATCCTGCCAGATGGTATCAAACCTGGTGATCGTGGAGTCTCCGGCCAAGGCCAAGACCATAGAACGCTTCTTGGGAAAGGGATTCAAGGTCGTGTCCAGCTTCGGGCACATCCGCGACCTTGAGAAAAAGGACTTCGGGGTTGACGTGGAGAACAACTACGCCCCCCATTACCAAGTTTCACCTGAAAAACAGAAGGTTGTCAACGAGTTGAAGAAGCTGGCCGGCGAGGCCACGATGGTCTGGCTGGCCTCCGACGAGGACCGCGAGGGCGAGGCCATCGCGTGGCACCTCTACGAGGTCCTGGGGCTGCGCCCGGGCAACACCCAGCGCATCGTCTTCAACGAGATCACGCAGAAGGCCATCGAGAACGCCGTGCGCTCGCCCCGGAGCATCAACCGCGACCTGGTGGACGCCCAGCAGGCCCGCCGCGTGCTCGACCGCCTGGTCGGCTTCCGCATCTCGCCCGTGCTCTGGCGCAAGGTGAAGCCCTCGCTCTCGGCGGGACGGGTGCAGTCGGTGGCCGTCCGGCTGCTGGTGGAGCGCGAGCGCGAGGTCATCGGCTTCCAGCCCCGCTCGTCCTACAAGGTCGTGGCGCTCTTCCCCGCCAGCCACAAGAGCGGCCGCACGGCCACCCTGAAGGCCGAGCTGCCGAAGAACCTGGAAGCCAAGGAGCAGGCCATGGACTTCCTGCGCCGCTGCGCCAATGCCAGCTTCAAGGTGGCGGAGGTCGTCAAGAAGCCCGGCACCCGGAAGCCGGCGCCCCCCTTCACCACTTCCACCCTTCAGCAGGAGGCCAGCCGCAAGCTCGGCTTCTCGGTCAGCAAGACCATGAGCGTGGCCCAGCGCCTCTACGAGGCCGGCAAGATAACCTACATGAGGACCGACTCGATGAACCTCTCGGAGCTGGCCCTGGACGCCGCCGAGACCCAGATCGTCAGCCAGTTCGGCAAGCCTTACCACGAGCGCCGCGTTTACAAGACCAGCTCGAAGGGCGCCCAGGAGGCCCACGAGGCCATCCGCCCCACCTACTTCGAGAACGCGACCACCGACGGCCCCACCGACGAGGTGCGCCTCTACGAGCTGATCTGGAAGCGGACCGTCGCCTCGCAGATGAGCCAGGCCAGGCTCGAGCGCACCACCGTCACCATCGACATCTCGACCGTGCCCGACAAGCTGCTGGCCAAGGGCGAAGTCGTCATCTTCGACGGCTTCCTCAAGGTTTACCAAGAGTCGTCCGACGACGAGGACGACGAGCAGACGCAGGGGCTTCTGCCTCCGGTGGCCGTAGGCCAGGTGCTCGCGCTCGAGAAGATGACGGCCACGCAGGGCTTCACCAAGGCCCCGCCCCGCTACACCGAGGCCAGCCTGGTCAAGAAGCTCGAGGAGCTCGGCATCGGCCGGCCCTCGACCTACGCGCCCACCATCTCGACCATCCAGAACCGCGGCTACGTGGTCAAGGAGAGCCGCGATGGGGAGCAGCGCGCCTTCGTGGAGCTCACCCTGGCCCAGGCGCAGGTGCGCGAGGCCATCCGCCACGAAATTGCAGGCCAGGAGAAGAGCAAGCTCTTCCCCACCGACATCGGCATCGTGGTCACGGACTTCCTGGTGGGCCATTTCCAGCAGATCCTCAGCTACGACTTCACGGCCAAGGTCGAGAAGGAGTTCGACGACATCGCCCAAGGGAGGCTGGTCTGGCAAAAGATGATCGACAACTTCTACCGCCCCTTCGACCAGCTCGTCGAGAAGACCATCCGCGACTCGGACCGCCAGGACGGCGAGCGGGTCCTGGGCCTCGACCCCGAGACCGGGAAGCAGGTCAGCGTGCGCATCGGCCGGTTCGGGCCCATCGTCCAGCTCGGCAGCAGCGAAGAAGGCGACCAGAAGCCCGAGTACAAAAGCATCCCCAAGGGCATGCACCTGGAGACCATCAGCCTGGAGCAAGCCCTGGAGCTCCTGCGCAACAAAGGCGAGGGCCGCCTGCTGGGCCACGACCCGCACTCGGGCAAGCCTGTCTATGCCCGGGTGGGACGCTATGGCCCGCTGGTCCAGATGGGCGAGTCGGACGACCCGGAAAAGCGCTACGGAAAGCTCGAGAAAGGCATGGTGCTCGACAAGCTGGACCTGGCCCAGGCGCTGAGCCTGCTGGTCTTCCCCCGCGTGCTGGGCACCCACGAGGGGCAGACCGTCATCGCCGACAAGGGCCGCTTCGGGCCCTACGTCAAGCTGGGCGACTACTCGGCCTCCCTGACCCGGACCGACGACCCGCTGACCGTCACCCTGGCCAGGGCCGTGCAACTGGTCAAGGCCAAGCAGGAGAAGGAAACCAAGAAGACCATCAAGACCTTCGAGGAGAACGCCCAGATCAAGGTCGTCTTCGACCGCTGGGGCAAGCCTTCCGTCCAGAAGGGCATCAAGAGCGTGCGCCTGCCCGAGGACAAGGACCCGGCGAGCCTGAGCTACCAGGACTGCCTCGACCTGCTGGGCATCAAGCCCGAGGATGAGGCGGCCCCGGCCAAAGGCGGAGCCAAGGCAGGCACGAAGGCGGGTGCCAAGGCGGGCACGAAGGCCAAGGCCGGCACTGCCACCAAGGCCAAGCCCGCGGCCCGCAAGTCCACCCCCAAGTCCAAGTAAACGACGCCATCCATGGAGCTAGACCTCTACTTCGAGCCGGTCTCGGCCGCCCTGCGCGAGCTGGCCGCTTCCCAGCCGGGAGGCTCGCTGGGGCTGATGCCCAAGCACGAACCGGGCTCGCTGCCTCCGCTCCAGGGCGCCACCCTGGCCCTGGTGGGCGTGCCCGAGGGCCGCAACTGCGACGACCCGGGCGTGTCCCTCGCGCCCGACGCGGTGCGCGAGAAGATCTACGGGCTCTTCGCGCCCTTCCCCAGCCCCAAGATCGTGGACCTGGGCAACATGGTCGCGGGCAAGCGGCTGGCCGACAGCTACGTGGCCCTGGCCGAAGTGGTCGCCCACCTGCTGCGCGAAGGGGTCCTGCCCATCGTGCTGGGCGGCCCGCAGCACCTGGCCTACGCCTGCTACAAGGGGTTCGAGCGCCTGGAGCAAGTGGTGAACCTGACGGCCATCGCCCCCCGGCTGCACCTCGGGCACGGGCAGGAGCTGATGAACGAGCACTCCTACCTGCGCGAGATCGTGGCCGACCCGGCCAACCAGCTCTACGACTTCTGCAACATCGGCCTCCAGCGCTACTACGTCTCGCAGGAAGAGCTCGACAAGGCCATCGACCTGAAGTTCGAGCTGCTCCGCCTGGGCCAGGCGCAGGCCAACCTCGAGGGCGCCGAGCCGCTGCTGCGCGACGCCAACCTGGTCTCGGTGGACCTGGCCAGCGTGCGCCACTCGGAGGCCCCGGGCCTGAAGCGCCCCTCGGCCAACGGCTTCTTCGGCTACGAGTTCTGCCAGTTGGGCCGCTACGCGGGCCTGAGCGACCGGGTGCAATGCCTGGGCCTCTTCGGCCTCTCGCCCGAGCTCGACCCGAGCGGGCGCAGCGCCGAGCTGTGCGCCCAGTTCGTCTGGCACTTTGCCGAGGGCTTCCAGCAGCGCAAGCGCGACTACCCGATAGCGCCCATCGAGGAGGCCATGCAGTTCAACGTCTTCTTCGAGCAGGAGGACACCTCGCTGGTCTTCTACAAGAGCAAGCGCTCGGGGCGCTGGTGGATCGAGGTCCCCTACCTCGACCAGGGCCTGGAGCGGAAATTGCGGGTGGCCTGCACCAAGCAGGACTACGACGACGCCCTCAAGGGCGTGATTCCAGACCGCTGGTGGCGGCATTTCAACAAGCTATCCTGACGCTGCCCGGCGGTGGCCGAGGGCGGAACTTTGCCTTCCGCGTTTCGTAAAGAGGGGAAGCGCGCCCCAGCGAACGCGCTTTCCGCGGCCTTCATCCGTTAGGCATCGCCCGCGGCGCTTTCGATGGCGCGCGTAAAAAAAGAACAACCATCCCCCCCCCATGAAAAAGACTACCCTGACGCTACTGCTCACCGGCCTGGTTTTTTCGTTCCAGGCCCGAGGCCAGCAGGACCCCCAGTTCAGCCACAACATGTTCGTGCCCGCCGTGGTGAACCCGGCCAGCGTGGGCAGCAACGGCAAGCTCAACGTCGCGGCCCTGCACCGCCAGCAGTGGGTAGGCTTCGAGGGCGCCCCGGCCTCGACGGCCTTCCTGGCCAACGCGGGCTTCCGGCTGCTGGGCCTCTCGCACGGCGCGGGCATCGCCCTGCTCGACGACCGCCTGGGCTTCGACCACAACTTCAGCGGCAGGGCCGCCTACGCCCTGCACCTTCCCTTCCTCAAGGGCAAGCTGGGCATAGGGGCAGACTTTGGCTTCATGAGCAAGTCGCTGAACGCCAGTTGGTTCATCCCAGACGCCGACGGCTTCGTGCAGCCGGGTGGCGACCCCTCCATCCCGGCCAACAACACCGACCTGGTGTTCGACATGGGCGTAGGCCTTTATTACAGCGCCCGGAAAGGCTACCTGGGCATCTCGACCACGCACCTGAACGAGGCCGACCTCGACCTGACGGGCCAGAGCCTGCCCTACCTGCGGCGGCACTACTTCGTAACGGCGGGCTACGAGTGGCTCAACTCGGCCTCGACGCTCCGCTTCCAGCCCTCGACCTTCATCAAGTACGACGGGGCCGCGTTCCAGGCCGACCTGAACATGAACGTCACCATCAACGACCGCTTCTGGGTCGGGGCCTCGTACCGGCTCATGGACGACTTCAACACGGCCGTCGCGCTGGTGGGCATGGAGCTTTCGAACGGCCTGCGCCTGGGCTACGCCTACGACGTGCTGTCGGCCAAGACCCAGGCCTATAGCGCTGGCAGCCACGAGATTATGCTCCAGTACTCGATGAACCTGCGGGGCGAGCAGCCGCCCCCGAAATACCGCAGCGTGCGATTTTTGTAAAAAAAATCAGGCTCGCGAAAAAAATGCACGGTTTTTGTCAATTGAGAAACAAAACTCTCAAGCCCAAGCAATAAATTCCAGGAAAGATATGAGAAAGCTCGCGTTAATACTACTGTCCCTCGGGGTTCTTTCCTCCTGTGAAACCTACAACGGTGAACTGACAGGGGTGCCCGGCAGGCAAGAATGGATCGAACCAGACCCCTACGGGATGGTTTTCGTACCAATGGGAAGCTACCAGATGGGGCTGATTGGCGAGGACGTTCCCTTCGCGATGACGGCCACGACCCAGACCGTCTCGGTCGATCCGTTCTGGATGGACGACACGGAAATCACCAACAACGAGTTCCGGCAGTTCGTCCACTGGGTACGGGACTCGATCGCCATGAAGAAGCTGGCGACGAACTTTCCCGAGGACTTCATCCTGGAGGACAACCAGGGCAACTACGACCCCGACAAGGGCTGGCTGAGCTGGGAGGCCCGCGAGTTCGACTGGCAAGACGAGGAGTACGCCCCGCTGCTGGAGGACATGTACCTGGCCGAGGACGAGCGGTTCTTCATGCGCAAGGAGCTGGACACCCGGCTGTGGGTCTATCACTACTTCTGGGTTGACATCAAGCAGGCGGCCATCTACGAGAACCGCTACAACTTCAACCTGGACACCCAGGACGACCCCGACTACGTCTGGAACGGCCAGCGCGGCCAGGTCATCAACGAGACCGGCGACATCGAGGACGTCAACGGGCGCGACGCCTTCATCATGGAGGACGACGTGCAGGTTTACCCCGACACGCTGGTCTGGGTCCGCGACTTCACCTACTCGTTCAACGAGCCTTGGACCGAGATGTACTTCTGGCACCCCGCCTACGACGACTACCCCTGTGTGGGCGTCAACTGGGAGCAGGCCCGGGCCTTCTCCATCTGGCGCACCCAGCTCATGAACAACTACCTGAACTCTAAGGACCAGACCTGGGTGCAGCGCTACCGCCTGCCCACCGAGTCCGAATGGGAATACGCTTCCCGCGGCGGCCTCCACCTGAACATGTACCCCTGGGGCGGCCCCTACACCCGCAACATCGAAGGCTGCTTCATCGCCAACTTCAAGAACATGAGGGGCAACTACGTGGCCGACGGCGGCATCAAGACCCTGAAGGTCGGCACCTACTCGCCCAACGGATACGGCCTCTACGACATGGCCGGCAACGTGGCCGAGTGGACCAACAACGCCTTCGACGAGTCCGCCTACTCGTTCACCATGAGCCTCAACCCCGACTACACCTACCGGGCCAACTTCACCGACCCCCCCGCCATGAAGCGCAAGGTCGTCCGCGGCGGCTCTTGGAAGGACGTGGCCTTCTACCTCCAGTGCGGGGCCCGCACCTACGAGTACCAGGATTCGGTGAAGTGCTACATCGGCTTCCGCTGCGTCCGCTCGTACATGGGCCGCGACGCCGCCATCATGGGCACCAGCGGCGGAGGATCCTACTGAATCCTGGAAATCAAGAACTTGTGCTGATTGCTTGGCAGCACGCAAATGTCGAATACCAGAAAAGTATTCGACATTTTTTTTTATTCCGATTTTTTTTCAATTTTACAGACGTAAATTTTTGGTGGAAGCCATTTTTGTTTACTTTAAAGTCTGGAAAGCGAATCTGTTGAATTGGTCACTAAAATCACACAACTATGACTTTTGCGGAACTCACACAAACCAAAGGATGGAAGAACTTCATGGCCAAGCTGTACGGGCTTGGTGCCGCCGTGGTAATCGTCGGCGCGTTGTTCAAAATCATGCACTGGCCGGGCGCAGGTCCCATGCTCGTGGTCGGTCTCACCACTGAGGCCATCATCTTCATCTTCTCGGCCTTCGAGCCTTTGCACGAGGAGCTGGACTGGACCTTGGCTTATCCCGAGCTGCTGGGCATCGACGACGAAGAAGGAGGAGGCCATGGACATGGCCGACGTGCCAAGCCCGCCGAAGCCGGAGCTGGCGGCCTTAGCGAAATCGACCGCCTGCTGCTCAAGAGCGTTGACAACGACAAGGGCATCTTCGACCAGATCGGCAAAGGCCTCAAGAGCCTCTCCGAGACGGCCTCGAACCTGACGGACATCTCGGCCGCCACCGTGGCCACCAAGAGCTACACGCAGAACATGCAGAAGGCTGCCGATTCTGTCAACCAGTTCTCGGACGCCTACAAGTCATCCGCCGACTCGGTCACCCACTCCTCCGACAACCTCTCGGAAGCCTACAACAAGCTCACCAACCAGATGAAAGTCGAGGTTGACTTCGCTGCCGTGGTCAAAGGGAACGAGAACTACAGCCAGAAAATCACGTCCTTGAACAAGAACCTCTCAGCGCTCAACGCCGTGTTCGAGGTGCAATTGCAAGAGATGGACCTCGAGACCATGGTGAAAGACCTCCACGGGACCGTTGCCGTCGCCCACAAGTACAGCGTCCACATGACCGAACTGACCGCGAAAGTCGAAACCCTCAACGGCATCTACGGCAACATGCTGGGAGCCCTGCGAGGCAAAGCCTGATTTCTTGCCGTAACCCGAAACAAGAGGCTTCGGCCTCTTGTACTCTTTCCCAGTGTTTAATTTCATAATCTTTAAGATATGGGTCACGGAAAAGAAACACCGAGACAGAAAATGATCGGCATGATGTATTTGGTGCTTACCGCTCTGTTGGCACTGAACGTATCTGCCGAGATTCTCAACGCTTTCATTCTGATTGACAACAGTTTGAAGAAAACAGCGCAGAACATCACCTCTAAAAACGACCTCATCTACACCGAGTTCAACAAGTCCTACGAGGAGAACCCCGGCAAGGTGGGCGAATGGAAGGAAAAGGCTGAGCGCGTCAAGGAATTGACAGACGACCTCTTCAACAAGATCCAGGAGCTGAAAGTCAAGATTGTCCAGACCTCTGAAGGCGAAACCGGCAACGTGGACAGCATCCTGAACAAGGATGACAACAACGTCCCTGGCCAGGTCATGATCCTGGAGAAAAATGGCGAGGCCCTCAAAGAGATGTTCGTCACCACTCGGACCGAGCTGCTTGGATTTTTCGACAACGAGAAGTACGCCGGCTTGGCACACTCCATCAGCATGCTGTTGAGCACCGAGGACATCAAAGGCCAGACCGGAGAGATGGTTCCTTGGGAACACGCCAACTTCGAACACCTTCCTCTGGTGGGGGTCATCACCTTGATGTCCAAGATGCAGGCTGACATCCGTAACGCTGAGGCGGACATGCTCACGCACTTCCTGTCCCAGATTGACGCCAGCATGTTCAAGTTCAACAAGATCGAAGCCATCGTGACGGCCAACTCGAACTACGTCCTGGCGGGCAACCCCTACGACGCGCGGGTCTTCATCGCTGCCTCCGACAGCACCCAAGAACCCATCATCTACTTGAACGGCGGCACCCGCCTGGCAATTGAAGATGGCAAAGGGGTTTACTCGGGCGCGACTTCAACTCCTGGCATCGTCAACTGGGGTGGTGTCATCAAGCTGGTCAACCCAGCCACAGAGGATACCATGTCCTTCCCCTTCGAGAGCACCTACCAGGTGGGCGAGCCTAGCCTCGTCATCTCTGCCACCAAGATGAACGTGTTCTACATCGGCGTGCCCAACCCTGTGGCCATTTCGGTGCCGGGTGTGCCTGACGACAAGATCACTGCTTCCATTTCTTCTGGTACCATCACCCGTTCGGGCAAGGAGTATGTCGTTGACGTGCGTCGTCCCGGTACGGCCAACATCAGCGTTTCCGCCGACTTGGGCAACGGGCCGCAGTCGATGGGCTCCAAGGAGTTCCGCGTCAAGCAGGTGCCTGACCCTGTTCCCCAGGTCGCCGGGCAGACCACTTCCGGGCGCTTGGGCAAGAGCGTTCTCTTGGCGCAGCCTGGCGTCTTCGCCATCATGCAGAACTTCGACTTCGACCTCAAGTTCGACGTGGTGAGCTTCTCTGTCTCCGCCAACATCCGCGGGTTCTTGCAAGAGGCGGCTACCAGCTCGGCCCGTTTCACGGCCGAACAAAAAGCCATCATGCAGCAGGTTCTGCCCAACCAGAAGGTTTACATCGAGAACATCAAGGCGCGCGGTCCTGACGGCACTGTCCGTTCCCTGCCACCTTTGACGTTCACCTTGAACTAAGCCTCCCGGCATCTTTTCAAGCGAAGGCGGAGCTCTTTATCGGGCTCCGCCTTCTTTTTTGGCTCCCGGCCGCGGCCCATCCGTTTGCCCGAATTGCTTATCTTTGGCCGCACAACCTTGACTTTACCCATGCGACAACAACTTTTCTGCGTCATCATGGCGGGCGGAGTGGGCAGCCGGTTCTGGCCCTTGAGCAAATCCAGCCGCCCCAAGCAGTTCCTGGACATCCTCGGGACGGGCAAGACCTTCCTGCGGCAAACCTTCGAGCGCTTCTTGCCGCTTTGTCCTGCCACCAACATCCTGGTCGTTACCAGCAGCCAGTACGGGGCGCTCGTGGCCGAGCAGCTTCCGGAGCTGCCGGCCGAGAACATCCTGGTCGAGCCTGGACGCCGGAACACCGCGCCCTGCGTGGCCTACGCCAACGAAAAGATCCGCAGGGTCTCGCCGGAGGCCCTGGTGGTGGTAACGCCTGCCGACCATCTGGTCCTGGACGAGACGCGCTTCCGCCAAGAGCTGGAGAGGGGTTTCCATTTCGTGGCCGAGAAGCCCGCGCTGCTCACCCTGGGCATGAAACCCAACCGCCCCGAGACGGGCTATGGCTACATCCAGGTGCCGGACTGGCACGAGTTCGGGCAGATTGACAAGGTCAAGACCTTCACGGAGAAGCCTGACGTCGAAATGGCCAAGGTCTTCTTCCAGAGTGGGGACTTCTACTGGAACGCCGGCATCTTCATCTGGTCGCTGTCGGCCATCGACCAGGCTTTCCGCCAGCATCTGCCCGACCTCCACGCCTTGTTCGAGGCCGAGCGCGAGTCGTTCGGGACGGCCGACGAACCTGCCGCGATCCGCAGGGTTTACGCGGAGTCGCCCTCCATCTCGATCGACTATGGCGTCATGGAAAAGGCCGACGAGGTCTATGTCCTGACCACTGACTTCGGCTGGTCGGACCTGGGGACCTGGGGATCTTTGCACGAGAACTCGGAAAAGGATGGGAAAGGCAACGCCGTCATGGCGGGCAGGAGCCTGCTTTACGAAGTGTCGGATTCGGTGTTCCGGCTGCAAGGGGGCAGACTCCTGGTGGCGCAGGGCCTCGAGGGCTTCATCGTGGCCGAGTCGGACGGCGTCCTGCTGATCTGCAAGAAGGACCAGGAGCAGCGCATCCGCGAGTTCGTCAGCGACGTCAAGCTGAAGGTGGGGGAGGAGTTCATCTGATGGAGGCCGGAGGCAAGCTCTACTTCGCGTCCGACCTCCACCTGGGCTTCCCCGACTGGGCCTCGAGCCTGGAGCGCGAGCGGATGTTCGTGGACTGGCTCGAAATGGCCCGTCGCGACGCCTCGGCGATTTTCCTGCTGGGCGACATGTTCGAGTTCTGGCACGAGTGGAAGCGCGTGGTGCCCCGGGGGCATGTCCGGTTCCTGGGCAAGATTGGCGAGCTGACGGACGCGGGCCTGCCGGTTTACTACTTCACGGGCAACCACGATCTGTGGGTGGACGACTACCTGCCCCGCGAGACGGGCGCGACCCTGGTCCGCGACCGGATGGTCTGGGAGCAGGGCGGCAAGCGCTTCTTCCTGCACCATGGCGATGGGCTGGGTCCGGGCGACCTGAACTACAAGCGCCTGAAGCGGCTTTTCCGCAACCGGGCCTTGCGTTGGCTGCTCGCCCGGCTGCACCCGAACTTCACGGTGGGCCTGGCCTTGCGCTGGTCGGGGAGCAGCCGCGAGGCCGACAAGGACCGCTCTTTCAAGGGGCAGGAGGGGGAGTGGCTGCTGCGCTACGCCCGGCGGAAGCTGGAGTCGGAGCACTACGACTTCTTCGTCTTCGGCCATCGGCACATCCCTTACCGCGTCGAGCTGGGGCAGGGCAGCGTGTGCCTGAACCTGGGCGATTGGCTTGAGCATTTCACCTATGGAGTTTACGACGGACAGGAGCTCCGGCTGGAGCGCTGGCGGCAGCGCCAAGTGGCCCCGGCGGCTTCCTGAACGCAGGGTTTCGAGAAAACAATGAAGTGATGTTTGACGACGAATATTTCATGCGGCGCGCCCTGGCCTTGGCTGAGGAGGCTTACGCGAACGGCGAGATTCCGGTGGGCGCTGTGGTGGTCTGGCAGGGCCAGATCGTGGCGCAGGCCGGCAACCTGACTGAGCGGCTGAACGACGTTACGGCACATGCCGAGATGCAGGCCATCACGGCGGCGGCGAATCACTTGGGCAGCAAGTACCTGGTGGACTGCGACTTGTACGTTACGCTCGAGCCATGCCTGATGTGCGCGGGGGCCTTGGCCTGGGCGCAACTGGGGCGGCTTGTCTATGGGGCGTCGGATTCGCGGCGGGGCTTCACGAACTTCCGGCCGGTGCCGCTGCATCCCAAGACGCGGGTGGTCTCGGGTGTCTTGGCGGGGCCTTGCTCGGAGTTGATGCGCCGTTTTTTCGCCGCGCGCCGGGCGCGTCCCTACGAGGGCTCGGAGCCGGGCCTGAACTGACGTTCCGGGGGGCGCCGCCTCTGGCGCGGAGCCATTCCCAGGCTTTTTCCAGGTTGGGGAATACCTTGATTTGTATCATGCCGGGCAGGGCCTCGGCGGCCTCCTCGATGATCTGCTGGGCGGACAGCTTGGCGAAGTATTCCTTGGGCTGCACCTGGGCGTAGCGCCTGCACCCCAGCTTGTTCCACGCGGGCACGAGCAGCCCTACGGCCCAGGCCTGGAGGTCGGGCGGCACGGCGTACTGCCGCTCGACTCCGTTCGACAGGATGGCTTTGGGGCTGGTGCGCATGCTGGTTTCCAGGATTTGGCGCACGAACTGCCGGAACTCGTCGTTGGTCATCTCGAAGGAGGCGGGGAAGAAGCCGAACTCGAGCACGCGCTGCTGGGGGTGAGTGCGGATGAAGCAGTGTTCGTTGGTGAAATGTTCGGTGGCCATGTCGGGTGGCGTTTGGTTCGCGCCGCAATTTAGCCAAAAATGCGGAGCGCGTCCTCGGGGATGTCCGCCCAGAACTGGCTGCCGTCTGGGTCCGGCCGGTCAAGCGGGTTTCAGGGCGGGCGGCGGGTAGAGTTGCGCGACGCGTTCCTCGAGGGCCTTCGTGATGGAGCGAAGGCGGAGGTGTTGTGGGAGCGGGCTGTCGTGGATGTCGCGGAGGGACTGTGCCAGGATGTTCTTGGCGTGGATGAGCGTTCGGCAGCTTTCGAGGGCGGCGTCGAAGTCTTCGCGCTGGTTGTCGGGGCTGTCGATGGTCTGGAGCACCCTGTCGAAGAGGCTCATGGCGTTTTCGTTGGCCTGGCGGGCCTTCTGGTGCTGGCCGTCCTCGAGGAAGAGCTCGGCCAGGAAGGTGTAGGCGTCGGCGATGTCGCGCGCGGTGGCCTGGGGGCATCGGGCCAGGCCCAGGATGGCCTGCTCCTGGTGCGAAATGGCCAGCTCCAACTGGCCTTGCAGGCGATGGAGGGAGGCCAGGGCATTGTGGGCCTCGAAGAGTCCCCAGGCGTCGTTGGCCAGGAATGACTTCCGCAGGCGGAGGGCCTTGTGCTTGTAGGCGGTGGCCTGCTCCAGCTCGTGGCTGGCCATGAGGATGTCCGATTGGGCTTGGTAAAACGGGACGAGCTGGAGGACGTCCTGGCGGAGCAGTTGCTCGGCCTGGCTTTCAATGGCTTGCAAAAATTCCCGGTTTACTTTTTTCATATTTGCTGGCTTGAGGAGGTTTTTTCCAAGGCAAAAATAATTTTTTTCCAACAAATGATGAATTTCAGAATTGTTAAAAATCAATTTGTTCCGTCAAGATTTTGGGTTTCGGGATGAAAAGAAGTTTGGTTTTGCATTCAGGGAAATGGCCTTGAAGTGTCTTGGTTTTCGGATTGAACCCCTATGGGGTTCTGGTTCGCGGCGGTTCCCTGCTCCCCGGATTTCATCCGGGGCTATCCACATCCAATCCCTTCGGGATTGTCTGAACAGCCCGATTTTGTCGGACGCTGGTGCTTAGGGTTTTCCACCCATGAACGCAGTTTGGTGTTAGAAGAAAAAGAAGTAGGAGATGATGATGGCGGCCACGATGCCGGCCAGGTCGGCCAGGAGGCCGGCGGGCAGGGCGTGCCGGGTCTTGCGGACACCGACGGAGCCGAAGTAAACGGCCAGGATGTAGAAGGTGGTGTCGGTGGAGCCTTGGATGGTGCAGGCGACCTTGGAGGCGAAGCTGTCGGGCCCGGTGGCGGCCATCAGCTCGGCGACCATCCCTCGGGCTCCGCTTCCGCTGAGGGGCTTCATGAAGGCTGTCGGCAGGGCTTCGACGAAGGAGGTGTCTAGGCCGAGGGCGGCGAAGGTCCAGCGGAAGGCCTCGACGAGCCAGCCCATCGCGCCAGACTCGCGGAATAGGCCGACGGCCACCAGGATGGCCAGCAGGTAGGGGATGATGCCCACGGCGGTCTTGAATCCGTCCTTGGCGCCTTCGATGAAGGCCTCGTAAACGGGCACGCGGCGCAGCAGGGCCATGAGCACGAAGCCGGCGATGATGGCCAGGATGAGGAAGTTGCCCAGGGTCGAGCTGGCGCTGGCCAGCTCGTCGGGCGCGAGGCGCGAGAAGTAGAGGAAGATGCCCCCGACGAATGCGGTCCCCAGGCCGAGGTAGGCGAGCACGACGCGGTCGAGCAGGTTGATGCGCTGGTAGGCGGCCACGGCCAGCAGGCCGACCAGGGTGGAGAAGAAGGTGGCCAGCAGGATGGGCAGGAAGATGTCGGTGGGGTTGGCGGCGCCCTGGGCGGCGCGGAGGGTCATGATGCTGACGGGGATGATGGTCAGGCCGGAGGTGTTGAGCACCAGGAACATGATCTGGGCGTTGGTGGCGGTCTCCTTGTCGGGGTTGGACTCCTGGAGCTCCTTCATGGCCTTGAGGCCCATGGGGGTGGCGGCGTTGTCGAGGTTGAGCATGTTGGCGGCCACGTTCATGACGATGTGCCCGTAGGCGGGGTGCCCCTTGGGCAGCTCGGGGAAGATCTTGGCCAGCAGGGGCTCCACGGCCTTGGCCAGCAGCCCCACGGCCCCGCCCTTCTCGCCGACCTTGAGGATGCCCATCCAGAAGGTGAGCACCCCGGTCATGTAGAGGGAGATGGTGAAGCCGTTCTCGGAGTTCTTGAAGACGCTCTCGACCAGTTGGCCGAAGATGAGGCCGTCGCCCAGGAAGAGGTACTTGGCCAGGGCCACGGCGAAGGCCACCAGGATGAAGGCGGCCCAGATGTAGTTGAGTGCCATGCGGGCGGGATGTTGGCGCCTTGTGCCGACCTTGGCCAAGGCGGGTTCGGCCGCGAAGGTAGCCGATCTGGGACGCGGAAGCGCCCCGGGGGCGCTTGTTTTCGGTCCGCCGCGATGGGCGATTCGCCGAACTTGTTTAGCTTCGCGGATGCCCGCTCAGGGCCAAGCAAAATCCATCGAACACTAGACAACCATGGCAGACGACAACAAAGTCATTTTTTCGATGATGCGGGTCTCGAAGACCGTCCCTCCGCATCGCAAGATACTGGACAACATCTCGCTCTCCTTCTTCTACGGGGCCAAGATCGGCATCATCGGCCTCAACGGCTCGGGCAAGTCCACCCTGATGCGCATCATCTCGGGCAAGGACAAGTCCTACGAGGGGGAGGTCAGCTTCTCGCCCGGCTACACGATCGGGCACCTGGAGCAGGAGCCGCACCTTGACGACGCGAAGACCGTCCGCCAGGTGGTCGAGGAAGGCGTCCAGGAGCTGGTGGACGTGATCCAGGAGTTCGAGCAGATCAGCCTGAAGTTCGGCGAGGCGCTGGACGACAAGGAGATGGACAAGCTCATGGCCCGGCAGGGCCAGCTCCAGGACTACATCGACCAGCACGACGGCTGGGAGCTCGACAGCAAGCTGGATCGGGCCATGGACGCCCTGCGCTGCCCAGACCCGGAGAGCCCCGTGCGGCACCTCTCGGGCGGCGAGCGCCGCCGGGTGGCCCTGTGCCGCCTGCTGCTTCAGCAGCCCGACATCCTCCTGCTCGACGAGCCGACCAACCACCTGGACGCCGACTCGGTGCAGTGGCTGGAGCAGTTCCTGCAGACCTACAAGGGCACAGTGATCGCCATCACCCACGACCGGTACTTCCTGGACAACGTGGCCGGCTGGATCCTGGAGCTGGACCGCGGCGCGGGCATCCCCTGGAAAGGCAACTACAGCTCGTGGCTGGAGCAGAAGTCGGGCCGCCTGGCCCAGGAGGAGAAGCAGGCCAGCAAGCGCCGCAAGACCCTCGAGCGCGAGCTGGAGTGGGTGCGCATGGCGCCCAAGGCCCGGCAGGCCAAGTCGAAGGCCCGCCTGGCCGCCTACGACAAGATGCTCAGCGAGGACGTCAAGGAGAAGGAGCAGCGCCTGGAGATCTTCATCCCCAACGGCCCGCGCCTGGGCAACAAGGTCGTCCACGCCAAAGGCGTCAGCAAGGCCTACGGCGACAAGCTGCTCTACGAGAACCTGTCCTTCGAGCTGCCCCCGGCGGGCATCGTGGGCATCGTGGGCCCCAACGGCGCCGGCAAGACGACCCTTTTCCGCCTGATCATGGGCATGGAGAAGCCCGACGCCGGCACCTTCGACGTGGGCGACACCGTCAAGGTGGCCTACATTGACCAGACCCACACGGCCATCGACCCGGAGAAGACCGTTTACCAGGTCATCGCCGACAACTCGGAGTTCGTGCAGTTGGGCAAGTACTCGATGAACGCCCGGGCCTACGTCGGCCGCTTCAACTTCAACGGCGCCGACCAGGAGAAGAAGTGCGGCGTCCTCTCGGGCGGCGAGCGCAACCGCCTGCACCTGGCCCTGACCCTCAAGGAGGAGGCCAACGTGCTGCTGCTCGACGAGCCGACCAACGACATCGACGTCAACACGCTCCGCGCCCTTGAGGAGGGCCTGGAGAACTTCGCCGGATGCGCCGTCATCATCTCGCACGACCGCTGGTTCCTCGACCGCGTGGCCACGCACATCCTGGCCTTCGAGGGCGACTCGCAAGTGGTCTTCTTCGAGGGGAGCTACTCCGACTACGAGGCCAACCGCCGCAAGCGCATGGGCGACGACAGCCCCCACCGCATCAAGTTCAAGAAGCTGACCAAGAACGGCTGACCCGCGGCGCCCCGGCGGGACGGGACCGCCCCGGCCGACCAGCCCTCCCGCCCGCGGACGACGGAGCGCCCCCTCCGCCGTCCGCGGGCGGACTTTTTCGGCCCCCGGCCCGCGCCAAGACCGCCCGGACCCAAGCCGCGGGCCGAGCACTTTGGCATCCGATTTGCCAATTTCAACGGAAAAGTTGAAAAAAATCAAGGAAGATTTGAAAAACCAACTTTAAAGGCGTATATTTGGGGACGGGAAAAGGAAGACCCGCCCCCAAGGACGGCACCCCAGAACCCAGCCACAATGACAACCCCCGCAGACGTGGAATACTTCCTCGACCACTTCAACCACCGGATGGACCTGCACGGAGTCCGCTTCATCGAAAGGCGAAAGAACCGCAAGGCCCTCTTCGACCTCGAGCTCGTGGGCCTCGAAGACCACCGCGTCCGGTACCTTCGCGAGCTGACGGCCAACCTCTACAGCGAAGGACCCCTAAAAGACGACCGCTTCGGCGTCGGCCCCTACTGGGTCTTCGGCAAGAAGGTCCGGGGAGTGGAGGTTTACGTCAAGATCTCGGTGGGCGACGAGAACGGCCCCGTCTGCATCTCCTTCCACAAGGCCGAACGCCCCATGCACAAACCCTTCATCCAGTTCAGATGCCGCAGCAGAGGCTGAGGCCCAGCCGCCCCGGTTCAAGCCCTGGCCGCAGGGCCTTCGGGCCTGGCCCCAAGCCACACCCCAGCAAAACACCCGGAAGCCCCGGCGGCAGAGGCCGCCCCTCCCGCAGAACGATAAACCCAATGGGCCGGGAAGACAGCCCCGCCCGTCCGTAGAAACCAAATCCAGCACACCATGACAAGCCTTGCCGAAGCCACGATTTCGCCCGCCACAGCCGCCACCCAGGCGCTGGAGAGCCGCGCCCCGCACGACGGGACCATGAGATGCCCCGTCTGCGGCGGCCCTGCCCACGAGAAGACCGAGCTGGGGAGCTACGCGTTCCGCAAAGAAGATTTCCCGCTGGTCGAGCATTTTTACCTTTGCCAGGAATGCCAGGAAGAGTTCACCACCAGCGAGCAGGACATCCTCGACGCGGCGCAGGTCCACAACCAGTACCGCGAGCGCCACGGCATCCTCTTCCCCGAGCAGATCGCCGCACTGCGCGAAGGCTACGGCCTTTCGGCCAGCAAGATGGCCGAGGTGCTGGGCATGGGGACCAACTCGTATAGGCAGTACGAGAAAGGCGAGATACCGAGCGACAGCAACGCCGCCCTGCTGGCCCTGGTCAAGAACCCGGAGACCTTCCGCGAGCTGGCCCTGCGCAAGCGGGAGCTCTTCACGGAAAAAGAGCTGGACAAGCTGCTCGAACGCATCCGGAACATGGCGGAGAAGCCCCTGCAGGCCCTGGGTTCGCACTATTGGGACCGCTTCCGGCAGCCGGACCAGTTCCAAGGATACGCCGCGGTTTCAAAGGACAAACTTCAGAACATGATACTGTTCTTCCTGGAACGGGCCCGGCCTTTCATGGTCAAGCTCAACAAGCTGCTCTTCTACGCCGATTTTCTCCACTACAAGCGCTCGGGCCGCTCCATCAGCGGGACGCGCTACAAGGCCATCCAGATGGGGCCGGTGCCCAAGGACTACGACATCCTCTTCGGCCTGCTCGAAAGCGAGGGCGTCCTGGAGAAGGAGTACGTGAGCTTCTCGAACCGCGAAGGGGCCGAGCGCCTGGTCGGCACCGCCCCCGCGCGGCTGGAGGCATTCGAGCCCGGCGAGCTGGCTTGCCTGGAGGAGGTCGCCGCCAAGATGGGCAGCCTGAACACCGCCGAGATAGTCGAGATGAGCCACCAGGAGCAGGCCTGGCGCGAGAACGTGGACAAAAAAAGGGTCATCAGCTACCAAAAGCACGCATTCTTTTTGCAAAACGTCTAAACTTGCGCATTTTCGCGTCCGCCCGCCCCTGTCGGCAGAGAGCCGAGACAGGCGGCTAACCACACCAAAAACAGCCATGAGCAACGTCGTAGCCATCGTAGGACGCCCAAACGTGGGCAAGTCCACCTTTTTCAACCGCCTGACCGAGAGCAGGAAAGCCATAGTTGACGAACAAAGCGGCGTGACCCGTGACCGCCACTATGGGAAAGTTTTCTGGAACGGCATCGAGTTCTCGGTCATCGACACGGGAGGTTACGTCGAAGGCAGCGACGACATTTTCGAGGGCGAAATCCGCAAGCAGGTCCACCTGGCCATCGAGGAGTGCGACCTGATTCTCTTCGTGGTGGACGTGCAGAGCGGCATCACCGACCTGGACTCGGAGGTCGCGGCCATCCTGCGGCGGGTGGACAAGCCCGTGGTGCTGGTGGTCAACAAGGTGGACAACAACGCCCAGCGGCTTGACGCGAACGAGTTCTACAACATGGGCCTGGACCTGCCGCTGTACATGATCTCCTCGATCAACGGCAGTGGCACGGGCGACCTGCTGGACCACGTGGTCGAGAAGCTGCCCTCGCCGCAGGACATCCCCGGCGAGGACGGCGTGCCCAAGTTCGCCATCGTGGGGCGGCCCAACGTGGGCAAGTCCTCCTTCGCCAACGCGCTGCTCGACCAGGAGCGGAACATCGTCACGCCCATCGCCGGGACCACCCGCGACACGCTGATGACCCGCTACCGCAAGTTCGACTTCGACTTCTTCCTGCTCGACACGGCGGGCCTGCGCAAGAAGGGCAAGGTACACGACGACCTGGAGTTCTACTCGGTCATCCGCTCGGTCCGGGCCATCGAGGCCTCGGACGTCTGCTTCGTGATGGTCGATGCCACCCGCGGCTTCGAGGGCCAAGACCTGAACATCTTCGGCCTGGCCCAGCGCAACTTCAAGGGCGTGGTCATCCTGGTCAACAAGTGGGACCTGGTCGAGAAGGACACCATGAGCACGCAGCGCTTCACCGAGACCATCCAGGAGAAGATCGCCCCCTTCACGGACGTGCCCATCCTCTTCGTCTCGGCCCTGACCAAGCAGCGCGTGCACAAGGCCCTGGAGATGGGCATGAAGGTCTATCGCAGCAAGAACCTGAAGGTGCCCACAGCGGTCCTGAACAAGACGCTCCTGCCCATCATCGAGCAGACGCCTCCGCCCTCGCTCAAGGGCAAGCACGTCAAGATCAAGTACGTCACGCAGTTGCCGACCCCGGTGCCGAGCTTCGCGTTTTTTTGCAACCTGCCGCAATACGTGAAGCCGCCCTACAAGCGTTTCCTGGAAAACCAACTGCGCAAGAGCTTCGACCTGGAGGGCGTGCCCATCAACGTGTTCATGCGCAAGAAGTGAGAACCCAACTCCCCTTCCGCCCATGATCCGCCCCCGCCTCTGGCCCTTCCTCGCGGCCCTGCCGCTCATGCCCCTCTGGGGCTGCGAGCTTCCGGCCAAGCTGCCCGAGCAGCCCTCCGTGGAGTTCAGCCGGCTGCGCCTGGTGGACACCATCGACAACGAGTTCCTCCAGAACCCCGTCAAGAAGTTCCAGCTCCAGTTCCGCCTGGTCGATGGCGACGGCGACGTGGGCCTGCACGAGGGCCCGGACACGGCCAGCCTGGAGCGCCGCGACCTCTTCGTGGAGATGTTCGAGCGCTCGGGCGGTGTCTTCGAGCGGGTCGAGCTGGCCGTGCCCATGCGCTACCGGATGCCCTACATCCAGCCCGTGGGCCAGAACAAGTCCGTCGAGGCCCTGGTGCAGGTGGAGTTCGAGTTCGCCGAGAGCATCCTGGGGCTTTTCGAGGACACGCTCATGTTCCACTTCCAGGTCTCGGACCTGGCGGGCAACCTGAGCAACATCGACTCCACGCCCGCGGTGGCCTGGCGCGACACGGTCTCGGTCTATCACCGGTCGTCGCACTGAGTTTCGTGCCGGCGCTTGGGCGCGTCCATCTGCCGCAAAAAAGACGGCCCTGGCGGGATTTTCCGCCGGGGCCGTCTTTTTTGTGGATGTGGGAAGGATTCCGCAGGGGGCGGGCTCAGGCCTTTGCCGACTCTGCGGGCATCTTGCGGTCCACCTTCTTGACCAGGCCTTGGAGGACGTTGCCTGGCCCGGCCTCGATGAAGCGGGTGGCTCCCTCGCGGATCATGGCCTCGATGGTCTGGGTCCAGCGGACGGGCGCGGTGAGCTGGTCGATGAGGTTGGCCTTGATGCGCTCGGGGTCGGAGTGGGGCTGGGCGTCCACGTTCTGGAAGACCTTGCCGTAGGGCGCCTGGAAGGGCGTGTCGGCGATGGCCTGGGCGAGCTCGGCCCGCGCGGGCTCCATCAGGGGCGAGTGGAAGGCACCGCCGACGCTGAGCTTGAGGGCGCGCTTGGCGCCTTTTTCCTTGAGCAGCTCGCAGGCCTTGTCGATGCCCTCGAGGGATCCGGAGATGACGACCTGGCCGGGGCAGTTGAAGTTGGCGGCCACGACGACCTCGCCGTCCACCTGCGCGCAGGCCTGCTCGACCTCGCTGTCCTCGAGGCCGAGGATGGCGGCCATGGTGGAGGGCCTCGCCTCGCAGGCCTTCTGCATGGCAAGGGCGCGCTTGGAGACCAGGCGCAGGCCGTCCTCGAAGCCGAGGACGCCGGCGGCCACCAGGGCAGAGAACTCGCCGAGCGAGTGCCCGGCGACCATGGCGGGGCGGAAGCCGGGGCCCAGGCAGGCGGCCAGGGCCACCGAGTGCAGGAAGATGGCCGGCTGGGTTACCTTGGTCTGGCGGAGGTCCTCGTCGGTGCCCTCGAACATGAGCCGGGCGATGTCGAAGCCCAGTATCTCGTTGGCCTTGTCGAACATGGCCTTGGCCTGGGAATGGTTGTCGTAGAGGTCTTTGCCCATGCCCACGAACTGCGAGCCTTGGCCGGGGAAAACGTATGCGTCCATTGGAGGAGTCTGTTACGGTTAGGGAAGGTTTTTGCGCGAAAATAAGCCTTTTGGGCGAAGTCAGGTCGCGGCGGCCATGAGGCGCTCGATCTCGTCGGCCGCGATGGGGATGTCGGCCATGAGGTTGAGCGGCTCGCCCTCCTCCCGGATGAGGTAGTCGTTCTCGAGGCGGATGCCGACGCCCTCCTCGGCCAGGTAGATGCCGGGCTCGCAGGTGAAGACCATGCCGGGCTGGAAGGTCTCGAAGCGGCTGCCGACGTCGTGGACGTCGAGGCCGAGGAAGTGGGTGGTTCCATGCATGTAGTACTTGGCGAAGAGGGGCTGGAGGGGGTCCTGGGCGTCGAGCTGCTCCTGGGTGTAGAGGCCCAGGGCGATGTGCTCCTTCTCCCAGATGCGGCAGACCTGCTGGTGGTACTCCTCGATGTTGTTGCCGGGCCTGAGCAGGCTGGCGGCGGCCTCGAGCACGCGCAGGCAGGCGTCGTAGAGCTGGCGCTGCCGTGGGCTGAACTTGCCGTTGACGGGGATGGCGCGCGAGCAGTCGGCGGCATGGTTGGCGTACTCGGCGCCGAAGTCGAGCAGGAGGAGGTCCCCGTCGCGGCAGGTCTTGTCGTTGTGCTCGTAGTGGAGGGCGCAGGCGCTGGGGCCGGAGGCGATGATGGGGTTGTAGGCGTGTCCGGAGGCTCCCTGGCGGATGAACTCGTAGGTGATCTCGGCCTCGACCTGGAACTCCTTGGCGCCGGGCCGGGTGGTGGCCAGGACGCGGAGGAAGGCGTCGCGGGTTATCTGGCAGGCCTTGCGGATGAGCTCGACCTCCTGGGGCTCCTTGAGGACGCGGAGGCTGGCCAGCAGGGGCGCGAGGCGTCCGAAGTCGTGCAGGGGATAGAGCCGGCGGAGCTCGAGGGCCATGTCGCGCCCGGGGTCGGGCGCCAGGGCGGGGTAGCGGAGGTGCTCGTTGGTGGGCAGCAGGACCTTCTGGCTGTGGGTCATGAAGAGGGCCATCAGCTTGGGGAGCTCGTCGAGCCAGAGGACGGTCGCGATGCCCGAGGCCGCGGTGGCCTCGGCCTTGGTGAGCTTGTGCCCTTCCCAGGTCTCGAGCAGCGGGTCGCTCTTGAGCAGGAAGAGGACTTCGCGGTGCTCGGGCTTGGGATAGTCGGGGCAAATGACGAGCAGGCTCTTTTCCTGCTCGATTCCGGTGAGGTAGAACAGGTCCGAGCTTTGGCGGAAGCGGTGGAGGGTGTCGCCAGTGCGGGGCATGGCCTCGGCGGAGGGGACAATGGCCAAGGAGTTCTTTGTTAGCTTGTTGCGAAGTTTTTCGCGGTTCCGGGTGAAGAGCCTGGGGTCGATGGGGTCGTATCTCATTGTTTAGAACAGGTTTAAATAGAACAGTTTGTGGGCTTGTATGCTCTTTAACATCACGGGATACATAGCCAAGCCTTTATATTTGCGAAAGGAAAACGTGCGGATGGAACCCCATCCCTTCCTTAATCACGCAAGGTAAACAAAAACATCAAACTATGAGCGGCTTTTTGAGTTCGTCGATTGGCAAAAAACTGATTATGAGCATATCGGGCTTGTTCCTGATACTGTTCCTGGTGGTTCACCTGACGGTGAACCTGCTGCTGCTGCTGGGTTCGGAAGCCTACAACACGGCGGCGCACTTCATGGGCACCAATCCCCTGATCACGTCCATCCAGCCTATCCTGGCGCTGGGCTTCCTGGTCCACATCGTGTACGCGTTCATCCTTACGGCCGTCAACGCGAAGGCCCGTCCGGTGAAGTACGAGCAGGTCTCGCAGTCGCACAGCAGCAGCCTTGTCTCGCGGCAGATGCTCCCGCTGGGCCTGGCGCTCCTGCTTTTCCTGGTGCTGCACATGATCCACTTCTTCGTGAAGCTGAAGGTCACGGGCGAGGCCCCGATGATCGTGATGGAAGACGGGGTGGAGATGCACAACACCTACCTGCTGGTGGGCTCGCTGTTCCAGATGCCCCTGTACGCGATCATGTACATCTTCGCGGCCATCTTCCTGGCCATGCACCTCTCGCACGGCTTCTGGTCGGCTTTCCAGACCATCGGCTGGAGCAACGAGGTCTGGCGCGGCCGGCTGACCTGGGTGGGCTACGCCGTGGCGGGCCTCTTCGGTTTCGGCTACGCGATCGTGCCGCTGTACTTCCTCATCTTCCAGCCCATCACCCTCTGATGCTGGCACCGTGGTCAATCAAAATCCATCTTCCATTAAAAATAACGCCGCTATGGTATTAGACGCGAAAATTCCGAAAGGTCCGCTGGCAGAAAAGTGGAGCAAATACAAGGCCTCGCAGAACCTGGTGAACCCGGCCAACAAACGCAAGTTGGACATCATCGTGGTGGGAACGGGATTGGCCGGGGCGTCCGCCGCCGCGAGTTTCGGCGAGCTGGGCTTCAACGTCAAGGCATTCTGCTACCAAGATAGCCCCCGCAGGGCGCACTCCATCGCCGCGCAGGGCGGCATCAACGCCGCGAAGAACTACCCCAACGACGGCGACACCGTTTACCGGCTCTTCTACGACACCATCAAGGGCGGCGACTACCGCTCCCGCGAGGCCAACGTCTATCGGCTGGCCGAGGTCAGCAACAGCATCATCGACCAGTGCGTGGCCCAGGGCGTTCCCTTCGCCCGCGAGTACGGCGGCCTGCTCGACAACCGCTCCTTCGGCGGGGCCCTGGTCTCGCGGACCTTCTACGCCCGCGGCCAGACCGGGCAGCAGCTCCTGCTCGGGGCCTACGGCGCCCTGAACCGCCAGATCAAGGCCGGCAAGGTCAAGATGTACACCCGCTCCGAGATGATGGACGTGGTGCTGGTCGATGGGCGGGCCCGCGGCATCGTCACGCGCAACATGGTCACCGGAGCCGTCGAGAGCCACTTCGGCCATGCCGTGGTCCTGGCCACGGGCGGATACGGCAACGTCTTCTTCCTTTCGACCAACGCGATGGGCTCCAACGTGAGCGCGGCCTGGAAGGCCTACAAGCGCGGCGCCCTGTTCGCCAACCCCTGCTACGTCCAGATCCACCCCACCTGCATCCCCGTGCATGGCGAGTTCCAGTCCAAGCTCACCCTGATGAGCGAGAGCCTGCGCAACGACGGCCGCATCTGGGTGCCCAAGAAGAAGGAGGACGCCGCCGCCATCCGCGAAGGCAGGCTCAAGGGCTCCGAGATCAAGGAGGACGACCGCGACTACTACCTCGAGCGCCGCTACCCGGCCTTCGGCAACCTCGTGCCCCGCGACGTGGCCTCCCGCGCCGCCAAGGAGCGCTGCGACGCCGGCTTCGGCGTCGGCAAGACCGGCCTGGCCGTCTTCCTCGACTTCAAGGACTCCATCAACCGCCTGGGCGAGGACGCCATCCGTGCCCGCTACGGCAACCTGTTCCAGATGTACGAGAAGATCACGGACCACAACCCCTACAAGACCCCCATGATGATCTACCCCGCCATCCACTACACCATGGGCGGCATCTGGGTGGACTACGAGCTGCAGACCACCATCAAAGGGCTTTTCGCCGCCGGCGAGGCCAACTTCTCCGACCACGGAGCCAACCGCCTGGGCGCCTCCGCCCTCATGCAGGGCCTGGCCGACGGCTACTTCGTCCTGCCCTACACCATCCAGAACTACCTGGCCGACCAGATCAACGTGCCCCGCATCCCCACCGACCATCCCGCCTTCAAGCAGGCCGAGGAGGACGTCAAGGCCTTCATCAACCGGCTCAAGTCCGTCAACGGCAAGCAGTCCGTGGACCACTTCCACAAGATCCTCGGCCACTACGTCTGGGACTTCATCGGCATGGCCCGCGACAAGCAGGGGCTCGAGTCCGTCATCGGCAAGATCCGCGCCCTCAAGGCCGAGTTCTGGAAGGACGTCCGCATCCCCGGAGAGGTCAAAGGCCTGAACACCGAGCTGGAGAAAGCCAACCGCGTGGCCGACTTCTTCGAGCTGGCCGAGCTCATGGCCCACGACGCCCTCGAGCGCGAGGAATCGTGCGGCGGCCACTTCCGCACCGAGTTCCAGACCCCCGAAGGCGAGGCCAAGCGCGACGACGCCAACTTCATGTACGTGGCCGCCTGGGAGTACAAAGGCGACAACCAGACCCCACAGGTCCACAAGGAGCCGCTCAACTACGAGTACATCGAGGTCAAGGCCCGCAACTACAAGTGAGCCAGCCGCCCCGGCGGACGGCCCGCGGTTCAGCAAAATCCCTTTGATAACCTGACAACCAAGAAAAGACTATGGCCAACATAAATGTCAAACTCAAGATCTGGCGGCAGAAAAACGAGAAGGATGCCGGAAAGTTCGATGTTTACGACCTCAAGGGCGTATCCACCGACAGCTCCTTCCTCGAAATGATGGACGTGCTCAACGAGCAGATCATCCAAGGCGGCGGCGAGCCCGTGGCCTTCGACCACGACTGCCGCGAGGGCATCTGCGGCGCCTGCAGCATGTTCATCAACGGCCGCGCGCACGGCCCCGACACGGCCGTCACCACCTGCCAGTTGCACATGCGCAGCTTCAGCGACGGCGAGACCATCACCGTGGAGCCTTGGCGGTCCAGCGGTTTCCCCGTCATCAAGGACCTCATGGTGGACCGCGCCGCCTTCGACCAGATCCTCCAGGAGGGCGGCTTCGTCTCGATCAACACCGGCGGGGTGCCCGACGCCAACGCCATCCCCATCCCCAAGGACGACGCCGACGCCTCCTTCGACGCGGCCACCTGCATCGGCTGCGGGGCCTGCGTGGCCACCTGCAAGAACGGCTCGGCCATGCTCTTCGTCTCGGCCAAGGTCTCGCAGCTCGCCCTGCTGCCGCAAGGCCGCGTCGAGGCTTCGCGCCGGGCCAAGGCCATGGTGGCCAAGATGGACGAGCTGGGATTCGGCAGTTGCACCAACACCGGCGCCTGCGAGGTGGAATGCCCCAAGGAGATTTCCATCGCCAACATCGCCCGCCTCAACCGCGAGTTCCTGGGCGCGAACATCAAATCCTGAGCCTGCCCACCCAGGCTTGGGGCCTGTCGGGCTGCCTTTCCGGAAACGGAAGGCGGCCCGTCTTTTTTTGGGCCGGCATGTTCCGCGGCATGGCCCGTCCGGCCGCTTCGCGCTAACTTCGCCGCCCAAACATCAACCCAACAACCCCATGCCAAGATTCCAATCCCTCCTGCTGGCCGCGGCCCTGGCCAGCCTGGCCGCCTGCCAGCAGCGCGAGCTGCCCATCCTGGGGCACAGCCAGGTGGTGGACGGCCAGACGGTCCACCACAGCATCCCCGAGTTCGCCTTCCTCAACCAGGACAGCGTCTGGGTCACCCGCGACCAGTACCGGGGCAAGGTCTATGTCGCCGACTTCTTCTTCACGACCTGCACCACCATCTGCCCCGTGATGAAGTCCCAGATGAAGCGCGTTTACGAGGCCTATGCCGGCGACGACCGCGTCCGCTTCCTCTCGCACACCATCAACCCCCGCCACGACCGCCCCTACGTGCTCCAGGCCGAGGCCCGGCGCCTCGGGGCCGAGGCCCCCGCCTGGAACTTCGTAACCGGAGAGAAGGACTCGCTCTACCAGATCGCCAAGAGCTACCTGGCCCTGGCCCTGGAGGACTCCACGGCCGTCGATGGGCTCATCCACAGCGGATCCTTCATGCTCATCGACCCGCTCGGGCGCGTCCGCGGCAGCTACCTCGGCACCGACTCGGCCGAGGTGGACCAGCTCATCCTCGATATTGCCCTGTTGCTGGAGCAGGAGGGTTGATTGGTCCATCGGGTGTCAAGCATTGCCATTTTTGATGGGAATTGCTTACTTTCGCCCCGTAACCACAAAAAATCGCCCTATGAAGAAAACGATTTTCGCATTTCTGGTTGTCATGCTCGGCTTCGGCCTCAACGCCCAGGCACAGCGCTACAGCACCGGCATCGGCGCGCGCTTCGGCTACTATCCCGGCCTGACCGTCAAGCATTTCCTGGGTGGCAACAACGCCATCGAGGGCATCCTTTCCACCCGCTGGAACGGCTGGCTGGTAACGGGCCTGTACGAGTTCCAGAACCCGCTCAAGCCCATCCCCGAAATCGACTGGTACATCGGCATCGGCGGCCACATCGGCTTCTGGGACCGCGACAAGTACGACCGCTGGGAAGACGACTGGGATGAGGACGACAACGTTACGGTCATCGGCATCGACTTCGTGCTTGGGCTCGAGTACAAGTTCGAGGCGGTCCCCTTCACGATCGGCGCCGACTGGAAGCCTGCCGTAAACATCCTGCCCCACACCCACACCTGGGGCGATGGCGGCGACCTCCACGTGCGTTTCACGTTCTGAGGTGGCGTTGGCCTAGTCGCGAGACAGCTCACATGACAGGGCCGGGGATTTTTTCCCTGGCCCTCTTTTTTGCCCTTGCCGCGTCTCGCCGCGCGATTGCCAGTGTTTTTTGAGGAAGTTTGGACATTCGCGCGAAGGAGCAAGGCTTGATATGGTTTTTCAATAACTTGATGTTCAAGCGTATAGCAAAAAGGTTTTCCGAATTTATGTTATGAAAAGTTGAGGCCTGATACCAGCTTGCGTTCGATGGTGGAACATACAAATCGACAGCATCGGGCAAAGTTTGGATCGAAATGCACGCTGACGACACTTCCCTTTTCATCCATTTTACTTTACAAATTCATGGGTCAAAATAAGGGAATAAGGTTATTTTGAGTTCGTCAATTGATTCTCTACTAAGGTTTTACCCAAAGATAAGGTCTTGCCACCCTGATACCAAGTCGCATTCGGTGATGCAATTTCCCAAGCACCCATGTCTGACACATCCGGGCTGCTCTGGCAATGTCCATCGCCTGATCATTTCGCCCCTTCAGGGCTTGGGAAGGGTTGGCGTTCCCGTCCCGATGGGCTTCACCCATCGCTATGATATGGCGCCCTTTCAGGGCTTTCGCGGCCAAGCTCATACTAAACCGCTCCCGAGACACTTGCTAATTTTTTGTACATTTGCAAAAAAAGAACGACTATGAAAACACACCCCCATTGCACCGA
>JFJP01027221.1_pt1 | contig 30792 bp, 35 predicted proteins | sample 431651 | NCBI WGS metagenome assembly JFJP01 (sample SAMN02602958, study PRJNA72255) | Microbial mat metagenome, whole genome shotgun sequencing project. | biome: fresh water; feature: sink hole; material: water; isolation source: purple microbial (photo- and chemosynthetic) mats found in... | reverse complement strand
CAAAAAAGTTTAAATTTCTTCTTAAAAAAATCCTATTCAATTTTATTTATCTTCAAAAACAATCCTTTGATGCAGATCTTTTATTTCCATCTCATTTTGAATTTTTTTAAGCACCAATTCTCTTTTTTCTTTTTCTCTTCGAACATAAGCTCTATGAGCAGCAGCATTGATTATATAAGGCAAAGCAACAACAAATATTACACATTGTAACCAAAACATTCTTCTTTTATTTCTCTTAGCACTCGATTCTTCTCTTTCCTTTTTAATATCTTCAGGTTCCGTTTTTATTTTATGAGCAGTATTCAAAATATTTATAGTATCGTTCAAAGTTTCTCTAAACCCTTGCTGATGAGAGTATTTCAAATGATGCAATTCCATATTATTTCTCATATTTTGATAATCCATTCTCGCTTTTTCAACCTCATTCATTTGTTGAATCAGAGGATCTTCAGATGTTATTATTTCTTCTGGATTAATATTCGACTCTTTTCCCATAAATTTCTGATATTCCATATCAAGATTTTTTTTACTTTCTTGATCCCAATCTTTATATAGATTAGCCCCTTCAGATTTATTATCTTCAACAGTTTCACCGTTTGAAAAACCTGAATCTGGTCTTTTAGAATCTGTTTCCGTTGATTGAACATTTTCTTTTCTATCATATTCTTCACGTTTTTCTGGGCTTTTCAATGTTTCATAAGCTTCTTTGATTCTTTTGAATCGATCTTTATCACTTCCTTTATAAATATCAGGATGATAGGTTTTGGCCAAACGGAGGTAATTTTTGCGAATTTCTCTTTGCGTGCAGTTTGATTTTAGCTCTAGAATATCATAAAAGGTGTTTGGAAGGTTTTGAGCATCTGTTTTGGTTGAGAAATAATGTCGGAATGAACGAAAAGAGTTAAAAGATTTTTTAGTAAAAAAATGGATATATTTTGTTTTCATCTATTTCATTAAATTTATTTGATAAACAACAAATAAACAAAAAGAAAAAAAAAAATCCTGAAAAAAAAAAGAAAAGTATTTACTATATTATATTTGAATAATGAAATGATGCATCATAAACGCATTTTTTTAAAATTTAAATAAAGGTTTCTTTTTTATTTTAAATATCAAATAAGAAAAAAATAAAAAATCTTTAAAGTCGGAAAAAAATGAAACCAGCTCAAGTTGTTCCTGAAAAATGCATCGGATACACAAGTCCACCAGCCTTCACTTCAGTGACTTCCAAAGAATCTATCTTGTATGCTCTAGGTTTCCTCATTAATTTTTTATTTACCCTTTTAAAAACTTAATTTTTTAGGAATTGGTTTCAATCAAGACCCAATGAAAACTGAGGATTTTCTTTTCACTTATGAATTAAACGATGAATTCAAAGTTTTCCCAACTTATGCCGTCTGTTTATGCACTCAAAACCTGAACTTCTTTGAAGCTCTCTTGGAATGTCCTGGATTGCCTCAATTCAACCCTATGATGTTATTGCATGGTGAACATAGAGTAGAATTTACTAAGCCAATCTCTGTTGATACAAAATTGAAATCAGTTGCTGGAATCTCCAATGTTGCTGATAAAGTCAAAGGTGCACTTGTCACATTTGAAATAAAAACCTATGAACTCGGAGAAAATAATTCTGAATCCTTAGTTTTCACCAATTATTTCACTTTATTTATTAGACAAATTGGTGGCTTCAACTATAAAGGCTTACCACAAAAAACCTTGCCAACCAAACCAAAAAGAGCTCCTGATGCTATAGTCGATGAAAAAACTGTTCCAAACCAAGCTATTATGTATAGATTAAATGGAGATTTTAACCCTTTACATATTGATCCAAATATGGCTGCTATGGGAGGTTTCGAGAAGCCAATTTTACATGGTTTATGCTTCTATGGATTGGCTGCTAAAGCTGTTTATCAGAAATATTGTGTGGGAAATGTTAATGCTATTAAGGCTGTTCAGGCTAGATTCACTTCACATGTGTTCCCTGGAGAAACTGTCAGGTTTTCTCTATGGAAAGAAGGAAGCGTGGTTGTGCTATCAGGAAGCACAGTTGAAAGAGGGTTGGAATGTATTATTGGAGCTGTGGAATTGAACGAAACTCCAGACGCAAAGTTATAAATTTGATTAAATCAATTCAGTTTTAAAACTCGAATTAAATAGAATAGAAAATGAGAAAGAAAAAAAACTTCATTGAGATTTTAAAATGAGAAATTAAAAAAATAAAATAGTGTTTGTTACCTAACCAAAAATTATGAAATTAGCAAAAAAAACTTAGTTAAATTAATTTTTTTCTTTGAATGCATTTTTGTATGAAAAATCTATTATTTTGCAATATTTTAAATATTTTTTCAATTATTAATGAATTTGATCAAAGACTATGAAAGTAGTGAATCAGACCATGAGAAATTAGTGAAGAAAATTAAAACGATTCAAAACCCAATCAATTTAGCTCCAAACGCTGATATTTCAACCTTGCAAGCTGAAAAAAATCAAGCGAAAATGGATGATATTGATAAGATTTATCCTGCTAAATCAAAGCCAAATCATTTGACAGGACAAGCCGATCTCTACCATATGAACACATTTAATTTTGAAGAGCAATATCACAATTTCAAGAATTTGGGATACGCTTATGATCCTACAGATGGTCCTGATCAAAAAATAATAATAAACAATTCACTTTCAAATATTTCCAAAGATGCTATTGGAAATACACAAAGTTTGATTTCCAGATCTGTTTTTGGTTCCAGTAAGATAGAAAGCGAACAACGGAAAATTTATGGAAAAAATAGGAAGAAAACTGGAACTGCTGGCTCAGGCGATTATTTAGGTCCTTGGGCAGGATATGATAATGAAGATAAATATAATAGCGAAATCATAAGTGTCGAACAAAAGGAAATTTTGAATAGAATTGAAGAAAAAAGACAAAAAAAAATGGAAGAACAGAAACAGCAAACTACGAATGAAGTATTCTTTTTTAAGAATTTTTCCTTAATGTTTCATATTTTTCTAATTTTAGTTTCAACATGAAACCATATTTCATGGTAAAGAGTTAGCAAATTATCAAGGAAGAAGCTATATTTTACCTCCAAGTGATTTAAAACCAGCTGATCATACATGTTATATCCCAAAAAAACCCATTCATACCTGGAGTGGACATACAAAAGGGGTGCAAGTCATTAGATTTTTTCCACGTTATGGCCATTTTCTTTTGAGTGGAAGTCTTGACACAAAAGTTCTTCTTAAATTTTTTCTCTCTCTTTTTTATAACAGATTTCTTTTGAATAGATTAAGCTTTGGGATGTCAATAATGATAGAAAATGTGTAAGAACATACATTGGTCATAAAGAGGCAATAAGAGATCTTAATTTCTCTAATGATGGTCTTCATTTCCTTAGTGCTTCCTATGACAAATTAGTTCATTATTGGGATTCTGAAACAGGCAAAGTGATCAAAACTTTCAATATAAAGAAATATCCCTATTGTGTTCGTTTTAATCCTGATGAAGATAAACAACATTCATTTTTGGTTGCCAGCTCAAACAAAAAAATAGGGCAGTATGATGTTAGAAGTGGGAATAGAACTCAACAATATGATGAGCATTTAGGAGCGGTTAACACTGTGACTTTTATAGATAATAACAGAAAATTTGTTTCAACCTCTGATGATAAAAAGATTTTTCTCTGGGAATATGGTATTCCAGTTGTTGTGAAACACATTAGCGAGCCTGATATGCATTCAATAACTGCTACAGATATGAACCCATCTCGAAAATATTTCATTGGCCAATCCTCTGAAAATAAAGTAAAAAATTAAAAAAAATAATTTAAAAAGTAATTTTATTTTAGATTGTTGTTTATGATGCAAAAGGAGGAAATTTCAGACTTAATCGAAAAAAGAAATTCCAAGGACATTTATCTGCTGGTTATGCCATTGGACTAACTTTTTCACCTGATGGACAATTTGTTGTTTCAGGTGATTCGGATGGAAAAGTTTGGTTTTGGGATTGGAAAACCAGCAAAAACTATAGAACTATTCAAGCACATAATGGAGTTTGTATTGGTGTGGCATGGCATCCTATAGATGCTAGTAGATTGGCGACGTGTGGTTGGGATGGAACAATCAGATATTGGGATTAAATTGAGAAGATTTTCTTTCATAGTGAAATTAAATAGAAATTTAAATATAAAAGTAATTCAAATTTTCGTTTTTTTTAGCTTTTTCTGGAAATAACAAAAAAAAATTTAATGTTTTAAAAATAAAAACCATTTAACCCATTTTGAAAAGAAAAACACATTTAGCAATATTATAAAATTTGAAAAAAATTATAAATCGAACTTTAAATTTAAATTTTTTAAAATTAATAATGTTTAGCTCAATTTCTTAAAATATAAAAAAAAAATTAAACAAATATTATCGCAATTTACTAAAAACTCAATGATTGTGCAGAACAAAACAAAAAAGCCTGAAAGCGAAATAAAAAGAGAAATCATAAGAAACACTTCAAAGAAACCTTTTTGTGATGAGACAGTAAGAATTTCCTAAAACAATTTATTTAAAAAAAAAATTAGAAAAATGGCAAAGAATCTGAATTGAATGAAAAGCTGATGAACGAACTGATTTATTTAAGAAAAGAAAATAATTCCTTTAGGAAAAAAATCGAAGAAATAGAAAATAGAGAGAAAGATTTAATAGCGAAAATGAAAGCTTTACAATCAAAATTGAAGGAAATGGAAGAAAATCATATAAAAGAGCGAGAAGAATACAAGCAATTACAAATTCCAACAAATAGAAAATTTATTTGTCCACAGATCAACACTTTGAATCAAAATGCAAATTTGTCAAATAATAACATCAATATGAATGAAAGATCCCTAAAAAAAAAATGTAAATCAAAAGAAGAAATTTCTCCTTCTCTTCAAATGACTTCCGATCTGCGGAGCTGTAAAATATAATAAAATAAAACAAATTCTTGATTTAAATTTAATCATATTTTTGCAGATGCATCTCAAATGGATTTTTATATGGAAGTCAACAATGAAAATGTTAATCTTCAAAACAAAAACAATCATTCTTTTGAAAAAATAAGTAAAACTAATTAAAAAAAAAAAATTTTACTATTCTAATTGTATTTTTCTATTAAAAAAATAAAGCGCAAACGAATAAAACAACTTCTCTTGGTGGCTCAAACGCTTCAGAAAATAGTATTGATGACGTAGGAAAATTACAAAAGTAAAAACTAATTTTCTTTTCTTTTTTTGTAAATAAATATTTTAAGAATATGTAATGAGAATGATAATGATGAACCAGAAGAGATATCGTTTAATAATATAAAAAATGAAGCATTTAGAATCAATCACATACCTTTATCTAGTGCAAAAAAGAGTTCAAGAGAAAAAAAAGAAACTATTGCTACTCCCTCACTCAGGAAAAGAATACCCAAGCAATTAGAAAATTTATTTGAGGAGTTTTTTGTGTTTGGTATCCGAAAAGAAGACTTGAATAATTCATGTGAAAATAAAAATTTTGAACAAATCACACTCCCATCCAAAATTTTGTACAGTTATCCTGATCCAACAGAAATCATAAAAAAGTTTAACAATTTAAAATAATTCATTTTTTATACTTAATCATAATGTAGTTCCTGGAAAAGCATAGTTCCTGAATTTGCTTTTCCTTTTGGGGTTTCAATGCAAAAAATTAATGTTGACAAAAATTTCAGTCAATTAAGCGAGTAAATTTTTTATTGTCCTTTTTTTTAAATTTAATTTTTTTTTTAGAATAATTTTTGCAACCAATATTTCTGAACTAAACAGCAAGAATTTCCTTTTCAATTTAAAATCAGAAGATTCCCATCTCAGAATCCCTTCTAAAGATAAGCCAGTTTTAAGTGCATCTAATCCAAATCGAATTCTCTATGGTGTTTGCTTTCAAACTAGGGATTATTATGAAATTGTTAACAAAAAAAATAAAATTCTGATTTGATTTTAAGCTATTTAGACAGATAAAAATCATAACTTTCAAAAACCTGACAATAGAAAAGAGAGGAAATTTTGGTCAGTTCCTAGAGTGTATTGTTTTTTGACATATTATCCATTTATGAAGTTATTTTTGGACATTATTGTTGCAATTTTAAGTTATACCTTCCATTTTTATTGAAATTTATTATAATATTAATTGATTAGATTCTCTTAAGTTGAAACGTTTGAAAATTTATTCACAATGTATGACTGAAGAGCAAGAAATTTTAAGAGATTTAGATGGCAATTTTATGCTTTTACAAATATTCCAAGAAGCAGAAACAATCTTAAGCAAGATTTATTTAGATTCCACTTTGAGTTTTGAGAAATTATTATGTTATCAATACAACAACAAACCATTAAGTTTTTTGGTTCCAAAGAGAGAAAATTGCTATTTTTTAGAAAGTAAATGGGGATCAGCTCCTACCTTTTCAACCATGCCTTTTGAGGATTTCATGTTTATTTTTTTTGCAATGTTGCTTGAAAATTCAATTTTATTCCTTTCAGAAAATTTGTGTCTTTTAACTTCAACAGTGTAATCATATTAATAAAATTATCCATAAATTGATATTTAATTATTCATTTGATTTAATAGTATGACATTTCATTCATTATTGAAACCATTCAAATGGCCTTATCCAATTATTTTTAATTTGCCTGAATCTCTTTTGCCTTTATTGGCCTCTCCAATCCCTATTATTTTTGGTTTTATTTATAGTTTTTTTTACTTATTAATTTTTTTTTATTGAAGGGCTAAATCAAAATATGGATTACGTTCAAAACAGATGTTTGGACGAAACTCATAACAATTATTTGATTTATTGTTTGGATAATAATGAGCTTTTTATCTCACATAAACTGATTAAAGACATCGGAAGCTCAATACCAGTTTTTTCCAATAGCAAATCAAATCTGAAGAAATTATATGATAAAATAAACTCAGAACCTTCTCCTAATTTCCAAAAACAAGACAAAAAGAAAAGAGAAAAATGGAACTCAAGACATCACACCAATGATTATAATGTCAATTTGATTTATACACCTTCTTCTGATGAAGAAATCAATTGTCAGAATATCATTCAAGGCGTCAAAGATATGCTTTATCAAAATATTGTGAAAAGCATCCCAGCACATCCAATCTTTTCAAATAAAGAAAAAAAAGTTTTTAGAATTTAAAATGTTAGATTTCTTAAGGATTTTTTATAATTTTTTTTAGAGTCTTGATTACACTTACATTCAAAATCAAATTTTGAATTTGAAGCCTTTGGATTTTTGTTTTTTCAATAAATTTGTGAAAACACAAATTTTCTCTTTTTATTTGCAAGAATTTTACGAATTAGATTCCTCCTAATATCCCATTTTTATTTTTTGTCTATTAATCAAATAATTAAATTTTAACTTTTAAATGAATTAAAAGTAGTAATTAATAATAAAAAAAATATGTAAATCGGGGAAAAATTCTTTCCGGAAATAGTAATAATAACTTTTAAAACATTTAATTTTATTTTTCTTCTTAATATTTTACATGAAAAATTAATAATAAATTATTTAATTTTTTAAAATTAATTTCGCATTATTGATTAATAAAACATTCCAATCAAAACTAATTTCAAATAAAGAAACACCAATGTCAAAATCAACCAATAGAATGAGTAATATTCTATTTTTAATCAATAAAAATTACTTTTTTTCAATTGTTTTTCTTTTTAAGGCACAAGTGGGGCTCTGCAAACTCATTCTTTATGGCAAAATACTATTAAATATGATCCCTATGCTCCAGTGCCTGAGGAAAAAAAAGAAAATGACAATTTATTAATGAGGCACGCTCAAGAAAAAGCGAACAGTATCATGAGCATTGCCCAAAATACTCAATATCCTCTTTCTAAAATTTCTGCTTCTTGCAAAAAATGTGATCAAAGTAATTAAAAATCATTTTTATTTGTAATTTTCAAAGGAAAAAATAAAAGTTGGACATTTGACTTATCAATGTTTAAATAATATTTCATTAAAAAAGTCAACTACGAATGTATACAAAACTTTAGATTTTCTTTTATGTTGGGTTTTTTAGATAAAAAGCCAAAATGAAGAGATGGAAAAAAATGAAGAATATTTGAAATATTTGTCGGAAATTCAACATCAAAAAACTAAAAAAATCAAAAAAATCAAAAAAAATAAATCAAAGAAGCACAAAAAAGACAAAAAGAAAAAAAAGTTTAATCAGATTTTATCATATGACTTATCATTTATTTTTTTTTAGAAAAAAATCACATTCATCAAGTGGATCTTCCAGCAGATCATCAAGCAATTCTTCAAGTAGATCTCGATCATCCAGCAAATCATAATAAAATATGTTTTTGAACAACATTCTAAAAACTTATTTTTAAAGCCAAATCTTTTTCAAAAATTTATTTGTTTTTTTTGTTTTTGTGTTTGAGTTTTCATTTTAATGAATATTTTATTTACTCTTAATTTTTTTTAACTTCAACTCTCCCTTTTAAATATTTGTTTGGATCATTAATGAAAGAAGGCTGTTTATTAAAACTCAATAATCTTTGCCAATTTGGATCAGATGGTAGAATAGAGCGAGCATATCTATCAGACAACATTTCCTCAATTGGAATCAACACAGTACTCTTATTAACAATGCCAACGCAATAATCTGTGAATCCAGCCATAGCACAATGAACGGAATTTTGAGCAACCCTCCTAGTTTTTAAATTTCCTTGAAAAAATATTAAAATTTATATAGTTACGTGGCAATTTTTTTATCAAAAGAGTTCGGCTCAGCGGATCTGACTAAAAAAGTTGGATCGATATATTTAACATTAATATGAAGCCCATTTTTTAAGCCTAAATCACTAATTTTTTCCTGCAGAAAATATCCAATATCCTAAAAAAAAATAATTTTTCTTTGTCAAGTTCAAAAACTTATTTTTTCATGTTTTTTACCCCTGGCTTTGAATTTCCTGACTCATCAACTCCAATGTCTGGTAATATCTCATCTAAAAGAGAATCTCCTAAAAATTTAAATTTAAAAATTTATTTTATCATTGAGAATATTTTATTTGCCTGCCCCTTCAGCCACAACAATAATGCAATAATGTTTGTTCTTTACTCTATTAATCACAAAATTTAACAGCCCGTCCTTCCCATACAATTCATAGCCAATTTCTGGAATTAAACAAATATGCACATCACGAGATGCAACACTTGCTTCAACAGCAAGGAAGCCAGATTCTCTTCCGATAACTTTAATAATTCCAACACCATATTCATATGAATAAGACTCATTATATGTGCCTCTGATAGCTTTTTGGGCATTCTAATAAAATCATATTTTTTTGTTATCTATTAAATAAAAAATATTTAAACCTCCACACAGCTTTCAAATCCAAAAAATGTATCGAATAAAGGAATATCATTCGAAACAGTTTTCGGAATAATGTTAATGGAAATCTTCATTTTTTTGTGTTTAATCTCTTTATAAAGAGTTAATGCTCCTTGCATCGAACCAAGCCCTCCAATAATAAAAACCTAAAACAACTTTATGATATTTTTTCTTCTGGTTTTTTTCACCTGATTTATATTATTTTTAATCAATGAATGCAATATTTTTTCTAAATCAAATCCTCCTCTTGAAGTTCCTAAAAAACACCCTCCACTATGATGAATACTCTCCACAATGTCAGGTCTAAGTTCCTTCCATTCATGAGAATAAAAACCTTTGAACCCATATCTTATTCCGAAAATTTTCCTCACCCCATAATTGTTATATAAGGAATTTGTGATTTCCTGAACCACAACATTTGAACCTGGACAAAGCCCACCACATGTCACTATTGCAGCTCTTACCTCATCTGGTCTGAAGAATAAATGTTTTCTTGGACCTGCTCTTAACCATCTTGCTGTATTACTCATCTTATTAGCCTCAGAGAAAAATGATACAGCTAAAATAACAATTTTTAAAGAATATTTTTTTTTTAATCACATAGGGTAAAAGAATTCATAAAAATGAAGGAATCTTCCTAAATTGAGAAAAAATTTAAAATGTTTTTTATCAAAATATATTTTACAGGCAAAAAACATTTTTCATCAACTACTTTCCCACCTTTACATGGACACATCATAGGGCTAACTATGTTCGGAAAATCAAACATTTCCTTAATTTTAAAAAAAAAATAATATTGTATTTATTTAAGTTTTTATGAAACCATGTCCCAAGCCAAATGATTCACTTTGAATATTTCGCAAGAAGGAGTATCTAAGAAATTTAATTCCTGAACTAAGCTAAAAAAATCTCATTTATTTTTTTTGAAAAAAAAAAGTCTTTGCCTGTTATCGAAATCAAACTTCGAGTTCACTGATAATTTAATTCTGTTATAGCCTTTTTTTAATTAATTATTTTCACAAAAAAGGGCAATATTTTTACTTGGAGCCAAAGAGTTTTTTCTCTCAATATTTTTTCGATAGACAGTAATATTTGAACGAAGGTCTTTCACTATTGGTGGATTTTCTTCTAAATTTTTTAGATAGTTGTCTTTATGAAATTTATGCAGCCAAGCTAATAGGATTCCTGCACAAATAGAACTTCCCATTATGAAATAAGCTTCTTTTAGAAAGGAATATTATATATAATAGGATTTAATTTTTATTTACTGTTATTTGAATGTTCCATCATTTTTTTTTTAAATATTTTTTTTGTTAAATTTTTTTGTGAATTTTTTTTCGTTTTATTATTAATATCATCATTTAAAAGTAATTTAAAGAATTTAATTTAAACTTAAAGTGACCATAATTGGTGAATGATCAGATGATCCATAGCATTTTTTACTATAATTTAAATTACAAATAATGGGATTAATAAATTGAAAGCTTTCTCCTTTGACCCAAATATAATCGAAAATGAAAATACCGAATTGTGATAAAACATCAAAAGGACAGGTATCTCGATCGAAATAATCCAGCGATGCATGGCTATCATGATATCCATTTATCAACATTTCTATACTTACTATATCCAAATCTCCAAAAGGTGCATTGAAATCTCCTGAAATAATTATATTATTGGAATTTTTTTTATTTGTTTTCACATTTGTTATCATTTCTCTTACTTGTTCTACTCTAATAACCAAAGATTTCACAATATCTACAACATCGCCTTGTCCTGATTCAAGATGTGTTGAATAAAACGTGACAATTTTCTCATTGATGATTAGATCTCCTAAAACTGCTATTCTCCCACCCCATCGACCAGCAAATTTGCAACATTGACTCTCAAATCTCAATTGACTTACGTTTTGAAAAGGATATTTTGAAAAAAGTGCGTTTCCAATTGTGCATTGGTGATCAGTTTCATCTTCAAATTCAACATATTCGACCACATATGCATAAAATAACTTTAATTTCTGAGCTAAATCTCTTGGACCATCAATATACATTCCATATTCTTTACAATCTCTGGCCAATTCACTCATTATTAAAACATCAGGTAAAGGAAGTGGAGAGTTCTCACCATTCATTAAGGAAATTATATTTTCTAAACCTTGCTCATAAGGAGAATCTCCTCCGAATGCGTTTCTATCAATATTGTATTCAATTATTATTAAATTTGATTGAATCTTTTGGGTTTGGGATTGAGAACTGTAATCACCTATTTCTATTTCACAATCTAATTTATCAGAAGTGGGATTCGCAGGACATAAAAATGAGAGGTTCGTGGAAAAAAGTTTTTGAAGGATTGAAAAAAAAATCGATAAAACAAGGAGGAATTTTAAAAAATATTTTTTATTTGATTTTGAAATCAACTTTATAATCTTGGGTTTGGCTTCCTACAGTGATGCATTCAAAGAGTTTATCGACATTTCCAAAAGATCCTAAAAAACCTCATAAATAAATATAAAAATAAATTGGTACCAATAAGCAAATAAGGATAATTCTGGGTTTCAGGAATTTTCAAATTAATTTTCATTGAGATATTACTCAAGCAATTACTTAAATAACCGATCTAAAAGCAATTTTATGTAAAAATATTTAAAATAAAACTAAAAGACTTGAAAATAATCAGGTGTAACTGAAGTTGTTGTTTCAAATGAAAATTTTCTCGATTCATATGAGGCTAAACATTGAGAAGAACTATCAAAACTCCTAAATAAAATGATGATAAAAAATTTATAATTCAGATATCCCACCTAGTCTTTATCGATAATTTTGCATAGCATTCTTTCATTTTCTGATAAATTTCATCATGAATTAAATCACATTTTTCAGAATTCACAAATGAAACGATGTCTAAAGTTGAGGTATTTTCGAATTTATATTTGTGGTTTTCTGGGGAAATTGTTAAGAGATTTGGTGAATATATCAAAAATTTCTTCGGCAACTCAGAACTCGAGACTTTTGCTTGAATAAATCGATTTAGAAATATAGGTATTGCAGAATCAGGGAAAAATGTTTCTGATTGATGTTCAATATAAGGCATATCTAAAAAAAAATTATTTTACAAAACAATGCAAAATTTAACTTAAAGCTTGAAAAATGAAAGAGCTGCAAAAGTTTTCTGCAGTAATAATTTCGAAATTTTGTGAATGAAAAAAATCTTGAATTTTTTCAATCATTCGAGTTTTCTCTCTTTGCCATTCATATTTCAAATTTTTCTGATTTTTATCGAAAATTTGTTTATTAATTTCAGCTAATTCATAAAATGTTTTTGGCACGAAATTATCTTTATAAGCCCAATCTTCTTCTTTAAAATCATTCGAAATCAATTTTGAATCCTTTTTTTCTCCAATAGGTGTTTTCGGATGAATAAAAATATCTAATTTTAACCATTCAGTCTAATATAAATCAATTTTTTTTTTCTGAAATAAAATTTACATATAATTCATTTAGTTTTTCTTCAATTTCTTTATCAGTGACTTTGATTTCTTTTTCATTACTTTTATGCTGTTTTGTTTTCATCTTTAATTTCTTTTGACTCACTGGGCGCGAATAATTCGTTTCTATTATTTTGCTCATACTATCAAAAACTTAATGAGTTTATTTTAAAAATTATTGAAGAAGCACTCAGAATAAAAGTCTTTTTGACTTCCTCTTAAACTCCGAACTTTGCTCAAAGTTTCTTTATATGCTCCAAAAGCTTTGTAAAATTTCTCAAAGTTTTTTATTGCTTTTGAGAGAGAAAAAAATTGAATGGTTTATATTTTTTTAAAAATACAATTTTCATTTCTATTGTTGGCTGATTGCTTCATTAATTCTGTCATCGGCAAAATTTTTGTAATTTCTAAATTATTTTTAGCAATGTCTATGAGGTTTTTGGAGGAAAATGAACCATAATAATTTCTCAAAAAAAACGAAAGAAAGCAAGAATTTTGAGATTTTAATATAGAATGCATATAAGGAAAATTATTAAACTTTAGAAAAATATTTTTTTGAAATCAGAAAGAAAAAAATTTAAATGCGTTTTTTTTTAAAAATATTTTTTCTTTAAATTTTAAAATCAGTTTTTTTTTAAAACAATTCAAGTCGGGAAAAAAATATAATTCTTTTTAAATATTTTGAATCAATTTTCTTATTTAAAAAAATTCACAAAGTAACCTTTTATTTAGATAAGCAACAAAATTCTGTAAATTTTTTTCAAAAAATTTCATTTTTTATCAAAAGCTTGATTTTATTCGTTTTTTTTAGACTTTTAAAAAAAATATTTAGCCGTTTTACATCCAAAAACTTAAATATCAGTCAATGCCCCATAAAAAAAAAAATCATCAAGTCTAAATAGAAAAATCAAACATAGAAATGCCACTTTCTTTATCTAAACTCTTCTTTTTTTTCTTATTATGTTCATTACTGTTGAATCTCAGCAATGCTTATCGAAATCTTATCAAGCATGAAATCAAATCAAATGCAAAAAATGCCATAACAGATGAGACTCAAGACAAATTCTTCAAGATTCCATTGAGAAAAATGGAAGCGTCTGAAGAAAATAAAAAGAAATTCTATGATTTTATCTCACAATCACAATCAGAGCTTTATACAAATTTTTTGAGTAAAACTCAAAAGGGTGACGAGATTTTTGACATAAAAAAAGTTTCTTTGATAAATTTTCAAAACATTCAAGTGAATTTTTATAATTTATTCAAAGTGATTTTTGACACAGGTTTTTTCAATTTTTTTTTTAAATTGGTTTATATTTTTCTAATTTCAGGAAGTGCTAATATTTGGATGAATTCAAAAAAATGTGAAGATAAAGGCTGTTTAAATCATAAACAATATGATGGTTCTCTCTCAGCTGCTTATAAACCAACAAACCATCATTTAGATGTAGAATTTGGAACAGGAAAATTACATGGTTTAATCTCAAGAGATACCTTTTTCATTGACAATTTAGAAATTAATTCACAATATTTTGCTGAAATTCAAGAAGAAGATGGTGAAGTCTTTTATGAAGTTTTAAAATAAATTAAACCAAAAATTTTATTGAAAATTAATTGATTTTTAGTCAAAATTTGATGGTATTGTTGGAATGGCTTTTCCAATTATGTCAGCTTTTAAGTTGCCCCCTTTATTTGACAATTTAATGAAACAACATAGCCTTAAAAAGAATATCTTTAGCTTCTATTTCAATAAAAACAATGATAAATCAGATTCTCAATTAATTTTAGGAGGAATCGATAAAACTCTTCATCATGGAACAATTAATTATAATGATGTCATCGACAAATTTTATTGGACCATTAAAATGGATAAAATTTTGATTAATGGAGTCGATTCAGGACTATGTGATAATTGTAAAGCTATTGTTGATACAGGAACGTCTTTAATAACAGGACCCAAAGTGCATTTAAGAAATCTTTTAAGTAAAATTTAGAGTTTTTAATTCTGTAATATCAATTATTTTTATAGGTAAATTAAATGTTGATCGATCATGCAAAAATATAGAAAAATTACCAACAATTAGGTTTTTTAGATTAAAAATTATTAAATCTTAAGATCCAAAATAGTTTTGTAATCGGTGGAATCAAATATGACTTAGATTATAGTGAATATATAATCAAAATTGCTAAAGATGAAGCGATGTGTTATGCTGCGTTTATGTCTTTGGATATTACCAACGAACATGGTCCTGCTTGGATTTTAGGGGATACGTTTTTGACCAAATATTTTTCAGTTTTTGATCGAGATAATTCTAAAATAGGGTTTGCGCTTGCAAAATGATCCTTTATAAAATATTTATTTATTTATTTTTGTTTCTTAATTACATCAAAGCTTTCTTGAAAAAAAAAAATTAAAAAATTTAACATTTTTTTTTAAAGATCAGAATTTTAGAGATAAAAAAATTTAGAAATCTTGAATTTAATATTGAAAAAGGGTGAGGAATTAAATTAGGGTTTATTCGAAAGAAAAAACTAAAAGATAAAACCTGTTTATATATAACAGCAAAAATCCAATAAATTAATGAAAAAAAAAATAAAAGAATTCAAAAATGATCTCTTTCTTTCAAAATATTTGTTGAAAAATATAAACAAATTTAAAGTTTCAAAGCATAAAGTCGATGAATTTAAAGTTTCCCTAAATTTAAATTCGATTTCTCTAACGAAAAAAAGCAAGCCCAAGTTTCCTTTTTGAATTACTTTTTATTATAATAAATACATGAGAGAAAAAAATATATGTTTCCATCATTTTCTGCAAATTTAGAATTTTCATTAAAAGATGTCACATCCTCCTTCCTTATTCCATTGAGAGTATTGCTTGTAAGTCTTATTTATATATTTATCCAACAAAATTTCACTTTTTTGATTGTCTTTTATGAACTTTCTTAAACTAAAAAACCAAATTGTATTAATAAATCTCTAATTTTTTACCTTTTTGCAATCTCCTCTTCTGTATTTTGAATTTGTTTCAAGCTAACAGATTCTTTTATATCTTTCACTTTAAATCAATAGTAAAGAAAATGAATCACCTCAAATTAAATACCATCTAATTGAGGTTCGCTCATAATAAATGACTTTTAAAATAATTTTTTTGTTTGTTTTATTATAAAGTCCTTTAAAAATATAATATATTGAAAAAAATTAATTTTCTTTTTCATTTAACTAGAGAATTGTTTCAACCCAATAAATCTAATTTTTTAAAAAATAATACACATAGGCATAATCAGAGAAATAAATATTTTGAAATTATGAAGCTTTGCTGAGATAAAAAGTCAAAATATCTCCTACTCTCATTTCTAATTGATTATCCAAATCATAAGCTAAACCTTTCCTTTTTATTTCTATTGAGACTTCTTCATCTTTCTTTTTTATTAATAGGTTCACTCCCAATTCTTTTAATCCATTTAAAATCAAACCTAAAATTTTAAATAAAAATCTAACAATTTAAATGCTATAAAACAAACCTTCTTTATTTATTTGGTATATTATTCTCATTGCTAACATGCCAACCCCGCAGCATCTAACTTCTTTTAAAACCATTTGCGGTTTAAAACAATCCAAAAAAAGGCTTGATTTGTTTAAATAATACTCATAAGGAACCCAGTCGTGCAGCAAAGTCTCTAATTCACAAATTCTATCTCCTGATAAACTTAATAAATTTTCTTCATTTAACAATTTTGGTATCACTGGAATCTCTTCGAAATAAATTTCTTTCCATTTAATCGAATGGAGATCGACTAATCCTTTCAAATTAAATATATTTATTGATATCCTAATATTGTCTCCTAAAGAGACAGGCATAATGCTTTGAACAAAAGCAAGTTTGACATCATCATAATTATACTACCAATAACAATTAAAGTTAAATGATTTTTAAATTAAAAAACCTTCAGATCCTCTTTATAAATCCAAACTCCTTTGTTTCCATCGGGAACTATATCAAATTGATATTCTGCACAATGATCATCTCTTTGAAGTCCACTACAAAATTTATATGTGTAATTTATCCGAATTGATTTATCTATGAGACAATATAAGTTTAAACACAAAATTTAAAGTACTTTCGATCATTGGGAGCAATTCGAAAATGATATTTCTATCGATTCTAAATTTATTTGACTTTTGTTCTGTTTTATTCATGTTCAAAGGAGTGAAACTATTGTATCCTTTTTTCAAAGAAAAAATATTTAAATGGTTTTGGATGAAATGATTGTCGATTTCGATAAATTTATTGTCAAGAATTTCATTAATTTTGTAATACCATACAGAATTTATCGCAACGAGAGTATAATATTCGTCCATCATAAAACTTAATATCAGAAAAATGAGATCTTCTGATAATGAGAAAAATTTTTGTTCGAAATTGCAATTTATGTTTATTAATTTAGAAAACACGTTTGATTCTTTGCACATTATTTTATTTTTGGGATCGCTCATAAATTTTGTAATCATATGTAAATCGTCTGAAGGAACGACGTCTATCTCAGATCGGTTGGAATTCATAGATAAAAAATTTGAATCATCTTTATTAGAAAATTTTTTATTATTTTCTTGTCTAAACGGGATTTGAACTGTTTTTTTTGTTTTTTTTTCTGAATTAAGCTTCTGTGCTATGGTAACTTTTGTTTCCGAAGTTTCAAGTTTTTGATGAACTTTTTTTATCATATTATTAATTATTTTCTGATTGTTTTTTTTTGAAGGATCATAATAAGGGTCATAATAAGTTTGTTGATTTACAGGAGTAGACTTCTTTTGTTTGGTCACAGGAACTCCCATAGGAGAGTGATTAGTTTAAATAAAGAAATTATTGACTAAAATTAAAATAAATTTTTTTTTCTCTTTCAAACAATCAAAAAATATTCGATTTTAAAATTTTTTTTGCTGTTGAATAAATCAAAGTTTTTTTTTGCTAAATAAAAAAAAAAATTACTGATGAATGATTCTATTGTATTTTATTTTCCTCAAAACAGTTAGCTGTCAAAATTCCAGCAATATAACAAATAGTTCTCATTCAAACGATTTAAAATCAAATGAAATCTCTTACGGAATTTTTACTTTTTTGTTTGCACTTTTCGCCCTATTCTTATTGATTGGAATTTTCTTTTTGATTGAGAGATTTATTTGTAAAAAAAAAAGCATAATCCAAGATTTTTATCGAGCACTTTTGAGATCTATGGACATTTTTAAAAAGAGGAGACGAATTAAACCAAAGCCTAAAAAGAAAAGATTAAACAATCTAGGATCAGTTGTTAATAATAAAGAAACTTAATATATTTTTTTTATTAGAGGAAAGTTTCAATGGGTAAACCTTTGGGCAATGAAATAACAAGAGGAGAAGTCTTAAAGCCTGAAATTTTTAATGTATTTTTAGGGGAAGCAAAACCGAATTTTGTTAAGGAAAATAAATTATTTTCCTAAAAATAAAAATGAACAATCCTTCAAAAAAAACATATAATGAAAAATAAGCATTTTCTTTTTTTGAAAACTGTTAGAAAATATTTTTTTTATCTAGTTTATTATCAGAATTTTTTTTTTTTTAAGCATTTCCTGCAAACAAACTCTTCAGTTGGATTTGAATCATTACACGACACATGCAAAAAATGGTTACATTTAGGAAAAAACACAATCTCCTCATTTTCATCATTCAAATCTCTTGTTTTTTTTCCACACTTATAACAGAAAAAGTTTTCCTTTCTCACAAAGAAACCTTTTGTTTTGCTTTTAAATTTCCTCTTTTCATTTTTTTTAAATTCACTGAGATAGGAAGCAATAGCTAACTCGAAAATGTTTCTTGATAACTTCAATTCATTCATTTCTTTAGATACATATTCAGCTTTTAGCATTATATTTGCTTTTTTATTTTCAAGAATATTATCTATGGGATTGTGATCCAAGTTTTTTCTGCTGATCATTTCATCAAGAATTATATTGTTTTTTATCAAAGCAGCAATAAATTTCTCTTTTTTTCTGGCCAATTCATAAAAATAATTGCAAATCTTTATTAATTCCGACTCAGACATTAGTGAATTATTCTTTATAACTATGCTCAAAGCCTAATCATGAATTAAAATTTAAAAATATTAAGGAATAGTGAGAGAAAAAAATATTGACGTTGTCATAAAATTTATGAGAACACAAAAATTTGATTGATTCAAAATAATTTCCCATCTTTTGAAAAATAATTTGGGAGATTTTTTTTCTTTGAAATTGATCACAAATGCTCAAAGCTTTATCCAAAGAAAAATTGCATTGTTCGATGATCTTACAAAGCAATTCTTCATTGAATTTAGCGCACAAATAGAGCTATAATTAATAATTCTAAATGTTTATTTAAAGCATACCGTCTTTTCATTTAAATTAATTTTGTTTCCTTTAAAAATATTTTGTTTTAAATTGAGAAATGTCTCAAATTCCATATCATGATTTTCTTGTTCAATTTTTTTTATTTCACTGATTTCTATTTTTGGCTTACTATTTTATTATAAAAAAAATTAATTTTAGCTTGTTTTATTAACCTTACATTCTTTTTTGAAATAAATTTAACCCATTACTAAAATGATCTAATACAAAGCATTCCCCATTTTTCAATAAAATAACGATAGGCAAACCACTTTTTTCATTCCAGATTTCAATATCTTTGATTTCACTATTCTTTATTCAAAAAATTTTTAGAGAATATCCACAAATATTTAAAAACCAAATTGAAATTCAAACAATAAACGTCTTTTAATAGAAAATCTTGTTTTTTCAATTCTTCCAATTTCACAAACATCAAATACAAGGAATGTTCATTTTTAGCTAAAATTAGAAAATCGACTTTTCCTTTTTTCACAAAAACTACTGTAAAATCTAAATAAATGCTTTTAATCAAGCATAAATTTAATTTCTGAAAAATATATTATAATACCATTGATTGACTTCATAATATTCGGTCTCAATAATCAAAAGTTTTTCTTTATAAAACACAGAAATTTCATTTTGTGAGAAAAATGCAAATATCTCATTATTTTCGTTTGGTTCAATGAAATTCTTTAGATTTATTTCAACAATTTTTGTAAAGTCCTCAAAAAAATAGAGATAAGATTTGCTAATGAATAGGATTTGCTTTTGATTGACAAATACTTTCAATTTAATCCCACAATTCATGATTTCTGTTGCATCCACGAATGTTAATCCTTTAAAATAAAATAACATTGAATAAATAAATAAAGAAATATTGAAACCTTTTCTCACAATGAATATTTTTCCCATGGATGTAAAGCAATAAAATTCAATAAAATTTGCGTTTTTCTCTAGAGGAGCATCAAAAATAAATTGGACAATAGTTTCATCATTAGATAAAGGGATATTCAACTGAAATATTGTTTTTTCAGTTTTTATGTTCGAAATGAAAATTTTGCCTTTAAATGAACCTTTTAGCAAAAAAATTCACTATAAAATGAACCTGAATGTGTTGAAAAAACAAACAGGAAATCACAGATTTCCATCATATGAGTTATTTTTTCACCAAAGCAAATTTGAATTTGTTTTTTTTGCAATTTTGAATCAAGTTCATAAATTTCACCAAAAGATGAAGCTAAAAGCTAAACTTATATATTGATTTAAAATATAGAAGGAAATTGAACTATTGAGCGATTTTTCATATGCTGAATTGAGGTTATTTCTATATATTTTTCTCTAACCAAATCATTAATTTTGAAGAAGTTAAAACTGTCTGAAAATTTGGATAGAAAAAGAAGATAGTCGACTTGGTTTTCTGTAGTTTTAAAAATGGAATCCAAAATATTTTGATTCATTTTTATTTCAAGCTCTTCACTTTTTCTAAGAAAATCTGAAATTAAATGAATTTAAAAAAACTTTTTAAAAAAATAAAAAAAATATTTTAACTATGAGTAAAAAGAAAAGAGAAAATTGGATCAAAACAAAAAATTTAAGATGAAATCCATCTTAATTTTTTTTCAGATAATTTTTTGTTGAAATTTATCATTTTTGAATTTAAAAAAAAAATAATAATTGCAAACAACGTATTGAGAAAAAAGAAATTGGATTCTAGATTTTTGAAAATTTTAGTTTGAATGCTTGAGAAAGCCAAAAAATATTTTATTGAAAGAGGGTTATCTGTCATTGATTTTCCAAAAGCTGCAATAATTCATGAAGCATTAGGTTTCACCATTTTATTGACATTTTGGTCTTGTTGTTATATAATTCGACCAAGCCATAAAATTTTAATCCCATTGACCAAAAGATATCCTAAATTTTCATCAGTTTCACAAAGAGTCGAGAAAAACTTTCATAAATATCGAGAGAAAATGAAAATAAACAAAGGAGTTTTCAAAAATAAGATTGTTCCCGAAAGAGTGTTAATATCTTTAGGAGAATCCATTGTTTTAAGAAATTTTTTGAGACCCATAACAGTTCCGTTCAAATTATATGTAACATGGAAGATTATTCTTTTTTTAAAAGATGAGCCAAATTCAAAAGAAATGGTGTTAAATAAAGAGAAAATTGAAGAATAAATCTTTATTCAATTAGATTTTATTAACATTGAAATTCTCTTATTTTATTTTTTTAGAAGAAAATTTGGAATGTTTTCAAAACTAAAAACCTAAATTTTTTGTTTTATTTAATAGTTTTTGTTTTATTGCGATTTCAAATTATTTTTTCATCAATTTATTTAATCCTTTGTATAAAGAATCACTCCCATCGTAATTTTGATAGAAAAAAGAGGGGTCAAGGCCCAAAGAAGCCAACACACTGGCTCCAGATTCATTGTTTACTGCTCTATCTAATCCATCTAACGCCTGTAAAAATTGTGGGGATTTTAATGTTTCCTTTAACTCATCAAGATCTTGTCTTCCCTCAGGCAATAAAGGAATCAAAGCTTCTTGAAATTCCTTATCTTCGACAATTCCATTTAAATATTCGCTTTTTAACACTTCTGTCAATGAAGGAGTTTCTTTTTCATGTTCAACTGCTCCTCCACCTCCCATTTTTTTGAAGGTTGCTTGGATTTGATTGGCGAATTTAGCAATCAAATCTTGCTGACTGGGTTGAACAGGTTGAGATTTCTCCTCTTCTTCCTCCATATTCTCATTCTCATTTTCTTCCTCTTCTTGAACAAAATTTATTATTTCATTGACTGTTTTACAATTTGTTTCATCATTTAAAGTATTAGGATCTTGTAACCAAAAGAAAAATTTATCGTCATTGCTGTTAAATGATAATAAGTAGACACGATCCTTAGATTTTACAACTTTCCCGAATTTCGCATCTCCCTCAAATACATAAAGGTCGAGATCCTCAGCACCTGTCATTTGGTTTATCCATTTAAAATGCTTCTCATTTTCATTACTATGAAAAACCTGAATTTTGCCTTTTGAAGGGTCTGGTGTTACTTTTTTGGTTAAGGCATCGTAGATAAAACGACCTGCTGGAAATTCAATGGATTTCAAGTTTTGAGACATTATTTTAGTATTGGTTTTTTTTTAAGATTTTTTTATTTTTAACAAAATCTTAAAATTTAAATGAATTTAAAAAAAATGAATTTTTCTTTTTTGGAAAGAGCTTTCTAAAAATTTTTAATGTAATAGAAATAGGGTTTTGGGAATATGTGCGAAACTCAGCGTTTTTATACCATCAGGGATGTTTATATCATAAACATAAAAATAACAAAACAAAAAAGTTTTGAATTTCTATATTATTAGCATCGGCCTTTTGTTAGTCATCATTTTTTAGTTTGCATATATTCCCAAATTTTCGCTCTGAAACTATTTAAGGATATTTTTTCCTCATAAAATTTTCAAGAACATCAACTTATATATAACAAAAGAAAAAAAATTTATGATGAATATCTTTTAAAAAAAAATTATTAAAAAGAAAAAATCAATTATTTAAAAACAAAAATTGAAAATCTGCTAATTTAATAATGCCTCTTCCAAAAAGAAGCAAAAAAATCCCAACCAGTGCAACCACTTCTTTCAAAAATACCTATCGAACCATTCATCTCGCTTGCACTCCAGTCTCTGTTGATCATACAACTTCTCATTTCTCTCACATTCAATACCTTGACCTCAAATTTAATCTTTTAAAACCAACACGACATACTTCTTTAAATTATGATAAAGGGGACAAATATATTTCTCAGAATAATTCTTTTATCCTTAAGAAAGTCTATAGAATCAATCAACTAGAAGATCAGAATCTCCAAATAAAATCAAGAAAACTTGGTTCTGACAAATATTTATTTGATGCAAAAGATATCAATGAAGCAAATCTCATACAGTCTCCTTTTTCTGGAAGCTTTTCCTTACAAGAGTTTTCAGAAAAAAAGAATTTAAGTTCAATGAATAAGAATAAATCACCATTTTTTAATAAATCACCGTTTATGTTCAAATTCACTACAGTTGAAAGTTTTAGGCCTTCTGAAAGTGTGCACGAAATGAAGAATGAGGAGGAGGAAGAGAGTGAATCAGAATCATCTTATGAAAGAAAAAATATTCTAAATCAAAGCATTGTTATATCAGAAAATCAGCAGCAAGAATTTCTTGAATTTGAAGAAGAAAACGTAAACAATAAAAAACTTTTATTCAATAATTTAACATTTTTTATTTTTAAATTTCTACAGAGAAATTAAATTTTTTATTTTTATCTAGAAATCAAATATTTTGAATAAAGTCAGCAAAGGAACACCTTATAGTAAAAATTCAGAAAAAGAAAAAAGAATACTAGATTTTTTGGAAAGCGAAAATATTATTTGGATTCCTTTTGTTGAGAAAAGAGCGAAAAAGATCCATAAAAAGAAGAATGAACAAATTATAGAGAATAAAAACAATAAAAGTGCTTTTAAATCTGATCTTTTAAAACGTAGAGGATTTCAAAACCTGAAAATTAATTTAAGTTCAAGCTGTGATGATCTCACAGCAATTATTCATGAAAAAAGTATACATGAAGTTCATGAATAAAAAAATATATAAATTATTTTAAAATATTACATTATATTGAGTTTATTTATTATAAAAAACAAGAGATAAAATATTTTCATTTTTTGGATTCTAAAGGCATTTTCTAATATTAAATCATTTAAATTTTTAAAAAATTTGAATTTTTCATAAAAAAAGTTATTAGCATTTCATCAATTTTTTCGCATTTCAAAAAATCCATTTTTTATCTTAAAAATAAATAATAATTAAAAAAAAAAATATGCCAAACATAAAATAAACAATCCAATGTTTCAAAGTGGTTTTTTAATTTTTTTAAAGACTCCAAATCCAGCACTGAGCAGTTATTTGATTGAATCAATAATTTTCAACACTGATAAACTTGATCAAATATGTCATCATAATCACTGGAATATCCATGGCCTTCTTCTTATCCAATTGAAGATCGGTCTCCATTATCATGATCTCAGCCTTATAAAAAAGTGTCTTAAGCATTTAACTAGTGAATATGAGATCCTAGCCATTGAAATAACTCTCGATTATATCTCAAGTAATAAAGAATTCCTCAAAAACCATTTGAAAATTAAATAAAAAGGCTGTTTCATAAATCAAAAGGAATTCAAAGAAAACCATAATTTCTTCTATCTCTTAATCAAAACCTTAATCACTTTCATAGTAAAAGGATTGAATTCTCGCGTTAAGCTTAATCTTAAAACTTTCATCAAAGAACCTTTGATCATACATCTTAACCAATTAGGAAGATATTGCTTTCCAAATTCGATTTTGATGGATATTAATGAATTAGCTCAAATGCTTTATGTATTTCGCCATCTTCAAAACTCCATATTCGAACATCTTAAATACACTCAATGCTTCATAGATCTTCAAAAGTTCAAAACATCATTAATTTCATATGAACTAGATTCCCATAAGACCCACAAGTTTCCTATTATAAATTTTGAGAAACCCGATAAAAGCTCTCACAAAGACCAGAAAAAAACTTCAGAAACCTATAGTCTTTTAAACCTTAATAGCAAATTAATCCAAGGAAAAACTCCCACATGCGTTTTTAGCATTTGCAAATGGATTTCAAATGAATCTACTGATTTAGCTTTACATCGCTTGAAACTCTATGGGAAGAATCTGATCTATAGACTCTTGTGCAATGAGAAATTAGAAAATCCAATGGTTTTTGCAATTATTCGCAATCTTGGCATGCATATCAATCAGGAACTTAGACAAATTGCCTTCGCAACAATTAGAAGAGATGTAAGAGAAACTTTATTGACACATTTAGAACATGTGGGACGTATCTCGGAGCAAGAGAAAAAAGATATTGAATTCCTTAGAAGGCTTGAGTCGTTTCTTCCGAATCAATCATTTTCAACTGCAAAGCAAAGGAGCTGGTTTCAAGCTTTAAGGAAGACGCAATATAAACCAATTGATAAGAGTTGCTTTTTTTTTGAAATCAAATATTTATTTTTTTTAATTTTTATTTACATTTTTTTTTTCAAAAAAGAGTTTTGTTTCTTCGGCAAAAAAAGCGAAATTCTTTCTTTTTTTTTAATTAAAAATCCAATTTTCTACAGAAATTTTTTAATGAAAAAACATTGGTAAATTTTTCTACAAAAATTCGCTAAATTTTATTTATTTCAAATTATTTTTCTACAAAAGTTCGCTAATTTTTATTTATTTATTTTTTTTTCTCTTAAAAAAAGCAAGAGCTTTGCAACTTCAATTGAGTTACTTTGCTTTGCCAGCTCTTCAAAAACTATCCAAAGAATCTGAAATAGGTATTCTAGTCGAGCTCAAATCCCAAAAATCGCGAGCCAAACCCACGTGTGACCTCTTAAAGAATCTGAAAGTAGGTGTGCTAAATGAATTGTTGAAGGAACTAAAGCCACCTTTGGAACACGATTACAAAACAATTGGTTGTGATTTGGACGATTTTAAAGAAACTAGTTTTTTTTTAAAATCCGAGTTTTTTTCAACATTAGAACAATTTCATGAATCACTTTTTCAGCGTCGGTTCACTATTCTTAATGATTTTAACCTGCCTTTTATGGATAAACCTACTTCAGAAGATTCTAATTTTTCAACAGCATTTTTTCCTTCAGAATTAGTTCAATTCTCTCATTGTCACAAATGTCATGTAGCTAAAACTATAGGTTTTGGCCTTTTGAAAAGAGAAAATGATGGGTATTTTCAAGGTTGTTTGGATTGGACCCGGGATTGGGATGCTAAAATTAAGCAAAAGATTCTGCTTGAATTAAAAGATTATAATGCAGAAATTAAAGAAATCGAGCTTTTAGTGCTTTTGGATTTCTATTTGCAGAATCATGATTGGCTTTCGTTAAAGATTCTTCTAGAAAAAATTGATTTGAAAAACAATAAAGAAATTATCGATTTCTTTGAGAAAAATCTTAATAAAACTACAGTTTTTCTAAGAGAAACTATCAAGGATTTTTTCGCAGAAACACAGGATTTGTATTTTAAAGATGAAGAATTCAATATAAAGAAAAAACTTCAAAGATTGGCAAAAATCGGCAATCTTTTTCCAAGCACTCGTTTTATCTCAACATATCCCAAGCCAGTTTTTTCTTCTTTTCAGCATATTCCTCAGGATCTAGTTCCTAAAACCAATCATTTGACAGAGGAAATCCAATTGGAAATCCTTCAATTTCTTGTTGATAAAGGTTATTTATTGATTTTGGATGAATTTCTTAGATTTCATGGGTTTGAAGCTTCGAATTTCTCTCAAATAAAGAAATCTCAAGCTTCCTATTTGATTTTCTTGTCAAGAAACCCTGAAAAACTCTTTGAATTGGGCATGAGAAATGCAGAATGGCTGACAGGAGCTAGGTCTTTGAACGAGATTCTGAAAGAAAAGCGTATTTTTCGTGTTTTAGGCATTTTGATGTACGCAAAAATAGAGTCTTTTGAAAAAGCTTATGAATCAAAAGGAATTTCAAGTTTTATAGATAAAACTTTATTTGAAGAAAGTATTGGTGAATTTCCTGATTTAAAGGCAGTGGTCGTTGAAAAGGAATATGAAGAAAAAGAAATGGAGGTGATGTTAGAAAAAGGCGAGCTGGAGTCCATGGAAAAAGATATGAGTTTGATGGAATTGATTGATCAGAACCCTTATTTCAGTTATATTGATTTGCTGAGAGAGATTGAACATAAAGAAATTACTGATGATTTTAAAGGAAATATAAGTGATTACAAAGGAAATATAGTAGAAAATAAGAAAAATTACAAAGAAAATACAACTGATTTGAACAAAAATCGATTTTCAAATGAAAATCCCAAAGAAAAAACAGAAATTCCTAAAGAAATCTTCAAGGAAAATCTTATTGATCTTAGGAAAAACATGAAATTACACGAGGCTTTTCTTGATGATTTTATGTATTTTCTTTATATTTCTCGTCCTTTTGAGAGTTTCAACTCACTTTTGCTTGGAATTCCTCCAAAAGACTGGATGCGACATTTAAAAATTCTTACCAGTGATAAAGAAAAAGCTAATGATCTCTATAGAAAAGCCTTTACAATAGCCCTAAATAAGCCTTTTTCTCGTAATTGCACAGCAGCTTGTGTAGTATTTCTTGAACTTCTCGGCTTCGATTCCCGTCTTTTCAAAGTAGATCTCGAAGTTTCTCGTAGAATTCTTTTGCATCTTTCTTTTAAAAACGCTGAGAAAATACCTTCAAATTCTGAGCTTTTTGACTTATTATTTTCAAATACTGCAAAGCCTATAATTAAAAAGAACGTATTACAGCCAATTATTGAGCTTTTCTTAAATATCCCCTTTCAAAGCCTTGAAAATATGGCCAGTGACTCTCCTATTCATAGTTCTGAACTGTTAAACCTGTTAAGATTATTAGAAGATGCGACCAGAGAAATGGAAAGTCTTCAATATTTCCACAAAGAAAAGACAAAGATACATTCTCCATGGCAATTAGTGTCAAGTTTCTGTCAATTTCATAATTTGCCGAGATCTTTAACACTTTTGCATGAATTAGCGAGAAATAATGAATGGATTATGTTATTATATGAGGCTTATTCACAAAAATGCCCCATAGATACTCTACAAGATATTATCGAGAAATATCTATATGAAGGACCTTTACAAAAACATCTGCTAAATATGATCTCCAGTCTCAATAATAAGCCAAATATTCTCTATTGGGAGTCGGAAATTCTAAATAACAGCTCATTTAACTCTTTATTTGAGGAATTATTGAAACATAATGATAAAACTTATAAAGGAATTGTGCTGAGACTTCATTCTTTGGTCAATCATTTGATTATGAACCAGAAAGCTATAGGTTCAGAACTTCATCAATGCATAATTTCTTTAGCTATCGAAATTAAAAAACCATTTTTCGTGATTTTAGCTTATGCGATATCAAATAATTCAGAGAAATTGCAGGGATTTGCAATTCTTATTAATATAATGGGGTTTCAAATGCTGGGATTTGAAAATAACCAGAAATTAAAGGAACAATTGAGGAATTCTTTGAAATTCACTGCTTTTATTAAAGAAGAAGAAGTCGCGAAATTGATTATTGTGTTATGTTTGATGAAGAAAACCAAAGAATTAATCACCATTCTTAAGCTTTTCTATCCGAAATCTCGGCTTTTGAAATTTCTTCGTTTTTGGAATAAACTGTGCAAACGAGATTTTCATCAGGCTTTTGAGAAATTACGTGAATTTCTTGAATATAATGAAGAAAATGAAGAAGAAAACGGTGAACAACTTATGAAAAAAGAGAGCTTTTCTTTAGATTCTAAATCTATTCTTCATGATATAGTATTTACATTGCTGTTAAAGATATGTGAGGAGGATTTTCTGAATGAATATGAGATGGGAAAACTATTAGAAATCCTTTATTATTTAGATTTTAATCCATTATTTTCTAATTACTATATAACTCAAATCTTTCTTGAGAAGATCAGACACATAAACTTTGAAATAGTCCAGGATTATTCTTTAAAATATTCTAGTAACCCTTTAAAAATATATCAATGCCTTATTGAGATCAATCTTATTGAAGAAGCCAAAGCCTATGCTAATTATTTTGAATTATCAGAAGATTATGCAAATATTGGAGAGATCGTTGAAAAATGGGTTCAGATCCTTAAATTTAAGCTTTTAGAGGGGTTAGATCATGAAGTTTGCTTTATTTTTCAAATGATTATAGAGAAATTCCCTGATAACAGCTCAGAATTAGCTTTTCAATGGATTTATCAATTAAATCAAAGCCCTTGGCTTTCTTTAAAACAACAAGCTTTTGCCCTATTTTTCAGTGGATGTCTGGCCAAAAAACTGAAGAAATTCCAAAAAAAACTGATAAAGATAAAATTCCAACTATTTTATGTATTATATAGCTGTGGCTTTGAGGCTTTTCGATTTGATAAGAGAAAAGGCTTCAAAGACTTTGAATTCGAATTAAATCATTTAGATGACTTTCGTAAGCTGATTAACGAGATTTCTAATGAAAATAAGGCTCGAAGACTCTCATTTAAGGCTTTAAGTTTAGAAACGGCCTGCCAAACGTCAAATTTCGCTTTAAATCGCTTAGATGTAGATTTTATTGAGTATTTCATGAATTTTAAAGCAAATAATCAGTTTCTTCGAGGTCTTAAAGCAGTTGAAATTTACAAAATAATGGATGAAATATTACAAAATGAGGAGTTTTGGGAATTAGATTACGATAATCTTTTGTTTTTATTAAGCAATCCCCATGTTAATTTAAATATGTACAATGAACGTCTCAAAGGCATTCTTTCTGCTGTTTATTTGCCATTTTATAAGCCTTTTATCAAATCAATGTTTCTTTTGACTGAACTTTCAAAGAAAATATCCGAGAAACGCTTTTTTTCCGTTAAAGAACTGGTAAATTCAATAAAAATACAACATTTAACTAAACTATTCAATTTCCTAATGGATCAAAACCAAAATCTTCTGATCAAAAGATATTATAAACTCATAGGTATAGAGCCAATTGTCCAAATCTCCATAATGTTGAACTATTTTCTTGATATAATTAATCAAAATATCAGAAGTTTCTGGACTTTTCAACAATTCATTGAATTCGTTGAAATGACTCCTAAACCTGCTCTTTTAGCTCAAATTCTAATAAATTATACAGCGAATAATCAGCTGGAACATCATGAGAAACTTCAATTAGTTACATGTCTTTATTTTTCGGCGATATTGTCTTGTAGATTAGAGTTTTTAAACAAAGCTTTCGTTTTGCTAAGAGAAGCGATAATTGAAGCTTTGGAATTGCAGGATTTCAAATCTTTGGAGTTTATTTTCACAACAATATTGGATTTTGATTTCGTCAATGAGGTTTTTCAGAAAATGCCTTCGAAATTTAGGGTTGTTATCAGGAAAATGATTGAAGATTTGTACCATTGTCTCGAAAATTTCCATTTGCCTTTGATAAAAGCCTTTAAAGATCAAGGACTTCTGCTCAGATTTCTCAGGAACAAGAAAATCAATAGGAAATTGGGGAATTTCTTCTATAAAAAAGCTTTTGAAGCGTTCAAAAATTTAGCTGAAGGAAAAAAAGCAAATGAAACTTTACCTTTGCAAAATTTTGAAGAAAAAGTTGATAATATTTTTCAAGAAAAGGAGATTTTCAATGAAATTTTCAAAGAAAAAGAATTCTTTGAGGCTTTTGAAGAGAAGTTACAGAGGAAAGAAGAAAGAAAAAGTGTATTATTTCAGAAAAAAAAAGGGAAGAATTTGAAAAACAGAGATTTTAAAGAGGTTTATGAGGGTTTAAAAGGGAAGGAAATTGATATTAAAGATCGGGAAAAGCTTTTAATAATTTTGGAAAGTTTAATTAGGGCAAAGGAATTTTATTTGAAGGAGGATGTGTACGAAAAAGCACATAAATG
>JFJP01005352.1_pt1 | contig 30794 bp, 17 predicted proteins | sample 431651 | NCBI WGS metagenome assembly JFJP01 (sample SAMN02602958, study PRJNA72255) | Microbial mat metagenome, whole genome shotgun sequencing project. | biome: fresh water; feature: sink hole; material: water; isolation source: purple microbial (photo- and chemosynthetic) mats found in... | reverse complement strand
GGCGCTGGTTGGAGCCACTTTTCAGGAACTGGTCGAGCAAGTAGCCATTGGCCGCGTGGATTTCCACACCGTCAAAACCAGCGGTTTCCACCGCATTGCGGGCTGCCGCCTGGTAGGTATGGACGATGTCGGGCAGCTCGTAGGCTTGCAGCGCGCGCGGCTCGGAGGTGTCGGCAAAGGTCGGCACGCCATCCACCATCAGCACGGTTTTGGTTTTGGCCGTGACCGCCGACGGTGCCACCGGCTTGCCACCCTCAGGCTGCAGGCTGGTATGCGAGACGCGTCCCACATGCCACAGTTGCACCACGATCTTGCCGCCGGCGGCGTGCACGCTTTTGGTGACCTGTTTCCAGCCGTCAATTTGTTCGCTGCCATACAGGCCAGGCACATCGGCATAGCCCTGGCCTTGCTGGCTGATGGCGGTGGCCTCGGTAATGATCAGCCCGGCGCTGGCGCGCTGCGTGTAGTACTGGGCCATCAGCGCGGTGGGAATGGCGTTCGGTGCGCGGTTGCGCGTCAGCGGGGCCATGACGATGCGGTTGGCCAGCGTCAAACTGCCGGCATGAATTGGGTCAAACAAGGTGAAATGGGTATGTGGCATGGTGGATTTCAGGGTTGAAGTACAGGGGTATGGGGACAGACCGGCAAATTAAAAGCCCGACGGCATGGATTGTTCAGTTCGGCGGACGCACCCCCCGGGTCAAGCGCAAAATGACTGCCACCAGATGCTGCACATCAAACGGCTTGCCAACATGCTCGTCCATGCCGGCGGCCAGGCAGTCGTGTCGGTCACTTTCCAGGGCATTGGCGGTCATGGCGATGATCGGCAGCGTCTTGTGGCCCAGCACGTCGCGGATTTCCCGGGTGGCCGCATAGCCGTCGAGCACCGGCATCTGGATGTCCATCAGCACCGCGTCAAACGGCGGACGGGCGGCAGCCACCGCCTCCACGCCCAGCCGGCCATTGGCTGCCAGCGCCACCAGCGCGCCTTCGGCGGCCAGCAGTTCTTCGGCCACCTGCTGGTTGATCAGGTTGTCCTCCACCACCAGCAGGCGCAGCTTGTCCAGCCGGCGCTCGCCGCTGCGCAGTTTTTCGGTGTGGCGCGAATGCGCCTTGGCGTGCAGCGGGTCGATCACTGCATCCAGCAGCATTGAGGCGGTTACCGGGCGCACCAGGAAACTGTTGACCAGCTCCTGCTCGCGCGGCGAGCGATGCGCCAACGCATCGCGCCCCAGGCTGCTGATCATGATCAGCGAGGGCTGAACGCCGTCCTGCGCGGCACAGCACTGGCGAATGGCGCGTGCGGTGTCCCAGCCGTCCATCGGTTCCATCTGGCAGTCCAGGTAAATCACGTCATACGGAAAACGCCCACTGCCGCACTGCACCGCAATGCAGCCCAGCGCCTGCACGCCGTCCGGGCTACAGTCGCAAAGCCAGCCCCAGGATTGCACCATTTGTTGCATCAGCGCCGCAGCCAGCGGGTTGTCGTCAACCACCAGCGCGCGCCGCTTGTCTGCCGTGTTGCGCGGTGCTTCAACCAGATCGGCCGGAATCTCGCGCACCAAGGCCAGCGGCAACACAAATGAAAACGTGGTGCCCCGCCCCGGCTGGCTTGACAGGACCAGCGTGCCCCCCATCAACTGCACCAGCCGCTGGCTGATCGGCAGACCCAACCCGGTGCCACCAAAGCGGCGCGTGGTGGATGCCTCGGCCTGGGAAAAGCCCTCAAAAATATGCTGCTGGTTCTCTGGCGCAATGCCAATGCCTGAATCCTGCACGCAAAATTCAATGTCTGCCACCTCATGGGCCAGCGACTTGAGCCGCAGCGCAATCACCACCTGCCCGCTGGGGGTGAACTTCACCGCGTTGCTGCCCAGATTGATCAACACCTGGCGCAGCCGCGTGGCATCGCCTTGCACCACCTCGGGCAGCGCCGGGTCGATGTCAAACAACACATCAACCGGCTTGTCCGTCACGCTGCTGGCCAAAATCACCGACAGGTCGCGCAGCATCCGGTCAAGCCGGAAAGCATGGTTGTCAAGCACCATCTTGCCGGCTTCGACCTTGGAAAAATCCAGCACGTCATTGATCAGCCCGAGCAGCGACTTGGCGGCACTTTGCGCCTTGGCGGTGTAGTCCAGTTGCTGGCCGGTCAAATCGGTGTTTTGCAGCAACTGCAACATGCCCAGAATGGCATTCATCGGCGTGCGGATTTCGTGGCTCATGGTGGCCAGAAATTGGCCTTTGGCGCGCGCGGCCGCCTGCGCGGCATCGGTGGCGTTGACCAGCTCAGTGATGTCAACGCGAAAGCCCACGGTGTGGCCACTGGCCATCTTGCGCTCCACCGCCCGCACCACCCGGCCGTTTTCGGCGCGCTGAATGCGCGTCACGTTGCCTGAGCGAAAAGCCACCAGCCGCTCTTGTACCCAGGCATCAACGCGGCCAATGGAATCCTTGTAAAAACCAATCTCGGCACCATGGCGAATGATGTCTTCAAACGTGACCCCCGGCACGATCCAATGGCTGATCGGCGGGTAAAGGCGGCGGTACTTGTCATTGCAATACACCAGCCGCTCGTCGGCATCGTAGATCACGAAAGCCTCGTCAATGGCCTCAATCGAGCCCACCAGCAGCGCCATGTTGCGCTGCGCCTCCAGCTCGACCAGGCGTTGTCCGGTGATGTTCTGGTGGCTGACCACCGCACCCCCCAAAGCGCAGTCCAGCGGGGTCACGGTCATCTGGAACCAGCGTTTTTCGGTTGGCGAATCACAAGGGTATTCCAGCGTAAAGCTGGGCAACGCACCGGACAGCACGGCACGAATGCCATCAGCGCTGGTGCTGGCTTGCACCAGTTCCTCGGGCTGTTTGGCATTTGGGTCAATGCCGCAAGTGCCCAGGTAGCTCATGCCGACGGGCGACTGCACGACCGGCGATGCACCGTTGCCACAGGCAAAGTTGCGCCACGCCTGGTTGACAGCAACGATGACACCGTGTTTGTCGAGCACCGCCACATGCTGCTCCAGCGAGTCCAGCACCGAGGCGGTGAAGGCATCGCGCAAATGCAATTGCTGCCCGGCGAGTTGGCGCTGCGTGATGTCATGAAAATCCACCACCACCTGCACCACCGCGCCCGCTGCGTCACGCACCGCAAAGGCGCCCACCAGCACCCACACCGTCTGCGGATGTACGCTGGCGTTGATGCCCAGCACCAGAGCCGTGATGGCGGCACCGCTGGCCAGCACCCGGTTGACCGGGTAATCGGACACCAGCATCACTGCACCGCTTTCAGTCAAAAAATTCCAGGCCGGGTCGCGTGCCGTTTTGCCGAACAACTGGTCTTCAGACAAGCCCAGCAGCGCACAGGCACACGCGTTGCAATACACAATCTGCGTGTCGGGTGCGTGAACCACAACCCCTGTTTGCAGGTGGTTCAAAATATCAAAATGCAGTTGGTTCGTATCCATGGAGTGCCAATCACCGGCCGGGTGGCTAAACTGTAGCAACTGTAATGGCAATTGACAAAGAGGCCAGCGACCAATGGACAACGAATACATTTTTTTTGATCAACCGCTGGTGCAGCAGTTTGTCGCCTTTCTGGACAAACTGGGCATTGCCAGCCAGGTGCGAAGCGATGTGATGGGCGGCTGGGCTGTGCAGTTGTCTGCCGAGTTGCCCGATGCCACCGACGAACTGATCGAAGCCGAAAACGAGCGGCTGTTGTGCCAGCAACGCGACCTGGTCAACGCCACCGATGCCAGCGACGGGGCCAATGAGGTCATGGGCGTGGAAGTGGCCCTGGCCGATGGCCAAACCTGCTGGGTGCGCCTGCCCGCCGAGCTGGCCCGACGGCTGAGCGAACACTTCAGCTTTGAAGAAATTCACCAACTGGTAGGCCTGGTGGCAGAACAGACGTTGCACCCGATGGCTGGCCCGATTTGCCGAAGAATTTAGGTCAAATTGGCCTGCAGCCCTTATATAGAAAGCGCTACCAGCTATTTTTGTAATAGCTACAGAAGCGCGGTGCTGCGACCACAGTTGGGCGCTTGCAGGCATTCGGTTACAGCTAACTTGGTTTGGCCTTTGTGTGGCAAGGCGATTGCCGTTGCCCTTAGCGGTACGCCGAGCGCACAAGCGGCGTGGTTTCGGGCTCGGCCAGCAGCATGTGGACGCGCCCGATCAGCTCCTCGGCCAGCCCGTTGAGCGTGCGGATGCCAGCAGCCAGCTCGGCAGCGCTGCGCTGCGCTTGCGCTTGCAGCAATTCGGCGCTTAGGGTGTGCAGTTGCCGGTGAATCCACTCAATATCAGCCAACTGTGGGCTCAGGCGGGTGCGTGAGCATTGCGTCAACCACCGGCCAAAGTGACACAACAAGGGGTCGAGCTCGATCAACCCGACGCTGCGGCCTTCGAGCTCGGCTGCCACGCTGCGCACCCAGGCACGGTGCTCGACCACGGCGTAGATCAGGCTCAGGTCTTCGGGGCTGACGCTGCGCGTGCGTCGCCACAGCGCCGGTGCCTGCCACTGCCGCACCCAGCCCGGCATATCGGCTGCCGGCATCGGCCGGGCAATGCCATAACCCTGACCCAGCTCGCAGCCGAGTTGCAGCAACTGCTGGCCGTGCTCCAGGGTTTCCACCCCTTCGGCGATCACGGCACGCCGAAACGCCCGCGCCAACCCCAGCACGCCTTCCAGAATAGCCAGGTCGTCGGGGTTGTGCAGCATGTCGCGCACAAAGCTCTGGTCGATCTTGAGCAGTTGCGCCGGCAACTGCTTGAGGTAAGTCAGGGTGGAGTAGCCGGTGCCAAAGTCGTCGAGCGAAAAGCCGACACCGATGCGTGCACAGTCTTCAATCAGGCGACCCACATGCGCCATGTCGTCAAGCGCCGTGGTTTCCAGCACTTCAAGCTCCAGAAAACCAGCGGGCACCGCCGGGTGGCGTTGCAAGAGCTGCTGCAAATCAGCAAAAAAATCCGGGTGCTGCAGGTGCGCAGCAGCAATGTTGACGCTGACCGGCAGGCGCAGCCCCTGTGCCTGCCACAGCGCGATCTGCGTCAGCGCCACCTGCATGACCCAGCGCCCCAGTTCGATCTCCAGCGGATGTCCTACCATCTGCGGCAAAAACAAGGCCGGTGCCAGCAGACCGCGCTCGGGGTGCTGCCAGCGCACCAAGGCCTCGGCACCCAGCACCTGGCCACTGCGCATATTCACCTTGGGCTGGTAATGGAGCACGAATTCGCCTTGCACCAGCGCCTGCTGCAGCCGCTGCAACTGCACATGCTGGCCGCGCAGCGCCTGGTTTTGCTCCAGGTCAAACACCGCGTAGCGGTTTTTGCCAGCCAGCTTGGCCTGGTACATGGCCTGGTCGGCCTGGCGCAGCAGTTGATCGGCATCAATGTCTTCTTTTTGCGGGAAAAACGTCACGCCGATGCTGCCCGATACCTGCAAACGCAGCGCGCCCAGCACCACGGGCTCGGCAATGCACGCCAGCAGCCGCTCAACCAGCAGCAAACTCAGCGACTGCGGTGCCAGATCGACCATCATCGCCACGAATTCGTCACCACCAAAACGCGCCACGGTGTCTTCCTCGCGCAACACCTGTCGCAAGCGGGCGGCAATGCTGACCAGCACCTGGTCGCCCACTGCTTCGCCGTGGGTGTCGTTGATGGCCTTGAAGCCGTCCAGATCGACAAACGCCACCGCCAGTGGCTGCGTGCTGCGCCGCGCCATGGCCATCGCCTGCTTCAGGCGGTCGGTCAGCAGCACCCGGTTGGGCAACCCGGTCAGGGTGTCGAAATGCGCCACATGCGCCAAGCGGCGCTCATTTTCCTTTTGCTGCGTCAGGTCGGAAAAAATCGCCACATAGCGCTCGGTCTGGCCCAGTGCATTGCGCACCGCGCTGATGGTCAGCAGTTCGGGATAAACCTCGCCGCACTTGCGCCGGTTCCATATCTCGCCCGACCAGAAGCCCTCGGCAGTCAACGCCTGCCACATGCGCTGGTAAAACTCGGCGCTCTGGCGGCCCGAGTTCAGTAGCACCGGGCTTTGCCCAATCACCTCGTCGCGGCTGTAGCCGGTGATGGCGCAGAAGGTCTGGTTGACATCAATGAAGCACGCCTGCGCGTTGGTGATGGCAATGCCCTCGCGGGCGTGCGTGAACACGCTGGCGGCCAGCTCCAGGTGTGCCTCGCTGGCCTTGCGCGCGCTGATGTCCAGAATCGAACCCACCAGCCGCAGGGGTTGGCCCTGGGCATCGCGCTGCACCACGCGGCCGCGGTCTTGCAGCCAGATGGTGTGACCATCGGGGCGCAGAAACCGGTATTCCGCGTGAAACGCATCGGCGCCGTCCAGCGCGGCCTGCACCGCTGCCAGTGCCTGCGGCAGGTCTTGCGGGTGGATGCGTGCGTCTAGCCAGTTGGATGGGTGCGTGCTGGCTTGCGGGTCGTAACCGACCAGCTCGGCCCAGCGCGCACTGTGGCTGATGCTGCCGCTGGCAACGTTAAAGTCCCAGATGCCCTCGCCGGTAGCGGCCAGCACATAGGCCAGACTTTGGCGCTCAGCCGCCAGCACCTCGCTGGTGCGCGCGGCCACCAGCAGTTGGCCAATTGAGGTGAGCAGCGGCTGCAGCAAGTCAACCAGTGCCAAGTCGTAGCCGCCGGGCCGATTGGCCACACCGACCATGGCCAGCAGTTCGCCTTCGTGGTGGATCGGCAAGCCCAGAAAACTGTGCAAGGGGGGATGCCCCGGCGGCAAGCCACCCCGACGCGGGTCGTGCGCGGCATCGTTGCTAAGCACCGCCTGTCCGGTAGCCAATACGGCACCAAACAAGGTGGTGAGGTTGTGGAATTCAAAGCCTTCGCGTGCCTTGGCGGCATACAGGGCGCGGGTTTCGGCATCCCAGGCGACATCGGTCAGCGAAAAGGTCTTGAGGTAGGGCGCACCGCTGTCGGTATGCAGCACCTGGCCGATCATGCCGTAAGCACTGTCGGTGATGCGCAATATGTCGTCGAGCAAGGCGCTCCAGGTCGCATGCTTGTCGGCGCTGGTGATGAAGCCCGACTGCACCCGCGCGATCACCTCCACCACTGCTTTTTGCTGTAGCAATGACTGTTCGGCCTGCTGCAGGCGGGCCGTCTCGCCGGGTGAAAAACGCGATGGGGACATAAAAACAGAGCGCAATACTGGGTTATTGTGGCATGAACCTTCAACAAGCCTTCACGGCCTTCAGCCGCGACGCAAGGGCAAGGCGGGCAAGACGGCCGGATGCAGGCGGAAAAACCCGATGCTGCGCTGCAATTGCGCGGCCTGCTGTGCCAATTGCTCGCTGGTGGCCACCAGTTCGTCAGAAGCCGATGCATTTTGCTGTGTGAGCCGACTGAGCTGCCCCATGGCAGCGCCAATTTGGCCCGCCGACTGGCTTTGGCCGCTGCCGGCCTGCACGATATGCTGCACCAATGTGCTGGTCTGGTGAATGCCCGGCACGATGTCTTCGAGCAGATGGCCAGCACGCGCGGCGGTTTCAACGCTGCTGGCGGCCAGTGCGCTGATTTCGCCTGCCGCCTGCTGGCTGCGTTCGGCCAGCTTGCGCACTTCGGCCGCGACCACGGCAAAGCCCTTGCCATGCTCGCCGGCGCGCGCCGCCTCGATAGCAGCGTTGAGCGCCAGCAAATTGGTCTGGTAGGCAATGTCATCGACGATACCGATCTTGGCGGCAATCTGGCGCATCGCCTGCAAGGTCTCCAGCACGGCGGCACCCCCATCGACCGCCTGGCGCGCCACCTGGCTGGCGAGCTGATCAGTGTTGCGCGCGCTGTCGCTGTTTTGCGCAATCGAGGCCGACATGTGCGCCACCTCTTCCGAGGCGCGCTCAACACCGGTGGCCTGCTGACTGGCGGCCGAGCTGAGGTCTTGCGCCGTCTGGTTGACCTGACCGGCCACCTGGCTGAGCAGCTCGGCAGCCGCCTCGACCTCTGACATGACCCGCGCGAGCTGCTCGGTCGAGGTATTGACGCTGCCACACACCTGACCAAACAGCCCCTGGTATTGGTGCGTGATGCGCTGCTGCAAGTCACCCTCGGCCAGCGCCGCCAAGGCTTGCGCCACATCACCGAGGCCCTGCTCGGCAGTGCTCAGCAGCAGGTTCATGCCTTCAAAAATGGTGCGGAAAAAACCACTCTGGCCGTCGAGCGTCAGACGGGCGCTGAAATCACCATGCGCAGCCGATGTGACAATGCTGTCGAGCTCGCGCTCGGTGTGCACCTCTTGCGTGCGGTCCAGCCACTGGGTGATGCGCCCAATCGGCTCGCCGTGCGGCCCGCGCACCGGGCGCGCCAGCAGCAGCAACTGGTGCCCGGCGAGTTCCAGCTCCAGCGTCACATCCATCTGCGTGGCCTGGTCAAAGCGCGCCGCCAGAGTCGCATCGGGCAGCAGGCTGCTAAGCTTGCGGCCATAAAACTCTGGCACGACAAAACTCCCGCCGCTTAGGCGGCCCAGCAGCGCGCTGGCTGCTGGCGTGACATGCACCAGCTCGGCCTGGGTGTTGGACACCGTCACGCATACCGGCAGGCTGTCGAGTGCCAGCCGAATGCGCTGGTTGAAATCGGCCGCACGCGTGGCCGCCTGTAGCGAGGCCTGCACCCGGTCCATGGCCTGACTGATGCGCGCTTTTTGGCCTGGCAGGCGCGCCATCACCGGCTCCAGCCGTCCTTCGGTGTAACCGCTGATCAGGTCGATCACCTGGCGGTTCACGTCGATATGTGCCTGCACCACCTCGTTGACCGAGTCGGCCATGCGTGCGTAAGCACCTGGCAGTTCACGGCTGTCCATGCGGGTGTCGAGCATGCCTGCGGCGTGTGCGCGCGCCATCTCATGCTGTGCGGCCTCAAAGCCGGTCAGGGTGCGCTGCATGGTGGCCAGTGCGGCCAGCACCTGGCCCACCTCGTCGTCGGCGGCACCCTGCAAGTCGGTGTCAAAGCGTCCCTGCGCCACGTCACGCGCAGCACCCAGCGCACGCTGCAACGGCCGGGTGATGGCGCGGGTCAGCCAGATGGCAGCACCCACGCCCACCAGCACCGACACCGCCAGCCAGGCCATGCTGAAAGCAAAGCTGCGCTGGCTGCTGGCCAAATTGAGCTGGCGCGAGGTCTCGAAGGCGCTCGCCCGGGTCTTCATGGCATCCATCAGTGTTGCGCGCAGTTGCCGCCATACCGGGGTTTCCTGCTGGTTGAGCGCCGCCACCGCTTGTGCCTGATCGGTTTGTGCCAGCGTCTTGACCCGCTCTTGCAGCTCAGTGAGCTGGCTGCGCAGCGGCTTGACCTGCTGCAGCAGCGCCGCGTTGGCCGGGTTTTGCGTCAGCCGGCCCAGCGTTTCAAGGTTTTCGACAAACTGCTGGTTGGCGGCTTGCAGGTTGTCGTAAGCGGTGCGCTTGGCCGGGTCCAGAATGATGTTGCGCAGCGCCTGCTCCATCTGCAAGCCCTGGCTGTACAGGTTGTTGACGGCCTGGCTGGCACGCACGTCCTGGTCAATAAAGGCATCAAAGCGGCGCTCGGATGACTTCATGCCGAGCAACGCGGTCGAGGTTGACAGCACCATCAGGCCCAGTGAACAGGCCAGGGTCAGGATGATTTTGGTCTTCAGATTCATGATGCTTCCATGTGCATAAGATGGGTGAAGCTTAGCCTGCTTTGCCCGGGATGATTGCCACCCGGTTGCGCCCGCCTTGTTTGGCGATGTACAGGGCTTGATCAGCTTCATTGAGCAGTTGATCCTGGCTGACCATGTCAGTGCGCCAACTCGCCACCCCGACGCTAACAGTAATACCCACGCTCTTGCCGTCGATCTGAATGTAACTGGCCTCGATGGTTCGGCGCAGGCGCTCGGCCGCCTGTAGCCCCTGGCGCAACGTCATGTTCGGGCAGATCAGCAAAAACTCTTCGCCGCCCCAGCGGCACACGGTGTCCTCGCGCCGGGCGGCAGCGCGCAGTATCTGGCTGGTTTTTTGCAACACCAGATCACCACCGGCGTGGCCGTGCCGGTCGTTGATGGTCTTGAAATGGTCCAGGTCAAGGCTTAGCACACTGGCCACCTGGTGATCATGGCGCACGGAGGCAGCCCAGGCCTGGCCCAGCGCCAGCAGTCCGGCGCGCCGGTTGGACAGCTCGGTCAGCGGATCGGTGAGTGCCGCGTATTGCAGGCGGCGGTTGCTGATGGCCAGCTCATCGGCAGCGCGCGTCAGGCGATCGTGGTCGCGCTCCCAGGCATCGCGCAAACTGACATAGCGCCAGGCGGCCTTCAGGCGGGCGTTGAGGGCGCGCCGCTTGATCGGTTTGACCAGGTAGTCATCCACCCCCGCGTCAAACGCCGTCACCAGGTCGTCTTCGGTCTCGTTGCTGGTGAGCATCACAATATAAATGTTTTGCCCCCATTCGCTGGCGCGCAGCGCACGGCACAGCCCCAGGCCATCAAGCACCGGCATCATCCAGTCGGTCAGCACCACATGCGGGTGCAAACCCATGGCCACCGTCAGCGCCTCCTGGCCGTCGTTGGCCAGCGTCACGTTGAACTGGCAGTCTTGTGCCAGCCAGGTCTGTAGCAGTTGCCGCGTCACCGGGTCATCATCGACCACCAGCACGCGCAGCCAGCTCAGATTGCTGTCCTGGTCAGGGCGTACCCGTGCCTTGGACAGCACCGAGTACGGTGTGTCCGCCGCCACGCGTATCTTCAGGCGTGCGCCCCACTCTTTCCAACCCTGCATGATCTGATCGACACATTTGTCAAACTGGGTGGCCTCGATGCCGAGCTGGCCTGCCAGCAGACTCATGTCGGCAATCTGGCGCGCCTGCTCCTGGGGTGCGCGCACGATGAAATCGGCCAGCCGCAGGGCAAGGTGGATGACTTGCGCCAGATTCCAGGCGCGTGAACCAGTCTCAAAGCTTGCCTCGTCAGGCGCTTCGTGCGCCAACACCGGCTGAGTTAACACAATGGGCAGCCCCCACTGGGCATGCAGCAGGCCAGTGAGTTGCAAGTGATCGGTCAGCAGCACCTGGTTTTCCAGTTGCAACAATGCCTGGCGGTCGTTGGCCTGGCGCAGTATGTCGGTGTATTCCAGCGGAAAGACGGTGGCCATGGCCAGGCAGCCCACACGCGTAAGCAAACCGCACGAAAACAAATCGTCGGGCGGCCCCAGCCGCAGCAAGACGCCCAGGTCTCGCACCGCCACCGCCATGAACAATGAGTGGCTCCAGAACATGGCGTAATCAAAGCCCTTGCATTGGCCTTGCCCATGCTGGTCCACCAGCGAAAAACTCAGCGCCAGGTGGCGCACCGCCTGCAGACCCAGCCGGTTGACCGCGTCCAGCGCCGAAACCACCGGTCGTCCCCCCATCGCGGCGCTGTTGGAGAGTTCGAGCAAGCGCCCGGTCAGGGCCGGGTCTGACTGCACCAGGCGCGCTACATCGGTCACCGACACATTGTCGTCACGGCAAGCTTGCATGATGGCCAGCGCCACCCCGTGCGGGCTGGGCAGGCGTTTGGTGTAAGCGGCGGGTGTCATGCTGAGGTTGGCTGCCGGTTCAGCGCGTGGCAAAAGATCCATGCCCCAGCTCAGTTGAGGTGCGTCACGGCATAGGCAATCAGTTCGCTGCCACTCTTGATGCCCAGCTTGTGCTTGATGCGCGCGCGATGAATGTCAATGGTGCGTGGGCTCAGGCCCAAATCGAAAGCAATTTGCTTGGTGGTCAACCCGCCACCAACTTTTTCAAGCACCTCCAGCTCACGTGCACTCAGTGCCGAAACCTCTGGTTGCTCACTGCGGCGCGAATTGACCGATACCAGACGTCCCAGCAACTGATTGCTGACTTTTTGGCTGATCCAGATGTTGCCCCCCAGAATCGCCTGGGCCGCAGCCACCACGTTTTCTTGCGCCTTGTCTTTCATGAGAAAACCGCGCGCGCCCAGTGCAATGGCCTGCCTGGCGTAGATTTCCTCCTCGTGCATCGATACAAACAGGGTGGGACGGTCAAGCTGTGCGGCTACCACCGCACGCACCGTGTCGAGCCCGCGCGAGTCTTCCAGCGTCAGGTCGCTAACCACCAGATCAGGTGCGAGCCGATCAATGTCGGCCAGCGCCACGCCCAGGTTTGCCGCGCTGCCCACCACCTGCATCGCCGGGTGGTTGTTGATCAACATGCTCAGGCCAAACCTGACCACGTCGTGATCGTCAATGATGTAAATGCGGGCTTTTTCAGACACAGAAGGGCTCCGGCAACGCGTAACTAGATGCAAACATGGCAATCCCCATGAGACCTCCGAGAATAGCCCGGAGACAGCCTGCAACAAATAGCGCAATGCCTTAATTCAAGTAGGTAGAACTACTTAGAGCATGTCAGTCCGTGCCAATCAAGGCTGACGTTTGCGTCCTTGCGCTTTCATCACGCTGCGCCAACCCACAGACACACTGACACCCCCCGACTCGCTACAGCCAAACTCCAGCGTGCCGTCGAACATGCGGGCCCGCGCACGCATGGTTTTCATGCCGATGCCCGGCGGGCGGGTGCGCTCGGCGCAGGCGGCGGCCAGACCGATGCCATCATCTTGAATGCTCAACAGGCAATTGCCACGGTGCTCTTCAAGATGGAGGTTGATCAGGTGCGCCCGTCCGTGCTTGACAGCATTGGCCAGTGCCTCCTGGGCCATGCGGTACAGGTGGTTGGCGGTTTCGTGGGGGATGTGCTCCAGGTTGCCGTTCATGGAAAACTGGCACGTTACACCGGCAAATTGCTCGTAATCCTGACACAAGAGCTCCATCATGCGCCAAAACGAGCCGGGCACATCATCGACCGGCATCAGGCCACGTGCCAGGTTGCGACAACTCTCGATGGACTGCTGCAAATGTGACAACACCGGAGCCAGTTCTGCGGCCAGGCTGGCATGGGTTTGCTGCACGCCTGCGATCATCATCGAGATGCCCACCAGATTGGCCCCGAGCGAGTCATGGATTTCACGCGCTATGGCCGCGTGTTGCTCTTCAAGCTGGCCAATCAGCATTTTTTCGTAGCGATCCTGGGTGGCGCGAATTTCCACCTCGACCATGTCGGCCTCGCTTAACGGTGAAATCGAGGCCAGCATCCGGGTCACGCCATTCCAGTTAATGGACGACAGATGGATCAGGCAAGTGATGCGGCGCTGGTCCTTGCGCGTCAGCGCCAGCAGCGCCGGGCTGGCGGGCTCGCCCAAACGCTGCGCCAGGGATTGGCGCTGGCGCAGAAATTTGCGATCTTTGCCGCTGATGATGCGCCGGATGCTGATCTGTTCCAGCGGCTCGCTGGCGGTAAAACCCAACAGCAGCCGCAACGATTGGTTGCAATACAAAATGCCGGTGTTCGATAGCACGGCAATGCCGGGCAGGATGTTGTCAAAACACTCTTGCAACAGCCGTTGCTGCTCCTGGGCCGCATGACGCGCCGTTACCTCGCGGGTCACGTCCTGAATTGAGCCAAAAACCCGCTGCACCCGGCCCTGCTGCAACACCACATGGCTCATGGTGCGCACCCAACGTGCCTGCCCGCGCGCGGTGATGACTTCAAGCTCCAGATCCCAGGGCGTACCGTGGGTGATGGCGTTTTCTACCGCCGCCACGATTTGCACCCGGCTGGACGGGGTGTAAAACCGGATCGCCTGCTCCAGCGTTGGTGGCTCGCTGCGCTCCAGCGCCAGGATGGCAAACACCTCATCGGTCCAGTGCACCGTCATTGAATCAAGCATCAGCTCCCAACCACCAATGTGTGCAATGCGCTCGGTTTGTTTGAGCATCTGCGTCAAACGCTCCAGTTTTTCTTCGCTTTCCACCCGGGCCGTGATGTCGCGCGCCACGACGATGCTGCGCAACAGGACACCCTTTTCGTCGTAGATGAAGCGTGTCGCATCTTCACGCCAGATGTAGTGCCCCCGCGCATGGCGCACCCGCATCGAATAGCAGCAATCGGTGCACTGCTGGGCAATCTGCGAATAAATATACGTCAGCACGCGCTGGCGATCATCGGGGTGGAGCAGCTCGGCAATGCCCGCCTCGTCACGGCCAATCTCATCGGATTCGCTGTAACCCAGCAGCTTGACATAGCTCGGTGAGGCATAGACCAGTCGGCCTTGCTCAATGACAGCCAGTCCATCGCCGGAATTGTTGGCCAGCATGCGCAGCAACTCCTCGTTTTTGCGCAAAGCCTCGCCAATCGCCTTTTTGTCGCTGATGTCGCGGTTGGTGCCACGGTAACCAACAAACTGACCCTCGGCATCAAACACCGGATAGCCACTGACACTGAGCCAGACCCTGCGCCCCAGCCACTGCAATGCGTACTCAAAATTGCGAAACGGCTGGCGTCGCGCCAGCGCTTGCCTCAGCACCTGGAAGTCGGTCGAGCTGTGGTCAACAAAAGGGAACTCCCAGGTCCGCTTGCCAAAGGCTTGCGCCACATGCTCGTAATCCGCACCGCGAAACGCACTGCCAGCCACCTCAGTCAGCCGCATTTCGGCATCGGTAGCCCAAAAGCTGTCCACACTCAAGGACAGCAACATTTGCCGGTCAGGCGCTTGCAAGGCACTGAAAAACGCGCTGAGCGAATGCGCCGGCAGCGGCGACAGCAACAAGGCCAGCCAGGGCTGCGGCCCGGGCAGCGGAAAAATCTGCAATTCGCACACCAGCTCGCGGCCATCTTGATGCGCCAGGTGAATCTGTGTGCTGGCATAACGCTGCTGGCGCAGCGCACGGGTGATGATGGCAACCTCGGCACTCGGCTGGCCGAGCTTGAGCAGGCCAGACAAACCCAATTGCGTCAACTCCTGCGCACTGTAGCCACTCAGCGCGCTGGCGGCAGCATTGGCCGACAGTTGTTGCCCACACACCAGCAGCAAGGGCTCGCTGATGCCTTGCAGCAAGGCAGATGCAGCCAGCTCCGGGGCTTGCCGCGCCAACATCACCGCCAGCAGGGCAGCACTGGTCTTGAGGCGCTGTTGCTGCCGCGCCGTCAAGCTGCGCGCCACCGAATCAATCACGCACAGCGAACCCAGTGCCAGCCGCTGCGGCCCCACCAGCACCGGAACACCGGCGTAAAACCGGATGTGCGGCGCACCGGTGACCAGCGGGTTGCCGCAAAAACGCGCATCCGTGCTGGCATCTTCAACTACAAACAAGTCGTCGCCAACAATCGTGTGTGCGCAAAAGGCGACTTTACGCGGTGTTTCAGCCACATCCAGCCCATAGCTGGACTTGAACCACTGGCGGTCCCTGTCCATCAGTGACAAGGCGGCAATGGGCGTTTGGCAAAAGCGCAGCGCGCTTTCCACCACGGCATCAAAGCCGGCATCTGCCGGCGTATCAAGCACCCCCAGCGCGTGCAGCGTATGCAAACGCAAGGCTTCGTTGGCGGGGACGGGCGTGGACATGGGCGGCCAAGTGTAAAACCTCAGACGGCTGGCGCAGGCCTTGGCCAGTGCGCTGCCAGCCAATCGGCAACCGGCTGCGGACGGCTGTACAAGTAGCCTTGCAACAGCAGCTCACCACGCTGCAGCAAAAAATCGGCCTGCTGCTGGGTTTCCACCCCCTCGGCCACCACCCGCAAATTCATCCACCCGGCCACCGCCAGAATCGTCTGCACCAGCGCGGCATCGTCGGCATCGGTGGGCGCATCCTGCACAAACGCCTTGTCTATCTTGAGTTCGGTCACCGGCAAGCGCTTCAGGTATGACAGCGACGAGTAACCAGTGCCAAAATCGTCCAGCGCAAAATGCAGCCCCATGGCGCGCAAGGCCTGCATTTTGGCAATCGCCTCGTCTGGCCGGTCAATCACCACACTCTCGGTGATCTCCAGCGTCAGCCGCGTGGTGGGTGCGCCGGTTTGCTGTAGCAACCCACGCAGCCACGGCACAAAATCTGGCTGGCGGAAATGGCGCGCGCTCAGGTTCACGCTGACATGCAGCGGCCGGTCCTGCATTTCGAGTTGCGCCACCATTTGGCAAACCTGGGTAAACACCCATTGTTCAAGCGCAATGATCAGGTCGGACTCTTCGGCCAGCGGAATAAACACACCCGGGGCCAGCAAGCCGCGTTTGGGGTGTTGCCAGCGTACCAACACCTCGGCGCTGACCACCTGAGCGCTGGCATTGACCTGCGACTGCATGAACAAGCGCAACTCACCGTTGGCCACCCCATGGCGCAGCTCGTGCTCCAGTTCAAAGCGCTGGCGCGCACTCTCGCCCATGCTGGCATCAAAAAAAGCGACGCTGCGGTCTTTTTGGCTGCGCGCACGGTTCAGGGCGGTCTCGGCCCGGCCCAGTGCATCGGCCGCCGTGTCCAGCACGTCGCCCGGTGGTGATGCCAACGGCAGCAGCGTGGCACCGCAACTCAGATCAACCGACAGCGCAACGCCCCGGACCTCCAGGCCGGCCTTGGCTTGCGTTTGCACCCGATCAACCACCGCCAGCACATGGCTGGTGGCGTTGGCGGTGTCGGGCTGCAACTGCGGCAGCAGCAACGCAAACTGGTCGGCCGCCAACCGTACCGCCAGGTCGCCCGGGCGCAGCAAACCGGCCAACAACTCGGCGAGCTTGCGCAACAGCTCATCGCCGGCTTCGTAGCCCTGCGCATCATTGATCAATTTGAAGCGCTGAATATTCAACACCAGCAACGCAAACGGGCAACCGGACTCGGTAGCCTGACGCAGGGCACGCTCCAGCGCGGTCATCAGCGAGGCCCGGTTGGCCAGGCCGGTCAGGCTGTCAAAACGGCTGAGCTGCTGCAACTGTGCCTCGGTTTGCTTACGCTCGGTGACATCAATCTGCATCGCCAGGTATTGGGAAATCTGGCCGTCTTCATCGCGTACCGGGTGGATGCGGGTCCACAAGGTTAGTTCGGTGCCATCTTTGCAGCGATCGATCAGTTCACCTTCCCAGTTTTGGCCAGCCAGCAGTTGCCGCCACATACGGGTGTAATGCGACCTGGGCATCTTGCCAGCAGACAGGAAGCTCGGGTTTTGCCCCAGTGCCTGCTGGCGCTGGTAGCCGGTAGTGCGGCAAAAAGTGTCGTTGACATATTCGATATGACCGGCCGGGTTGGTGATGATGATCAGCTCAGGGCTTTGGTCCATGGCCTGCAATAGCTTGGCGTGCTCGCGCGTGGCCAGCACTTCTTGCGAGCGGTCGAGCAGATAACCACGCTTTTCGATGACCTCGTCATGCTCGTCGTAATCGACACGGGTGAAATCCAGCACATGAATATAGTGACCACTGCGGTGTTGCACCCGGTAGCGCTGTTCGTATTCGGTGTGATGGGCGGCAATGTGCTCCTGCACCTCGCGTGCCAGGCGCGCCACATCGCCAGGGTGCGTCAGGGCGGCAAACTGCTGGCCGTCATGCAGCAGTTGCGCGGCGCTGTAGCCCAGCAGGTCAAGCACATTGGGTGAGGCATAGCGTATTGGCAAACCCGTGCCCGGACCCCAGGACATCACCACCACCGGCCCGGTGGTCAGCAACTCGCGCTCGCTTTGCAGGCTTTGCAACACCTGATCACGCGAACGAATCGCTGCGGCAATCGCGTAGCCCGACAAGGCAAACACGCTTAGCAAAGCCTGCAAGGCAATGATGCTGTGCTGCAAGGGCAGCCCACCGAGCACACCGAGACCGTGCGCTGTGCCACCAATGGCCAGCACCCCGGTCAGCACCACCATGCTGGAAAACGCCGCCAGTCCCAGCCGCAGCCCGGCCCACAAAGCCAGCGGCCACATCAAGGCCGGCCACACCAGGGCCGGGCCGGGCAAGTGCCGGGCAAACACAAACAGGCCGGCAGCGGACAGCAAAGTGACCGTCAAGGCGGCCCAGTGCTCCAGCGCCCAACTGCGCCATGGCCCCCGGTGCGCCAACAGCACCAGCCAGGGGGCCAGCAACAGCACCCCGGTGGCATCGGCCAGCCACCAGGTCAACATCGCCGGCAGCCAGCTTGCTGCGGGAAACTGACCGCCCGCCAACAGCACCCAGGCACCCATGGGTGCAGAAATCACAGGCCCGAGCGCACAGGCCAGCGCCAAACCGCTGACCCCGCGCAAATCACCAGCCATGATGCTGGCCATGCCTGGCCCGATCTCCGGGCGACTCCAGAGCAGGCTGCGGCCACTATGCCAGCGCGCCAGACCCAGCCCCAAAACGGCGGCTTGCACGGTGTTCACTGCGGCCAGCGCCAACGCCATCCAAAGCGGATCACCCAGGCTGAGGGTGGTGACCACCTCGGCCAAAAACACCGCCGGAGCCACGCGCCAGCCGCTGAGCCAGAATGCGGCGGTCGCCACCCCCAGCGGTGGCCAGATCACCGCCACGCCGTCGCCGCCCAGCGTCATGGCCATGCCGACCTGCGCCGACAGCGCATACAACAGCCCGGCCAGCAGGTTGATACCCATCGTGTTGCGAAGAATGCCCAACGGAATGCTCATGGTGAACCAGCGTGTGAGGGTGTTGGCGGATCGGCAAAGAATACACCATTGCGAACCCGGCACCGGGCGATGCCGCCAACATCATCTGCCACCGCGCAGCGGTGCTCAGAATGTCTCCCACTCGTCCTCGGCGGCGGGCTGGGCCTGCTGGCGTGGCGCAGCCAATGACGGTTTGGCCGGACTCTGGACTTTGGCTGCTGCCTTGGTGCGCAGCGCCCGGGCGGGTTGGGCTGGCATCGATGGCCTCACCCGCCGCGCTGTTGCTGCCGGGGTGGGACGACGTGCGCCGGGCATGATGTCGTTGGCCGACGGGTGGAGCTTGAAAATGGCCACGTTGTGCACCAAATCCTGCGCCTGTGAACTCAGGCCGGCAGCAGCAGCCGACATTTCCTCAACCAAAGCGGCGTTTTGCTGTGTGGCCTGGTCCATCTGCCGCACCGCCTCGCCGACTTGCGACACGCCCTCGCTTTGCTCCTGGCTGGCTGACGCAATTTGTCCCATGATGTCGGTCACGCTGTGGATGCTTGACACAATTTGCCCCATGGTCTGGCCCGCCTTGTCCACCAGCAAGGTGCCCTCATTGACCTTGTTGACACTGGCGGAAATCAGGTCCTTGATTTCCTTGGCGGCCTGGGCACTGCGCTGTGCCAGGGTGCGCACCTCGCTGGCCACTACGGCAAAACCCCGGCCTTGCTCACCGGCCCGGGCGGCCTCAACCGCTGCATTGAGCGCCAGGATGTTGGTCTGGAAGGCAATGCCGTCAATCACGCCAATGATGTCGGATATTTTCTGGCTGCTGGTGTTGATGTCGCGCATGGTGTTGACCACCTCCGACACTACCGAGCCACCCTGTACCGCAATCTCCGAGGCGCTCTGCGCCAGCCCGTTGGCCTGGTGGGCGTTGTCGGCGTTTTGCCGGATGGTCGAGGCCAGTTGCGCCATCGATGCGGCGGTTTGCTCCAGTGACGCTGCCTGCTGCTCGGTGCGGCGCGACAGGTCGTCGTTGCCCTGGGTGATCTCGACACTGCCGTTGGCCACTGCGTCAGCGCCCTGGCGCACCTGCAACACCATCGCCTCCAGACTGCCCTGCATGGTTTTCATGGCCATCAGCAAACGGGCGACTTCGTCGTTGCCACGCGAGTTCACCTCAGAGCGCAAATCCCCCGAGGCAATCACCTCGGACAAATGAATGGCCTCATTGAGTGGCCTGGTGATGCTGCGTGCCACCAGAAAACCAACTCCGATTGCCAACACCACGCCCATGCCGGTAAGCGCCGCAAAAATGCTACCCGCGCGCGCTGCGGCTCCCTGTGTTTCTTCAAATGATGTCTGCCCAACCTGTGTTGCTTTTTCCTTGAGCTGGTTCATGGCCTTGGTGATCGCCATCACCATGGCCGCGCCCTCCTTTTGCGTACGCACGGCGGCCTCTTCTTTCTTGCCGTCAAGCGACAGCGCGATGGTGTTGTCACGAAACACTTTCCAGTCGCGCAGCAGGCGCTCGGCGTCTTCAATGGATGCCTGCAATTCAGGTGCGGCTTTTTTGGCCACCTGCAAATCGGCGTACATCTGCTTTTCAAACTGATCGACCGCTGTCACCGCCTTTTGCACCCCCTCGGGCGTTGGGGCCAGCGCAACATCTTTCATGCCACGGTGCACCCGGACCATGTTGCCATCAGCCGCCAGCACCGCATTGGTTCCCGCCATGGAATGGCTGAAGATGTCCAGCGCGCCCGCCGAAAGGGCGTTGATCTTCTGCATGGCAACACCCGCGAGCACCATCATGAGGAAAACAAAAATGGCGAATCCGCCCCACAAACGCCCCTTGATACCCAGATGCTTCATGTCACGCACTCCTTGTCATATTTTGGTTAAAACCGGCCAACGCATCAGCATCGACCGTTGCCATGATAAATCGCAATCAAGGTTCTGGAAAAAAACAGTGAAATCAAGGTTTTTTGCTGCTGTCGGCTACTTTGGCGCACGCCACTGCCAAAACAGACATTCTGTCTGCGGCGTTTCAGCGCAGAAAAAACAGCACGCTCATCACCAGACCGGTGGCAATCACGCCGCTGCGCACCCATTGCGGTGGCAGTCGTTTGGACCAGCGTGCGCCCCAAAAACCGCCCAGGCTGGCGGCGGCCATCATCAGCAGACCCTGGTGCCAGGCAATCGCCCCGGCCGCGATGAATGCCGCCACCGACAGCCACGACAACACCAGCGAATTGAGGTTTTTCAGCGCATTGGCGGTGTTGATGCGCGACTCGCCCGTCACCGCGTACAGCGCCATCAGCAAAATCCCCAGCCCGCCATTGAAGTAGCCGCCATACACCGCCACCAGTGCCAGACCGGGTTCACGCCAGCGCGCCAGCGCATCGGCGGCCTGTCCGCTGCGCGCCAGGCGCTTGACAATGCCTGGCCCGGCCGCAAACAGCACGGTGGCAAACAACAACAGCCACGGCACGATGCTGGAAAACACCTTGGCCGGTGTGACGAGCAGCAACACCGCCCCGGCGACACCACCAGCGGCCGAAATCAGCATTTCGCGTTTCAGCCGGGCCAGCGGCATGGCGCGCAACTCGGGGCGAAAACCCAGCGTGCTGCCCAGGTAGCCGGGGCTGACCGCCAGTGCGCTGGTGGCATTGGCCATGATCGGCGGCACACCGGTAAACACCAGGGCGGGCAGGGTCAGAAAGCTGCCACCGCCGGCAATCGCGTTGAGCACGCCTGCGGCAAAAGCGGCGCTGGCCAGCAAAGGGGCGTTCAGCAAAAAATCAGGCGGCATGGAAGGGGTCCGGGCAAGGGTGAAAACAGGCAAGGCAGATGCCGGATGCTAACCCTCAGCCACCTCAGTCCACCGGCAAACTCAGCGAACGTTTGACTTCCTTGAGCAAAAAGCTGGTGGAAATCTCGCGCACCCCGGGCAGCGCGCGAATGCGGTTGCGCAAATAGTCGGCAAAGCTTTCCAGATCGCGCGCCACCACCTCCAGTTGGTAATCGTAGCGCCCCGACAGGTTGTGGCACGACAGCACCTGCTTGAGCGCCACCACCTCGCGCTCAAACGCTTCAGCCGCCCCGGGGGTGTGGTTTTCCATTTGCAACTGCACAAAGCCGGTGACACCAAAGCCCAGCCGCTGGCGGCTCAGGCGCGCCTGGTAACCCTCGATCAGCCCGGACTCTTCGAGGTTCTTGACACGCCGCCAGCACGGTGACGGCGACAGCGACACCGCTTCAGCCAGCTCGCCCACGGTGGCACGGCCATCGTTTTGCAAGACCGCCAGCAACTGGCGGTCAATGGCATCGAGGGCGATTTCTTTGAAAGGCATAAACTTTTGCCTATAGCGATTTTCAGGAAATAATTATCCAAATTACGAGCTGAACGCTTGCCAATTTGCAAAATAATTTCCCCATCATGGGTTGAAAATTCTGCCATTTTATAACCCCCTATTTTTGAAAGACAAGCCATGACCGCAGCGCACCACCCCTCCAGCGGCTTTAGCACCCGAGCCATCCACTTTGGCTACCGCCCGGCTGAGCACCAGGGCGCGCTGGTGCCACCCATCCACACCTCGGCCACCTACACCTTTCCCGATGCGGCTTACGGCGGGCGCTGCTTTGCCGGCACCGAGTCGGGCTACTTTTACAGCCGTGTCGGCAATCCCACGCTGGGCTTGCTGGAGGCACGCCTGGCCAGCCTGGAAGCCGGTGTCGGTGCGGTGGTGTTTGGCTCGGGCATGGGGGCGATCAGCGCCACGCTGTGGTCGATGCTGGAGCAAGGCGACGAGGTGCTGGCCGATCTGACGCTCTATGGCTGCACGTTTTCACTGCTCAACCACGGGCTGACGCGCTTTGGCGTGACGGTGCGCCACATCGACATGACCGACCCGCAAACGCTGGCACAAGCCATTGGCCCCAAAACCCGGGTGGTGTATTTCGAGTCGCCGGCCAACCCCAACATGCGCCTGATCGACATCGCCGCCGTCAGCGCCATCGCTCACCAGGCTGGCGTGCGGGTGGTGGTTGACAACACCTATTGCACCCCCTACCTGCAGCAACCATTGGTGCTGGGAGCCGATGTCAGCGTGCACTCCATGACCAAATACCTTGGCGGTCACGGCGACCTGATGGCTGGTGCTGCCATTTTTGCCGATGCCGAACTGGCCACCCGGGTGCGCCTGGTTGGCCTGAAAGACATGACCGGCGCGGTGATGTCCGGCTTTGACGCGCATTTGGTGATGCGCGGCCTCAAAACGCTGGCGCTGCGCATGGAGCGGCACTGCCAAAGCGCGCAACAGGTGGCCGAGTTGCTGCAAGACCATCCGGCCACGGCGCAGGTTTATTTTCCCGGCCTGCCAACTTTTCCGCAGTATGAACTGGCGCAGCGCCAGATGCGCCTGTTTGGTGGCATGGTGGCGTTCGAGCTCAAGGGCGGCATGGCCGCTGGCATCCGCTTCATGGACGCACTGCAGCTCGTCACCCGCGCAGTCAGTTTGGGTGATGCAGAAACCCTGGCGCAGCACCCGGCCAGCATGACGCACGCCACCTACACCCCCGAGGAGCGCGCAGTGCACGGCATCAGCGAAGGCTTGGTGCGGCTGTCGGTGGGGCTGGAAGACGCGCCCGACATCCTGGCCGACATCGCCCAGGCGCTGGATACGGCGGCTTGAATCGCCCTTGCCATTTTTATATCAAATTGGCCTGTAACGCTTGTACAGTATGCGCTACCAGCTATAATTGTTGTATCAAAATTTGGCCTGGTGCGGTCATCAGAGGGGTCTGAGTGGGCCCGATTGGGTGTAGCGCTGGTGGCCGGCATGGGCCGCAGGCGAATTTGAAAAAACCCCGTGATCCGATAGGCGAATCCGGGGGGGTAAGCGGCTGGCACGCGCCATGGGGGACTGGGAATGCCTGGTACGCGTGCGCTTTGTACTCTGACGAACCGGCGCTTAGGGGCGCACGGCGATCTCGTTCTTGACCACCTTGACGTTGTTCACGCCACGGGCAATCCGTTCGGCTTCGCTCTTTTCAGTGCTGTTTTTTGCAAAACCCGACAGCATCACCGTACCGTTGAGGGTTTCAACGCTGATGGAAGAGGCACTGACGAGCTTGCTCTCAGCCATGCGCGCTTTCACCAGCGTGGTGATGCCCGCGTCATCCACGTAAGCTCCCATTGATTCCTGGCCTCGGCTGACGGCGCAGCCAGATGCCGAGATGACCAAAATGGCGGCCGTAACCATGGCCAGGGTGGCGCGAATAAACATAGTGACTCTCCAGAGAATAAGGATGGTGAAAGCCCCACCACCGAAGGGCGAAAAACCGGGGGAACCCCAGTCGATGCAGTGACTGTAAAAGTTGCCCGGTGCCTTGTCGGTGCGCTGGCACACACAAACGGCCACCCTGTGCGCGGCACCGGCAAACGGGATACTTATTAAAAAGAAAGTTCAGCCGGGGAGCTGTCAAGTGATGCTTGCCCGAACTTGATGGCTGATTTGCAATGATCTTCAGCCCAATATGCCAATCCATCAAATAGGTCGGGTTAACGTGAAAGAACGTGCAATGGCCCCATTTAAGTTCAAAAATTTTAAATTTGGCCGTGTCTCGTCATTCCCGCCTGCGCGGGAATGACTGATTTCTTTCATCGTTCGGGGTGTCGCTCGGGATTCATGAGAGTTAGCCGAAGGCGTCACCCGACAAATCAAACGCAAGAACTGTCGGGACGACATCGCTTCGCGCCAACCCGACCTGCGAAAGCTGAAACTCCTTTCCAATCAGTATAATTACTATAGCTGCCAGCGCAATACTGACGAGTGCTAGAGGCTTATTTTCAGCGGCAGCCGGGTGGTATTTTTGACTTCCTCCATCACCGCATAGGTGCGGGTTTCGCGCACGCCGGGGAGCTGCCATAGCACCGTGCCGGCAAATTCGCGGTACGCATTCATGTCGGACATACGGGTTTTCAACAAATAGTCAAAGCCGCCGGCGACCATGTGGCACTCCATGATTTCAGGATAGACCTGCACCGCTGCCTTGAAGGCCTCAAACACGTTTGGGGTGGTTTTATCGAGCAGCACCTCGACAAACACCATCAACCCAACCCCCAGCCTGGTGGCATCCAGCCGCACTTCATAGCCGGTGATCAGGCCGTCCTTGGTCAGGCGTTGCACCCGCGCCAGCACGGCGGTGGGCGACAACGCCACGCTTTCGGCCAGTTTCAGGTTGCTGATGCGGCCGTCTTGCTGCAAGGCCTGCAAAATTTTCAGGTCGATGCGGTCCAGCGGGGAGCGGCTGGCCTCAGGCATCTTCTGGCATCAACACATCGCGCTGCAAGTGATCGAGGTGCTGCAACATACGCGCCTGGCACGTCAGCAAACTCTGCGCCGCGATCTGCGCTTGCTGCAACTGCCCGGCATCACGCAGCCGAATGATCTCGCGGCCCAGGCGGTGAACCTCGCGGTGTACCGGGTTGATCGCCTTGAACGTCGTCAAGTGCCGGTATTGCTGATGACCAGCCCCCTGATACCACTGGCCAAAGCGGCAATGCGTGTGCAGCGCCAGCTCGTCGGGGGTCAGCAGCAGCGGCTTGCCGTCAAGCGCGGCCATCACCTGCTGGACCCACTTCAGGTGATCGCGACGCGCCACCAGCAGCGGAAAATCACTTAAATCCCAAGCGTTGCCAGGCCATTGCTGCCACAGCGGATCAGGTGTGAACTCTGTGACCCAAGCGACCACCTCGCTGGCAGGCATCGGTTTGGCAATTGCCCAGCCCTGCGCCACCTGGCAGCCCAGGCGCACCAGCATCACCCCGTGCTCGGGTGTTTCCATGCCCTCGGCGACGATCTGGCGACCAAACACCAACCCCAGGCTGATGACCCCTTCAACCAGCGCCAGGTCGCCGGTGTCGTCGAGCATGTCGCGCACAAAACTCTGGTCAATTTTGATCTCATGCACCGGCAGCTCCTTGAGGTAACTCAGCGATGAGTAACCGGTGCCAAAGTCATCAAGCGAACAATGCACCCCCAGCGACTGCACATCACGCACCGTGGCGCTGACCTGTGCCAGATCGTCAAGCGCGCTGGTTTCCAGGATTTCCAGCGTCAGCCGGTCGGGGTTGACCTGCGGCGCGTGCAGCAAGGCGGCGCTCAAGTTGCTCATGAAATCGCGTTGCATCAACTGCCGTGCTGCCACGTTGATGCTGACCGGCCAGTCATGCCCGGCCTGCGCCCATTCGCCCATTTGGCGCAGCGCCTCGTCCATCACCCAGTTGCCAATCTCAACAATGACCGGGGTGTTTTCCACCTGCGGCAAAAAATCAATGGGTGGCAGCAAGCCGCGCTGCGGATGCTGCCAGCGCACCAGCGCTTCGAACCCAACCACCGTGCCGGTGACCAAATTCACCTTGGGCTGGTAGTGCAAGCGCAACTCGCCGGCGCGCACCGCCTGACTCACGCGCTCGGTCCATTTCTGCTGGCTGGCCACCGCATCGGTCTGGTCTGACTGCCACACCCGCACGCAGTCGCGCCCGGCCTGCTTGGCCAGGTACATGGCCTGGTCCGCCTGGCGCAACAGCAAATCGGCATCCGCCAGACGATGACCCAGGCTGGTGTCAACCACGCCCTGGATCGTCAACCCGGCACTGCCTGAAATTTGCACCACCGCCTGCGTCAGCGTGATGGGCTGGCGCAGCGCGGTCAGCACCCGCTCAACGATGGCCAGCGCCTCAAGCGGCTCTTGCAGGCTGGTCAGCAACAGCACAAATTCATCGCCGCCGATGCGTGCCAGGGTGTCGGTATCTCGCAACTCAGCCTGCATGCGTGCGGTGGCAGTCTTGAGCACTTCGTCACCGGCCTTGTGGCCGTATTGGTCATTCACCGGCTTGAAGTGGTCCAGATCGACAAAACACAGCCCAAGCAGCTCCTGGTAGCGCTCACAGCGGTGCAGTGCCTGCTGCAGCCGGTCCGCCAGCAAGCTGCGATTGGGCAGGCCGGTCAACTCGTCATGGGTGGCCACCCAAGTGGTGCGCTGCAAATGCCGCTGCGCCTGACTGTGCGCCAATTGCAGGTCTGCCGCCATGGCGTTGAAGGCCGCAGCGAGCTGGCGCACCTCACGCGCACCCATTGGCGTGATGCGCAGCGTCGGCTGGATGGGCAGCAGCAAGGCCGTCTGGCCAAGCTGCTTCAAACCGCGCAGGCTACTTAGCAGTGCCAGCGGCATCAGCACCAGCAATACCGCCAGCACGCCGGCGACGGTGCCGATCTGCACCCACACCGCCTGCCAGATGCGGTTGATGTTGGGCACGGCGCTCAAGTCCAGTGTCAGCGTGCCGCTGGCTGGCGGGTGCACCAGGGTGATGGCATGCTGGCTGTCTTTGAGCGAGTTGGGCATGTTGTCGATGCCTTGCAGCCACTGCACCCACTGCGGTGTCTCAAATGCCTGCACCATACCGCGTGCCGATTGCGTTTGCCCGGTATCACTGTGCCAGGCGATATGCACGATTTGCGGAAAGCTGGCAACCGCCCGCTCCAGCACCGCCTGTAGCCCGGCGGTTTGGGCATGGGCCTGTAGCTCAACAATGCGCGGGCCGTACAGCGCCTGAAAGTCGGCCACAAACTGCCGCGTGCTGTCAGCCGCCTGCTGCACCTGGTCGCGCCACAGCAAGGCACTGCGCACGCTGCCGGCCAGCACCACCAGCAGCATCAGCGGCAACAGCAGCCGCAGCAGCAGCGGCATGGCGGCGCGCTCAGGCGGGTGCATCAACCAATACCGAGCGCCTGGGCCAGCGCGTCGGGTTGCACCGGTTTGATAAAGGCTCCCACCAGATCAATGCCATCGCCCAGCGCTATGTCGCGCGCCAACTGCAATGTTTCGGGGTTGACACCGCTAAGCAGAATCAAGCCACCGCCGTAGTGCAGCCGGGCCAGCTCGGCGATGAACTCGATGCCGTCCATGTCGGGCATGTAAATATCACAAATCAGGAACTCCGGCGGCTGCGCCAGTTCACCAAGCACCGTCAGCGCCTCACGGCCATTGCCGGCCTGGTGGACCACGGTGACCCCCAAGTCAAGCAGCATCTCGCGCATCAGGTCGCGCAAGAACTCGTCATCATCGACCAGCAGGACGGCAGGCATGGGTCCGGGAGCAGTGGGGCGCATAGGGGTTATCCGGTTGAAGGGTCACAAAAAAACTGACATACTAAACCAGCAGCGCCTCGGCATCGCCACACAGCTCTGTCCACGGCGGAAAATTATCGCCACACTGCCCCGGCAGCAGGGGCACCATGGCGGCCAGGTCGGTCGGCCAGCTCGAAGCCATGGGGTCGGCATCGGCGCGCGTTTGTTCACCATGGCAGACTTGCCAGGCCGCCATGCGCACCAGCGCCGCCAGACGAAAGTCGGGGTGCACCAGCGCACGATCAGCAAACACCTTGGCAAACAATGGCGGAAATTGCCAGCGCCGCGCCAGTTCGGCGGCCACATCGGCGCAGGCAAAGCCAAACTTGCCCTGCTCCAGCGCTGCCCGCTGTGGTGAAAGGGGGTGCGCCTGGCGGTCCAGTGCCGCCATGTCACCGGGCAAGCGCTGGTGCATCAGCAGCCGGCCAATCGGATACAGCAGCGCCAGCGTGTGCGCCAACTCCTCGTCAAGCTGCACCGCAGGCAGCGCCGCCCAGTACCGGGCGGCCACCGCCATGTGCCGGCTGTGCCGCCAGAATTGCTGAGCCACCTGGACGTTGAGATGGCTGAAACTGCTCATCAACCCAATGCTGATGACCAGCGAACGCACATTGACGCGACCCAGGTGCTGCACCGCCAGACTGACGCTGCTGATTGCCTGGGGCATGTGGAAGTAGGCCGAGTTGGCCAGTTGCAGCAAATGCGCGGTGATGACCGCATCACTCTCGATGAGCTGCACCAGCGCCTGGGTGTGGCCGCCCTCGCGGCCCAGCGTGCCCAGCAAATCCTGCACCACCGGCGAAATCACCGGCAGCACCTGGGGCGAATGAAAAAGACTGTCAAGCTTCATGCGTCTAAAGCATCCAATGCGTCAAGGTAGTGATTGATTTCCCGGGCAGCGGCTTGCAATGCTGGCGGCAACTGCGACACCAGCGTCGCACAGCGTTCGGCATCTGCGCTTTTGGCTGCAGACTCCAGCGCCTGGCACAACTCACCCAGGGCCAGCGCGCCAGTTGAACGCGAGGCTGATTTGAGCGTATGCGCCACCAGACCCAACTGCACCAGATCGGCCGCATCAAGCGCACGCCCGATGTCTTGCACTTGCTGCCCGGCGTTGACCAGGTATTTTTTCAGCAGCCGGGCAATCACCTGCTGCTTGTTGCCCACCAATCCGGCCAGCGTGTTGGCATCCCAGTCGCCAGCCGGGTCGGTCGCCGGCTCAGGCAACGGTGCGGGTGCCGCAGCGGGTGGCAAGTCGCCGCTGGGCAGCCACTTGCCAAGCATGGCGGCCAGGGCAGCCATGCGCAGGGGTTTGCTGAGGTAGTCGTCCATGCCGCAGTCCAGGCAGCGCTGCGCTTCATTTTGGGTAGCGTTGGCGGTGATGGCGATGATCGGCAAGCGCACGCCAGCGGGCTCGGCCTGGCGGATGGCGCGGGTCAGCTCGTAGCCGTCCAGGCGCGGCATGTGGCAATCGGTCAGCAGCAGCGCATAGTGGCCGCTGTGCCACATCTGCAGGGCTTGCACGCCGTCTTCTGCCATTTCGGCGGCATAGCCCAGCGCGTCGAGCTGCTGGTGGATCACGTCGCGGTTGGTTTCGTTGTCTTCGGCCATCAGGATCAGGCTGCCGTTCTGGCGTGCCTCATCGATGCTGAGCGTGCGCCGCTGGCTTGACAGTGCCGACCCGCCAGTCGCCCCCGGGCGGGGCTGGCGGCCGCAGGCCATGGCCACACCGTCAATCAGGTCATGCAGCAACAGCGGCGCGGCCTGCACTTCAACACCCTGCACGTTGCCCAGCGGATGACTGACCAGCCACAGCACGCGCGGATCGTCTTGCCAGGCGGCTTGCCCAGCTTGCACCGCGCTGCAGTTTTGCGTCTGGTCAAGCAACAGCACGGTGCTGTCGGGCTGCTCTGCCAGGGCCTCGCTGGCGTGGCTCAAGGCTGGCAGGCAGCGCAGTTGCGCCCCGAGCGCCGCCAGATAGACCTGCAGCAGGGTCTGGCAGGCCAGCTTGGGCGCCACGCACAACACCGTCACACCGTGCAAATCGGTCAGCGCTGGCAAAGCCTGGTTGGCAGGCACCACGGCTTGCATCAGCGGCAGCCGCACGGTGAACTGCGAGCCATGGCCCGGGCTGCTTTGCACCTGCATCTCGCCACCCATCAGTTGCACCAGCCGGTGGGTGATCGACAAGCCCAAACCGGTGCCGCCAAAGCGGCGCACGGTGCGCGCATCGGCCTGCTGAAATGGCTGAAACAACTGCTTGACCACGCTGGCACTCATGCCAATGCCGTTGTCGATGATCCCCAGCTCCAGCCATTGGCTGCTGTCGTTGCGCGTCGTTGGCAATACCTGTAGCGCCACCAGCTTGGCCTGGGGGGTGGCACTGAACTTGATGGCATTGCCCAGCAGATTGAGCAAAATCTGGCGCAACCGCAGCCCGTCTGACAAGATCCAGGGCGGCAAGGTCGGATCAATAAACAGGCTCAAGTGCACGCCTTTTTGCTGTGCCGTGCTCAGCAGCAACTGCACGGCAGACTCGATGACCGACAGCAAATCGGTGGGCGACTGGTCAATTTCAAGCTTGCCGGCCTCAATTTTGGAAAAATCCAGAATATCGTTGAGGATGCCCAGCAAGGCCATTGACGACTGGTTGATGGTGTCGAGCATACGGTCCTGCGCGGCGCTTAGCGGGGTTTGCCGCAGCACATCAATCATGCCGATCACCCCGTTCATCGGTGTGCGGATTTCATGGCTCATGTTGGCCAGAAAGTCTGATTTGGCCTGGTTGGCGGCTTCGGCCTGCTGGCGCGCCCGGATGAGCTCGTCGGTGCGCTGGTGCACCAGCTCTTCAAGCCCGTGGCGATGCCGCTCCAGCTCATCGGCTACCTGTTTCTTTTTGGTGATGTTTTCCTGGGTGGCCACATAGTGGGTGATCTGCCCGGCGGCATCGCGCAGCGGCGTAATGGTGGCCCAGTCGAAATACAGGCTGCCGTCCTTGTGGCGGTTGAGCAGCTCGCCGCTCCAGCTTTTGCCTTGCAACAAACGCCCCCAGAGCTGCTGATACACCACCGGCTGGTTCAGGCCCGAGTTCAATATGCGCGTGGATTGGCCAATGGCCTCCTCGCGGCTGTAGCCGGTGTTGCGCTCAAAAGATGCGTTGACGTA
>JFJP01037367.1_pt1 | contig 30796 bp, 26 predicted proteins | sample 431651 | NCBI WGS metagenome assembly JFJP01 (sample SAMN02602958, study PRJNA72255) | Microbial mat metagenome, whole genome shotgun sequencing project. | biome: fresh water; feature: sink hole; material: water; isolation source: purple microbial (photo- and chemosynthetic) mats found in... | reverse complement strand
AGAGGCCGAAATATTTATGATAAGATGTGGATCGTATTTTGCAAGTTCTTCCATAGGAGACACAGTATATAGTCTGCTTCTCTCGAATTCGTTATCGAATGGTTGTTCATCCCACAGATCCTCGCACACTGTAATAGCAAGTCTCAGCCCTTTGAACTGAAAAACGGAAAATTTCTGAGCAGGTTCAAAATACCTGTATTCATCGAAAATGTCATAAGTAGGCAGCAGTGCTTTATTGGCAGAAAAAATTATTTCACCCTCTGATAGTACCAGTGCAGAATTGAAAAGTTTTTTTCCATGCTGGCTGTTGTTTATAGTGGGAGAGCCAACAATAGCTGTTATCCCTGTGCACTCTTCTGCAATCTCTTTAACTGTAAAGTTGCATTTTTCGATAAAGTCAATCCTGTCAAGAAGATCAAGAGGAGGATAACCAGAAATACATAGTTCGGAAAAAATTACCAGATCTGACCCTTCTGTTTTAGCCTTTTTTATTGCATTAATGATCAGCTCTTTATTACCTGCAAAGTTCCCAATATGATAATTTAGTTGTGCAACAGTGATTTTCATTCTTTTGTGCTTAGAAGTTGACACCTAATCTGAAGCTCAGGATCTTATGGGAAACATTATCCACAGGCTGGTCTCCGTTGTCTTTCGTTATATCCAGTAAGTTATTGTCAAAATTGAGTCCCAGAACCAGGGCTGTCGTTCCTCCGAGGGAGTATTCAATTCCTGCTGTAATGTGATAGGAAAGATTAAACATCCTTAACTCCTTTATAGCGTTCTCTTTTGAGATATCAAGCGATTGAATGTCGGCTTTGCCCCCTGTTACAATCTTGGGGTCGAGTCCCAGGTCAGAAAAGAAAGTGATGTATCCGATCTGGTTTGTCTGTAGTTTAATCCCAACTGGAATTGCAACATAATTTATTTTATAGGTAACAGTGTTTCCGGGTAATACAGTTGATTTGAAATTAGTGAACTCAAGAATAGTAGTATCTGAACTTGCCATTCTGCCTCCGGCCTGAACAATGCTGATTCCAGTCGAAAATGAATAGTTCTGGGTGAAGTACCTGTTAAAAGTAAGTCCAAAATTAAAGCCGGGTCGGGCACCTTTGCTGAAAGTCTCCTTTGTGTCGGATGCCAGCCAGCTGATTGATGGATCGGCATGTATTCCGAAACTGATACTTTGCTGAGCCTTTGTTGTACCAACTGAGAAGAATAGTATCAGTAATAATAACAATGCAGACACAGATATGAACTTAATGAATCTAAATATATTCATCATATTATTGTTCTGAATTAATTACACCTCATTGCGAAAATTAATACGGACTATTTATATGTAAAAATAGCAAATAAAAAGAGAAGTTATTATGCTGTTTTCAAATGTTGACTTATTATCGAAAAAGTGCTTATTTTTGGCTCTCTAATCAGATTATTATGAGAATCAGCTTTTATACTTTCATTCTTATGTTACTGATGGTTCCGGTTTTTATCTCCTGTCAGAAGAATCATTATAAAGTTAATATCTCTGCAATTGATCTCTCTCTCGGCATAAAGAGGCTGGAGAAAGATCTGTTTACTGTTAACCCGGATGAAATACCGGCACTTGTCCCTGCTCTCAGGGAAAAATATAGCGGGTTTCTCCAGTTATTCAGTTATGTTATCAATACTGGAGATATTAATGAGAGCTCATTTGGTGATTTTCTGGTCAGATTTTGTACCGATAAGCAGAATAACGATGTTTATGCTCTGACAATGAGCATGTATCCCGACCTTGAAATAGTTGAGCAGGATCTCGAATCAGCATTCCGCCACTATAAATACTACTTTCCCGACAGGAAAGTACCTGCTGTATATTCCTGTATTACAGGATTTAATAATAGCATTATTACAGGTGATTCCGCACTGGGAATAGGGTTGGACAGGTATCTTGGCGCCGATTGTGAGTATTATCCAAGGCTTGAAATATATAAATACATTGCAGCACGAATGACCCGTGAAAATATTGTACCCGATTGCATATATGGCTGGGGAGCATCGGAGTGGGATTTTTCGTTGCTTGGGTACCCTGCTGATAATGTTATAACCGAAATGGTTCATTATGGCAAGCTAAAATACTATGAAAAATGCATGTTACCCGAAACAGCTGATGAGTTAATATTTGGTTTTACTCCGGGGCAGCTTAAGTTTTGCAGGAATAATGAACAACAGATGTGGCAATACCTGGTTGAAAATGATCTGTTATTCAAGACAGATCAGTTCATGATACGCAAACTGACTGGCGAAGCCCCCTTTACGAGCTATTTTACAAGTGAGTCACCTGGAAGGGCAGCTGTATGGCTTGGCTTCAGGATTGCAGAGTCGTTTATGATTAAGAATCCAGGTGTTAAACTGGAAGAGCTGATGAGCATCAGTGATGTGCAGATGATCCTGGAGAAGGCGAAGTATGATCCTCAATAAAAAAAGATAGGGACATACTATGGCATGTCCCTATCTTTTTTTGAGTTTGAATTTCTATTCAGGATGAATTGCCTCTACAGGGCAAACATCAGCACAAGCACCACAGTCAGTGCATACATCCGGATCAATTTTATAAATATCGCCTTCAGATATAGCTTCAACAGGACATTCATCGATACATGTTCCGCAAGCAGTACAATCATCATTAATTTTGTAAGCCATTTCGATTATTTTTTGATTGGTTAATTACAATAAGTTCACAAAAATACCTTATTTTTTTTAAATGAAAAATAAACTTGAAAAATATATCTGATTTTAGAATCAGGCTGTTAATATTTTTTTGTTTTCAGAGGGCTGATTTTCGTAATAATAATTTTTTATTGTTTGTTTAATACCTTGTCTGACATAAAGTTATAGATTAGCCAGCTGAGATTCGCCACTCCTGTAGAAAGAGCTTCTTCGTCAATATCAAATTCTGAAGTATGAAGTTTCCTCATTTCGGATCCTTTTCTTCTGATCCCAATTCTGTAGTACAAAGAAGGAGCCATGGTTCTATAGAACGAGAAGTCGTCGGAACTCATTCTGATATCGAAAATCTCAATATTTTTCTCTCCCAGAAGTTGAGAGCTGAATAGAATTCCTTTTTTAGTAAGTTCTTCGTCATTTATTAAAACCGGGTAACCTTCAGCAATGTTTACATCAATTTTTACTCCGAATTCTTCAGCTGTGTCTGCGGCTATCTTTCTGACCAGTTCAATTCCTTCGGCTCTCCATTTATCATTGAATGTTCTGAATGTACCTGCTATCTCTACTTTATCGGGTATAATATTAGTTGCACCTTCGCCTGATATTCTGCCTATTCCAAGTACAGTTGGGATATTATTTGTTAGTTGTTGCTTCAACATACTTTCCTTAAGTCTTATAATAAGCTTTGAGGCAATATAGATCTGGTCAGTTGTCAATCCGGGTAAAGCAGCATGCCCCCCTCTTCCACATATTGTAATGTATATTTCATCGCATGAAGCCATATACCGGCCAGCCTTATACCCTACTTTCCCTGTTTCCAGTTCAGGTAATACATGTTGTGCAATAAATATATCAGGTTTTGGATCGTTAAGCTCACCTGATTCAATCATCAGTCTGGCGCCACCTGGAGATTTTTCTTCGCCAGGTTGAAATATCAGCAGTACAGTTCCCCCAAACTGATCTTTAATATCACTAAGTAAACTTGCTGTTCCAAGCAGCATTGCCATATGTGCATCATGTCCACAGGCGTGCATCTTCCCGTTGTTTACGCTGGCGTAGTCAAAAGTATTTTTTTCTGTAACAGGTAAGGCGTCCATTTCAGCTCTGACTGCAATCACCTTCTCTCCCGGGGCCTTCCCTTTAATCGATCCGATAATTCCTGTACCGGCTATTCCTTCCCTTATACTTATACCATTCTTCTTCAGCCATTTGCTGATGTATGAGGTAGTCTCCATTTCCTGATAAGATAATTCAGGATGTTGATGAAAATGCCTGCGAAGTCTGATTACTTCATCTTTCAGTTCTGATGATTTTCTTAAAATAGTCTCTTTGATCCCCGACATAATTAATAGTTTAAATATGTAACAATTAAAAATCGAGGCTGAATGAAAGGTAAAAAATCTTTGGAAGGATGTAGCTGTTCTCAATTCCCCAGGCCCAGTCGGCTCTCACAAAGTATCCCAATACCTGTGCTCTCATGCCTGCTCCAAAACCTGCAACAATGGGTTGTCTGTTCGAGTCAAGTGTAACGGTAACCGGGCCATTTGTAATTATATCAGTATCGTAGCCATTTTCACCTTTCCATGGACTTAAACCTGACCATGCTGTGCCTATATCACCAAACCCTACTACCTGTATACTGTTAAGAAAATTTGAGCGGAGAGGATGACCTGCAAGATATCGTATCACCGGCCACCTTAATTCGCTGTTAATCAGAGCAAAACTATTTCCGTTTCTTATGTTTTGTGTGAATCCTCTCATGTTGGTTGCGAGCGCCTGAAAACCATAGTTGACGTTTGGAGTAACAGGCAATGAACTGTCGAACATTGGATACCTGTTAAAAATATAGCCCATCCAGTTATCAACCCCGCCCAGGTAATAAATTAATTTTGTTGGTCCGAATGAAGTACTTGCCGCAAATCTGTTGGCCCATATAAGTTCTCTGTGAATCCGGGTGTATTTTCTGTAGTCAACACCTAAGACAAACATATCTGATTTTTTCCTTGTCAGCTCTTTATAATACTCACCGAAAACCTTGAATCTTGTTCCGAAATATATATTGACACTTCTTTTACGGGTGTTGTCATAAATCACTTCAGCTTTTAAGTTCGCCCAGTGCTGGCTGTAGCTGTCACGATTAAGGGTCGCAATCTCAGTAGCCATATAAACATATCTGTCATTCCTGTAGGCAACTGTTCCTTTTAGAGCCAGTACAGGATTGAGAGGTTTAGAGTAAGTGAGGTAAATATTATGAGAGTACGACTTAAGAAGCGTATCACTTGAACTTACGAAATATGTCTGCCTGTGGAAAATTAACTGTTTGTCAAATTTACCTTTCAGGTTTTCAATACTCACCATGTATTCATTGCTGTCGAAATTTCCTGAAAATCTGAATCCTCCTGTAACCCTATAGTCTTCAAATAGATCAATAGCCCCTATCCTTGTCAGGACATTGATGCCAGGATTAAAATAGGGGGCGCCCCCGGTATATACCTGGTAGGAATTATTAAGGAAGCTGAAATCAATCTGGTTGGCAATATAGTTATTGTAAAATGATGTTTCATAGATTCTTATGAGAGGAAGCTGAAGTATCCCGGTATCAAGATCTATATCCATATAATCTTTTCGCCATAACTGGTCATAGTAGTTTTGCTTTTCCTTCTCAAATATATAATGGTTAATATTTATGGGTTCATTCTTGCTGTAATACTCATAAAGTGGTTTTTTCAGAGTGTCTCTTCTTTTTTTATCTTCAGAAATCAGCCATTGTCTTATCTGTTCAATACTATCAGCTTCATGCATGAACCGGGATCTCTCTCTTCTGAATTTGGTTGTTTTAATATCTGAGGCAGGTACTGTTTGAGATTCGCCCAATGATCCTTTTCTTATAACATATTTTCTGTTACTGAAAAGTATTTCACCAAACAAGTCCGATCCATTTGCAAGCGATTGGTTGGAAATATTGCGGTCGTAATTTGTAATAGCCTGAGAATTAATTGAATATCGATAATGCGTTGTTGTATCAATAAAGCTTATTGAACTGTCAAACCTGGCAGTATACCTGTTATATATCCCATTCTGGTCACCGATATAGGCGAATTTATTTTTTGAGATACCTGCAGGTTGGAACCTGCTGGTATACTTACCTTCGGCAAGCCTTATCAATAAATTGTTTTTCTTCTCAATATTGTATGTAAAGAGGTCGAAGGTGTTCGACAGTTTCTCATACGGGCTTGCAGTGTTTGTAAGAGTATCTGATAAGCGGTTTGATGAGAATAATATCTCTCCCTGGGAATCTTTTAAAAAAACGGGGTTAAGATCGTCAGCTATATCCCTTGTGATTTGTTCATTTGTGCCTGAGGCTATTGAGTGAATGTAAATATCTGTTGTCCCGTCTTTTACTGCTGAGAAAACGAGACGCGATCCTTCAGGAGAGTAAGAGAAATCAAGTACTTTATCAAAGTAGAGGAGATTCCTTCTCTCAGTCGATTTCTCTGCTGTTCTGTAAAAGTACATCACAAGGTCAGCTTTTTCGTCATTAATGAAAGTAAGAATTCTTCCGTTAGGGTGCCATGCCAAAACAGGATATGTATCATCTGTTACCTGTTCGAATTTTGGTTCAGCTTTAAAAATGATTTTTTGTTTACCTGTACTCTGGTCATACAGCCAGATTCTTTTCCTGCCCCAGTCATTAGTCAGGTAAGCAATGTATTCTCCGCCGGGGCTTACCTTTACCTGTTGGAAGATTTGTTCTTTTTTTGATTTTCTGAAAGTTTTGTCATCATCGGGAGGCAGGTTTCTGTCTTCGGAATACTCTTCTGAGTAGAACTTTTTCCACTCTTTAAGCATATCTTTAAGATCGCTCCCCATTACGTAAAGGAATCCATCATCAACATTTTTGTAGACTTTAGTGAGGTAAATGATGTTAGGTATCAGGGCATCGCCATACTCTTTGCCAATGAATCTCCAGAACGACTGGCCTGCATCAATAGCATCTTTATATTCAAGATTGTTTATATTTTTAAACTTACCTGATTTGAAACCATCCTTGACTCTGTTCTCTGCATCATAATCCCAGCCATACGATACATAATTAACCAGACCTTTTATGTACCAGTCGGGCATGGAAATTACCGAAGAGCTTGAAATCCTGTCTTTTGTATCAGCATTGTAGAGCATTTCGTTAATTATAGCTTCTGTTATTGAGGCTGCTATCTGCCGCTGATATGCAACATGATCGCCTTCATAATAGAGCATGACTTTGTTTTTTATAATTCTGCTGAACCCTCCGGTGTTATAAGTATCCTCATCGAAAGTAACAAGACCAATATTTGATTGTTTGTATTCGGCGTTCTTATTGAAGATAACGAAAATAAGTCTTTTCTCAAGTGTGTAATCGAAGTAATCCTCAATCTCCTCGATTTTTTTCATGGCGTAATCTGCCGTGAATTCAGCAAGCCCACGTCCATATTCATTAAAATAACAGTCAAAATCATCGAAACGGAAGTACGACCAGTAGTAGTCGTAATACTGAACTTTGTTTTTTCCAAATGACATTTGATGGCCATTATAAAACTGACCACTAGCGCTTATATAGAAAAAACAAGCAATACAAAAAATAATAAGTCTTTTAAACTTGCTCCTTTTCAAATCCATACTCAGATAAACCGGATAATAAATCCACAAAATCTGTTCCAAATAATCCGGGATAAGCAGCAAAACTAATGATTATCTGTTTTAAAGTGCAGAAAAAAGTTAAACTTTATTAATTTTGCTGCCCTTGTACATGTTTTTTGATCTGTTTTTTGCAAATTTGCATGCAACCATATTGCAAACATGAGTGTTATATTTAAAAGGTTTGGTTTTGCTATGCTGGGTATTCACAATTAACTGTATAAAACTTCAATTAAAATCATTCTATGATATGAAAAGATTATTCTTATTTATTATTTCACTATTGTTTTTAGGATCTGTGCTCAATTCTCAGATAGCCAAAACAACATTGAGTATGTCAGAAACTGAACATAACTTCGGAATCTTCAAGGAGGAGGCGGGCAGGCAGACTTATGATTTTTCTGTAACAAATACAGGTACAAATCCGCTTGTTATTCAGAATATTGTAGCATCCTGCGGATGCACAACCCCTGAATGGACAAGACAACCAATAGTTCCCGGAGGGAAAGGCAAGATAACTGCTATATACGATCCAAAAGACAGGCCGGGCCAGTTTAATAAAACTCTTTCAGTATACACAAATGCGACTCCAGAAGTTGTTGTGCTTACAATAAAGGGAGAAGTTAAACCCCGGGAGAAAACAATTGAAGAGTTGTATACTTTTGCTGTTGGTGGAGCTGTTAGGTTTGAGAGTAATCACCTCGCTTTTACAAATGTTAAAAAGACGGAGAAGAAGATAAGAGTTATGAAGATCATTAATACATCTTCTGTTCCTGTTAAAGTTGAGTTTGACGCCATGCAGTCGCATCTCGATCTTAAAACAATTCCGGAAACTATCAAACCAGGTGAAAAGGGTTTGATTGAAGGAACTTTTGATGCCACAAAAAATCCTGGATATGGCAGTGTAAGCAACATGGTGAAAATCCTGATTAATGGAGTACCACAGGAGAACGTGTATTACTATGTTTCAGCAAACCTGGTTGAAGATTTTTCATCGCTCTCAAAGGAGGATATAGCTAACGCCCCTGTATTTAAGGTTGCTTCAACAAATGTTGATCTTGGAAAAATCATGGGATCAACTCAGAATGAATTTGAGTTTACCTATACAAATGAAGGTAAAAGCGATTTGGTTATCAGACATATAAGATCTACCTGTGGCTGTACTGCAGTTCAGCAGGGAAGTCAGGGTGTAGGAATTAAACCAGGACAGTCAGGTTCAATAAAAGCAGTTTTTAATTCTGGTGGTTATAAAGGCAAGGTTACTAAGGCAATCTATGTTTATACCAACGATCCTAAAAACTCAGAGGTTGTGCTGATGCTTAGTGCTGACGTAGAACAGCCATCGGCATCAAAATAGCTCCTGTCATCTTTGATGGACAAGAAAAAAGAATTCCAGAGTGCACTCAAGGTACAGGGAGGAGTCATACAGCCCCCTTCTGTCAATCCGGTTGTCCTCACGAAAACAGGGAGGAAAAGCCGTAAGAGCTATTCTGTTGATGAATTTGTTGAAGGTATTATAAAAGGGAACAGAATAATTCTAAGTCAGGCTATAACGATGGTTGAGAGTATATTGCCTGAGCATTATGATGCTTCCCAGGTTATTGTGGAGAAGTGCCTTCCCTACAGTTCAAGATCAGTAAGGGTTGGAATAACAGGGGTGCCTGGAGCAGGGAAAAGCACTTTTATTGAGACTTTTGGATTGCATGTTGCTGAAGAAGGCAGAAAGCTGGCCATATTAACCATCGATCCCAGCAGCGAGCAGACGAGGGGGAGCATTATGGGAGATAAGACAAGGATGGAGTTGCTAAGTGTCCATCCCAATGCATTTATACGACCTTCTCCAGCTGCCGGAGCCCTGGGGGGCGTGGCGCGAAAAACCCGGGAAACAATAATCCTTTGTGAAGCAGCAGGTTTTGATACAATACTGATTGAGACCGTTGGAGTGGGGCAATCAGAAACAGCCGTGCACTCCATGGTAGATTTTTTTCTGCTTCTTATGCTGGCCGGAGCCGGTGATGAACTTCAGGGTATAAAAAGAGGAATTATGGAGATGGCAGATATGATTGCAATAACAAAAGCAGATGGTGACAATAAACTGGCAGCTGAAGGAGCCAGGATATCTTACCAGAATGCGATTCACCTTTTTCCTGCCAAACCATCGGGCTGGAAACCCGAAGTAATGACATGTTCAGCTTTACAGAATGATGGGATCAGTGGCCTGTGGAAGAGTATCCTGGCTTATTTTGATTTTGTAAGCAAGTCAGGCTATTTTGAGGAGAACAGAAAAAGGCAGGCAGTTGTCAGGATGGATAGTACCATAGTAGAATATCTTAATAATGCATTTTATAATCATGAGGAAGTAAGGCTACTGCGACCAGAGCTGGAACTTCAGCTCTCCAGGGGTAGTATAACTTCTTATAAGGCTGCGGCTATATTGCTCGACAAATACTTTAATAAGTAACCTCCTAAACAATATTTTCTATATTTGTAGCCACAAAATTAAGGCTAAACTGTAACGAAATTCTAAATTATCCATTATGAAAAAAATCGCTCATCTTCTTTTTGCAGGTTTATTGATGGTTGCGTGCTCTTCTGAACCCCAATACATTGTTAAAGGGAAAATTGCCGGCTCCGACAGTATCACTTTTTATCTTCAGAAAAGGGAAGCAGGTAAGATAATTACAATTGATTCTGCCATATCAAAAAAAGGTTCCTTCACCATAAAAGGCGGTGCTGTAGAATATCCTCAATTAATTCAGCTTGTTGCTGGCAATACCAGGAAGAGAACCTCTTTTTATCTTGAAAATTCAAAAATAACAATAAACGGAACCCTGGATTCACTCTTTAAAGCAGATATTACCGGATCAAAGGCACAGGATGAGTACCAGTCATTTATTGATTCAAATAAACCACTTACTGATAAATATTCTTCTATATATGCAGAATACCAGTCCGCAAGCCAGGCAGGTAACTTTTCCAGGGTGGCAGAGATTGAGAAGCAGGCCGATTCACTTCAGTCGGAAATGAAGATCCTGCAGAAAAACTTCGTTAGTAATAATCCGGCTTCCTATGTGACTCCCTCAATTCTGGTGAGTCTTAGTTACGAGATGGAAGCTGACGAAATTGATTCCATGATAACTGAACTGGATACTGTAATAGCTAAGGTCCCCCAGATTGTTAGCCTGAAGGAGAGGGCTTTGGTAATGAAGGCTGTTGCAATTGGTCAGAAAGCTCCTGATTTTACAATGAATGATGTGGATAATAACCCTGTCACCCTTTCCTCGAAGTACGGCTCCAGACTTCTTCTTGTCGACTTCTGGGCAGCATGGTGCGGACCTTGCCGTCAGGAAAATCCAAATGTTGTAAAGGTTTACACCGAATTTCATAAAAAAGGGTTTGATGTATTCGGCGTATCACTTGACCAGAAAAAGGAAGACTGGTTAAAAGCAATAGCTGATGATAAACTTACTTGGACACATGTATCTGACCTTCAGTACTGGAGTAATTCTGCTGCAAAGTTATATGCAGTAAATTCTATTCCTGCCAATTTCCTTTTAGACGAAACAGGAACAATTATTGGCAAAAACCTCAGGGGCGAAGATTTGTACAATAAGGTTCAGGAATTATTAGGGCAGAAGAAATAAGTATCAAAAAATCTATATTGACAATAAGGCTGTTCTATTTTATGAGCAGCCTTGTTTTTTTACCATAACCCGGTGCTTACTTATCACATAAGTTTGACTGTCATCTATTTATCTCCTCCAGGATAAACCCGGTGCCTCTCACGGTCCGGATATCGATATACCTGTCTTCTGATATATATTTTCTTAACCGGCTGATGAAGACATCCATGCTTCTTCCAAGAAAGTAGTCATCCTCACCCCATATCTCTGTAAGAATATCTTCTCTGGCGAGAATCTTGTTCCTGTTAGTAATAAAAAATTTCATCAGTTGAGCCTCCTTAAGTGTGAGCTTCTCTTTCTTATTACAGCATGTAAGTTCAAGCGTGTTATACTTTAAGACCGTTTGCGATAATTTATACTCATCGTTTGAGGACGAATATGCCCTTTTGAGAATATTATTGATCCGCAGTATGAGAACATCAGGATCGAAAGGTTTTGTGATATAATCATCAGCACCTAATTTTAATCCCCTGATAATATCTTCCTTTAGGCTCTTCGCGGTCAGGAAGATTACCGGGATATCTGGATGTGTCTCTTTTATTTTCCCGGCCAGGGAGAAACCATCCATCTCAGGCATCATAACGTCAAGTACGCACAAATCGGGCTTTTCTGATTTAAATAATTCCCAGGCCTCCTTACCATCCCTGCCCAGTCTTACTTCAAAGCCACTTATCGAAACGTATTGTGTCAGAATATTCCCAAAATCTCTATCGTCTTCAGCTATTAATATTTTCATCATAATATATTTTTGATTTTAATCGTATGATAGCCTGCCCCGATCAATCGGGGGAACCGCACATGTTGGTGGAATTATATTCAAAAGTGTTTAGCTTCGCTGAGCTCGCAAGCTCCGTTGTGTTAGTATAACATTTGGGTTTCATAATATATCATTTAAATTAACAGGGTATTGTTACTGTGAAGGTACTTCCTTTATCCGGTCTGCTGCTTAGGGTCACATCTCCTCCATGTGCTTCTGCAATTTTCTTAACATAATACAGGCCCAGCCCCAATCCCTTGTATTTATGGATGTTTCCGGTTGAGGCCCTGTAAAATTTATCAAATATATGTTTCTGATCGCTCTTATGTATTCCAATACCATTATCAGTAACCCTGATCACAATCCTCTTATCGTTAACATATCCATCTATCTCAATTACCGGATCTTTATCGGAGTACTTGACAGCGTTGGAAAGGAGATTGTTGAGCATGGTTGTGAAATATATAGTATCAATATCTGCTTGCACTCCATTTAAATCCAGATGCTTATTTATTTTAGCTCCGTTACCTCCGCCTTGAATAAAGCTGTCAATAATATCGCTGATCAGCTCTTCAATTTCTGTTGACTTTTTTTCAAGCTGGAACTGAGTTCTCTCGAGCATTGTTATTTCGAGCATCATATTAATTAGCTGATTAAGATGGACGCTTTGTTTGCCAATAAGCTTTGCTGTTTCGATAGTTTTTTGCTCACTGGAACGGATCTGTTCCATTTCGAGAGTCTTTCCGGCTACTGTGATTGTGGAAAGCGGCGTCTTCAACTCATGGGTAATATTGTTTATAAAGTCTGTTTTCAGGTTGGACAATCTCTTTTCTTCCTTAAGATTTTTATAGGTTATTATAAAAATTGTAACTACAACCAGGATGCTGAATATGCTCATCCCCAGGGACGTAGCAGTCTCCTTCAGAATCATTTTCTGTTTATCTGAAAAATCAATTTTGTAATCGAATCCCAGCGAGTAGTTATTGTCTTCGAGGTGATACCAGTATACAAGTATTGTTGAAAGGGGCCCTGAATCAGCAGCAGGTGCCCTGCGGCTGAAGAATGATTCCCCCTGATAGATTTGAAGAGTATCCTGATCAATTATATTGAGATAATTGATTTCAATAGTGTGTTTGAAATCTTTTTCAAACCCCATCTTTTCAAAATAGGTTGAAAGAAATCCTGAGAGATCCTGCTCCTGGTTCAGGACTTTTGAAAAATAGTCAAGAATTTCCTGCCTCTTATTCATTATTTCCTGCCGGTCCTTTATTTTACTGAGATCACTTACTAATTGCTCCGAATATTTGTTTAATACAAAGCGAACTGTGTCATATACATCTATTGAACGCTGGCCCCGGAGTGAAGCAACAGCTTCCTGAGACAGTGATCTGTACCTGAGATAAAGCATTTCATCTTTTTGTTTCCATACTCCTCTTATTATTATCACCTGAGCTGAAATCATTATAACTATTGTTATGATGCCAAGAAGAAGAATTGAGTTACGCTTTCCCATTTGTCATTTATTGCCTGTTAAAATTATTCATTTTATTGTTACGCTTCTAGTATTGAACTAACATTAACCCAACGTTAACTCTTCATTAACAAAGCAGCAGAAGGTCGGGGTGTATCTTTACATCATAAATTTTAAAGAGAGGCAGCTATGAAAAAGAACAGGTTAGTATTATCAGCAATATTCCTTATCGCGGTCGTTATTTCCGTTCAGCAGGTAACTGCCCAGGATAAAACAAAGGAAGAACAGGAAAAGGAATTGAAAATTCTGAAAGAGATTGAAGTGCAGAAAAGAGCGATGTCGGACCAGAAAAGAGAACAGGAGAATTCAGAGAAGGCTCTTGAAGAGGCTCAGTTTGAGTTGGATGAAGCTCTTGAGAATATCCAGGTGGAAGTGGAAGTTGAGACATCAGATATTCCAGGGAAAGGGATAAAGATTTATAATAAAAGGGGAGCCAGAACATACACCTTTGACGAACCATTTATTACAGTACCCCGGACAGAGTCGTTCTATGGCTTCTCATTTGGAGACGACTCTGAAAGAACTTCCTGGGAATTTTCCAAATCATTAAAAGAAAACACATTCTCCAGCGAGTACACGTTTGATGTTGAGAAGACAGCAAAATCGGTGGTTATGTCTGTTATGGGCGATTGTAAAGCCGGAGAGATACGGATCAGGATTGTAATGCCAAACGGGAAGAACTATTCTGATATTGTGATAGATGAATTCGGTAACCTTAACTGGAGAAAATCATTTACAATATCTGAAGACGAGAATCAGGACAAAACAGGTGAATGGGAGTTTCAGATAGAATCAACAAAAGCGACAGGGTATTTCAAAATATCACTTCAGACCTATTAGTTTTCGTTCCTGAAAATAAGGAGGCTGTCTCAAAAGCCCTTAGTGATACTTAGTGATAACCTTAGTGTAGCTTTGTGGTAAAATTAAATCATTGAACCACAAAGGATCACAAAGTAATGCACAAAGTTTCTCAAAGGGGAAGTCAGTAAAAATATGCTTTTGAGACAGTCTCCTTATTTCTTTTCTGACAACTCCTATAAAATTATTTTATTTTTTAATTGGTTTTACAGGGGGACGGCCCGGGGCCCAAAACCGGGCATTGTTAAAAAATGGATCCCAGTTTTTATTCTGGTAAAATTCAGATGTTTTAATGTTGAAATATCCCAGAATATGCCTGGGCGACACCGTATAGATCAGTTCGTCGTTGTCTCCATAGAGTGGTTCACTTATTGAAAGAACCTCCTCAATTCCTGTCTCAAACTGGTTCGAGACAGCTGAATAAACCTCATAAATGACTTTCGGGATGGCAATAATTATTGTGTAGGAGCCATAGTCTTTCCTTTGAAAGAGAAAATAAGTTACCTCGATGGGATCATTAGGATTAACACGGTCACTTGAGTGAGGGAGTTGGCTTTCAAAGACAAATCCTTCATTCATAATATTTTCAACAACATTAAATTCTTTTGTGTTGTGGAGGAAGAAATAGCACTCTTTGTAATTCTTCAGTATTGATGCAAGTATCTCACCTTTATTCTTCATCCCCTTGAAAATGGATAGCATATTAAACCATTTCCAAAAATAGCGTATATTATTTTATTTACAACACTTAAACCATTTGTTCTGTTATATGTTAAATTTGTACACTTAATTGAATTTTCTGCTCTATGAGAAAAACACTCTGGTTGTTGTTGATTTTTCTTTTATCCTCTTGCCGGAATCAGGTTACTGATAGCAAGAGCAGTATTTTAACCGTAAGTATCTCACCATTTAAATTTTTTGTTGAAGAGATTGCCGGGGATGATTTTATTGTTAATGTTATGGTTCCTGCAGGAGCTAATCCTCATATCTATGAACCTTTCCCGGAGCAGATTAATAAATTGAGGCGATCAGTTGGCTATATCAGCAATGGTTATCTTGGTTTCGAAATGACCTGGCTCGATCGTTTTTACGAAACAAACAAGACAATGAAACGCTTATCGCTGGGAGACAGCATTGATCCTCTTATATCTGATCACGATCATGACGGGGAGCATGCTGAGAGTGTTGATCCGCATTACTGGGTCTCGCCAAAATGTGCAATAAAGATGGCATTTTCAGTAAAAGAATTTTTAAGCGAGATTAATCCGTCACAAAAAAATAAATATGAATCCAACTGCCAGGATCTGATTGTAAAAATTAGTGAGCTTGAGAGGCGGGCCGATGAGTTTTTTTCAACAGCTCCTGACAGGTCATTTATGATATTCCATCCAAATCTGGGTTATCTTGCAAGAGATTATGGTCTGAAAGAGATTACTGTTGAACATGAAGGTAAAGAGCCAACTCCTTCAAGAATGAAATATCTTATCGACGAGGGAAGAAAGCATGGTCTGAAAACTATTTTTGTTCAACGGGAATATGACACAAAGAATGCACAGGTCATTGCGGATGAGATAGGAGCTGAGTTATTGATTATTGATCCCTTGTCCGAAGATTGGCTGAATGCCACATCGTATATTATATCTGCTATTCATTCCAGCTTTAAGGAGAGTTCTAAATAATCAGTCTTATGGAATATTTGATTAGAATGAATTCATTATCAGTAGCATATGGCGCAAATATTGTATTGCAGGATGTTAATTTCAGTGTTAAAGAGAATGATTTTATTGGAGTTATCGGACCAAATGGCGGAGGAAAAACAACTCTTTTAAAGGTTGTCCTTGGCTTACTTAAACCATTTAACGGAGAAATATTATATAACAGGGACCTTTTAGATGGCAACAGGATAGGATATCTTCCCCAGATGTCAACAGGCGACTTGAATTATCCGGTTACAGTAACCGATATAATCCTGTCGGGTCTTATGATACGAAAGGGTATAATTTCGCGGATGACAAACTCCGACAAGAAAAAAGCAGAGGAGGTTATTGAAGAGTTGGGACTATCTGCAATGGCTGGCTCTACAATTAATGAGTTATCAGGTGGGCAAATGCAGAGAGTATTTCTTGGCAGGGCGATTATTGGAGACCCAAAACTTCTTTTACTTGACGAACCGGGAAATTTTGTAGATTCAAATTTTGAAAATGATTTTTACGAAAAACTGAGGATCCTGAATGAACGCATGGCAATACTTATGGTTTCTCATGATGTAGGCACCATTTCGGCACATATAAAATCATTTGCATGTGTGAACAGGGGTCTTCATTACCACGATTCAAGAGAGATTTCAAATGATGATCTGCTCGCCTATGGCTGCCCAATTCAACTTATTACTCACGGTGTTGTTCCTCATACAGTACTTAAAAACCATTCATAATTTTGGAGACAAGTATATTTCAATATGATTTCATTGTCAAGGGTCTTCTGGGAGCTCTTTTTGCAAGTATTACTGCGGGCCTGGCTGGAACATACATTGTTTCAAGGAGAATGGTATTTCTTAGCGGAGGAATAACACATGCCTCTTTTGGAGGTATAGGCATAGGCTATTTTGCAGGGATAAACCCGGTTATCGGAGCAGCAATATTTGGGATTTTATCTGCTCTGGGTGTTGAATACCTCTCCACCAGGCAAAACATAAGGGAAGACTCTGCAATAGGAATATTATGGGCTTTTGGCATGGCCATCGGAATAATATTTATTTATCTGACTCCAGGTTATACCCCCGACCTTATGAGTTACCTTTTTGGCAGCATATTAACTGTGAGCTACACTGATATTATCGCTTTAGGAGTAATGTCGGTATTGTTAATCCTTTACTTTGGAATATTCTACAGGACGATACTTTATATCTCATTCGATGAGGCTTTTGCGCGTACCTATTCCTCATATGTAGATATCTTTAAATATATTACCACATCCCTGATGGCACTTACTATTGTCTTGAATATCAGGATGGCAGGAGTTGTTCTTGTACTCTCTTTACTGACAATACCACCTAACATTGCAATCTTATTTACAAAAACTTACTATAAAATTGTCCTTTTATCAATCGGTGCCGGATTTGTTGGCACTGCTTCAGGTTATGCCGTCTCGTACTTTGCCGGGATTCCAGTCGGAGCCACTATTATCTTTACTCTCGTCGTTATTTGGATCATAGCAAAGGGATTTAGCAGGCTATTACCTGAGAATTGTGAAAAAAAACATCTTTCAAAGATTAGCCTTAATAGTAATAAAAAGTAGAGAGCATAAACTAGTAATAATATAAAACACTGATATAATGGATTTTGACCTTTTAATTATTGGTAGCGGGCCCGGTGGTTATGTTGCCGCCATAAGGGCATCTCAACTAAAAATGAGTGTGGCAGTTGTTGAAAAAGCTGAGCTGGGAGGGATTTGCCTTAACTGGGGCTGTATCCCTACCAAGTCGCTGTTGAAAAGCGCCCAGGTGTTTGAATACCTTACTCATGCTTCTGATTATGGGATAGCTGTCACAGGCGATGTGAAACCTGATTTTAACGCAATAGTAGCAAGAAGCAGGTCAGTTGCTGACGGTATGAGTAAAGGAATTCAGTTTCTCTTCAAGAAAAATAACATTGAACATATAAAAGGTTACGGACGTCTGTTGGGCAGTAATTCGGTTGAAGTAACCGATTCTGAAGGGAAAAAGAAGAGCTATTCGGCAAAAAATATTATCCTGGCAACAGGAGCCAGATCAAAAGAATTACCTAATCTTAAGCAGGATGGGAAAAAAATTATCGGATACAGGGAGGCAATGACACTTGATAAGCAACCGGGATCGATGGTTGTTGTCGGATCAGGAGCTATTGGGAGTGAGTTTGCAAACTTTTATCAATCAATAGGTACAAGTGTTACCCTGGTGGAATTTCTTCCCAGAATTGTTCCAAATGAGGATGAAGAGGTATCGAAACAGCTTGAGCGGTCATTTAAGAAGATGAAGATGAAAATTATGACCGGCTCCTCTGTTGAATCGGTAGATACTTCAAAAGAAAAATGCCTTGTGACAATTAAAACAGCAAAAGGGATAGAGGTTGTTGAAGCAGACGTGGTTTTTTCGGCTGTTGGTGTAACTACAAATATCGAGGATCTTGGTCTTTCAGAAATAGGAGTGAAAACTGAGAAGGGCAAAGTGGTGGTTGATGATTATTATCGTACATCAGTGCCCGGGGTTCTTGCAATCGGAGATATTGTGCATGGCCCTGCTCTTGCTCATGTTGCATCTGCGGAAGGCATTTTATGTGTTGAAAATATTGCCGGTAAAAATGTCGAGCCACTTGATTACAAGAATATTCCAGCCTGTACATATACCAACCCGGAAATAGCTTCGTGCGGACTTACGGAAGCTGCTGCCAGGGAAGCCGGATACGAGATAAAAGTAGGTAAGTTTCCTTTCACTGCTTCGGGCAAGGCAAGTGCAGCAGGTGCAAAAGATGGTTTTGTGAAACTTATATTTGATGCTTCTTATGGAGAACTGCTTGGAGCTCATATGATTGGAGCCAACGTAACAGAGATGATTGCTGAAATAGTTGTTGCCAGGAAGCTTGAAACAACAGCTCATGAGATTATTAAATCTGTGCATCCTCACCCAACAATGTCAGAGGCAATAATGGAAGCGGCAGCTGCTGCATATGGAGAAGTAATTCATTTATAGATTTCCATCTACGCAACCTTTTTTTGAAAAAATACATCAATCTTTTATAGAATAACTGGCGTTTAAGACAATTATTTCATATTTTTATCTTCTCATAAAGACAAAAAGAGTTGTCGGAGATAAAAAAAATAATAAATGGTTGTCTTGCCGGTGACAGAAGAGATCAGGAACTTCTGTACAGACGACACGCGGCTAAGCTTTACGCCGTATGTCTTCAGTATTCTGGTAATGATGAGGAAGCAAGGGATATCCTGCAGGAGGGTTTTATTAAAATATTTGAAAATCTTCATCATTACAAGCACGAGGGTTCTTTTGAAGGATGGATGCGCAGGATAACTGTTAACACTGCACTGGAGAAATTTCGCAGCAAGCATAGTCTTTACCGGGTTGACGATATTGATACCATACCCGAGACTGATGCAGAGCCATTTAATGAAGACTACTCCGGCCTTGAGGCAGAGGACCTCCTTGCAATCATCCGGGAGTTACCAACAAAATACAGAATGGTGTTTAACCTTTTTGCAATTGAGGGATATTCACATAAGGAGATTAGTAAAATGATCAATATTTCAGAAGGTACGTCAAAATCAAATCTTTCCAGGGCAAGGGCTATCCTTCAGAAAAGAGTGACTTCCTATACAGGCATTAAGAAGAAGATCGCAAATGGTTGACAGAGGAGCAAATATCGATATTGTCTTCAGAAATGGACTGAAGGATTTAGAAGTGCTTCCACCTCCGGGATTGTGGGATAATATACACCCGGTAATAAGAAAAAAGAATACCATAATTAGAATTCTTAGCGTTGCAGCAATGAGCGCTGTTGTTGTCTCCTTGAGCTTTGTGACATATTTATTGTCTAACGACATGTCAAAATCGACTGATAATGGCATGGCTGTTCTGCAAATGCAGGCAGCATACCCTTTACACATGCCTGATAAAATTATTGAGTACGCGGAGGCTGATGTTGTTGAAAGTAATTTAATTGTGCCAGATGAATTTGATCTGATCACCGGATCTTCTGCCAGCCTGACAGTAGCTCCTGTTATTAGTGAAAGATTATCTCTGGAAACTGCTCCCGAACAACCATATAGCCAGCTATTGGACAATACAGTTTATGCATTGAGAAAACCTTCCTCTGATTTTAGCAGTTCCTCATTGAATAGAACATTTCAGCCTGATGAAACGATGGGATTAGATCTTTATGAGGTCAGCCAGGCAAATGAATCGGACAGATGGTCAATTGCTGCAATGGCTTCACCTACATATTACGACAGATTTAATTCAGGAGGAGATGAACTGACCAGGTTATTAGTGGAATCTGAAAAACCAGTTATTTCCTATACTGGAGGTATTGCTTTTTCATATAAGCTGAGCAGGAGATTTAGTATTCAGTCAGGCCTCTACTACTCTTCCATGGGACAACAGGTTGAGGGTATAACTTCATACGGCGGATTTAAGAAATATGTTGATAGTAAAGGCGGACATAATTTTGAAGTACTGACAACCAATGGCACTGTTTATACAAGCAATGCTGACGTTTTCCTGATAGCAAGCGGCTCTTCCGAAAGAATAAACACTAATTATAACAATGATATTTTTGACCCGGGTAAGGCAAACCTGAGTTATATAAGTGGTTCGATGCGTCAGGAATTCAGATATCTTGAATTACCTGTCAGTATCAGGTATAAAGTTGTTGATAAAATGATTGATCTTAATCTGATTGGAGGAGTGTCGTATAACCTTCTTGTAAATAATTCTGTATACACTCTTCTTGATGGAGCTAAATACCCTATTGGAGAGACAGAAGGGATGAATCCTTTGTCTGTAAGCAGTACTCTTGGAATGGGAATGGAATACAGCGTCTCTAAAAGTCTTTCTCTAAACCTTGAACCAACTTTCAGGTATTATCTCAATCCGTTTAATACTGTTGTAAGCTCAGGTACTCATCCTTACTCGTTCGGTATATTTTCCGGGCTATCATATAGGTTCTGATTACTTTTGCAATTATCTGCATTATAACTCTTTCCTGCGCTGTTTTTTCTTCATTTTCATTTTTATCCTCCCTGTTTTTCGCATCTTCAGGATTATTTTTAAGGTAGAAAATTATTACCTTTGCAGTTTATTTTTGAAATCCGCTGATCTATGATAGACCCAAAGAGGAAAACGTTACTCACGACATTTGTTTTGACAGGGACCCTGATAGTGATACTTTCAATTGCACAAGGTTTTAAAGTGTTTTCAATGGTGCAGGAGAGTGATATAACTGTTTCTGATTCAAGTTATACCATTAAGTCATTCAAACTACCCGAGAGTGTTACTTTTGCAGGAGAAGAGCTGCCGCTGGCTAATTTTGACACCCGCGAAAGTCTTGAGCGCGAAATCCTTACAAGTGCCTACAGGCACTCATCAACAATTCTAATTATAAAAAGAGCCAACAGGTATCTGCCTGTCATTGAAAAAATTCTCATAGAGAATAATATTCCGGATGATTTCAAATACCTTGTAGCTGCTGAAAGTGAGTATAGTAATATGGTTTCCCCGGTTGGAGCAACAGGCTTCTGGCAAATAATGGCCGACACTGGCAGAGAAGAGGGAATGGAGATCAATACAGTAGTTGACGAAAGGTATAATATTGAAAAATCAACTCTGTTTGCTTGCCGCTATTTTCAGAAATCATACGAAAAATTTGGTAACTGGACACTGGCAGCTGCTTCGTATAATGGAGGGAGAGCTGGTATAAGTGAGCAGATAGAAATTCAGAATCAGCACAACTATTACGACCTGTTATTAACCGAGGAGACTGCACGGTATATCTTCAGGGCAGTAGCATATAAACTTGTTATTACCGATCCTGTAAATTATGGATTCAACATAGGTAAAGAGGACCTCTATCCTGTATTAAAATACTTTGAAGTCAAAGTTGATAGTACAATAACAGATTTTTCTGTTTTTGCTGAAAAGTATGGGACCAACTATAAGATGTTGAAATTTCTGAATCCTTGGCTAAGGAAGCCATACCTGACTCCAAAACCCAATAAGGTTTATCTCATTAAGATTCCTGAAGAAGGTATGAGAAATATTGAGAAAACAGAAACAGAAAACTGATCTTTTGATACCAGAGGAGTAAGATGAATGAGGAGATAAATGTCCTTGGAGCCAGAGTTCATAACCTGCAAAATATAGATGTTACAATACCCCGTAATAAACTGGTTGTAATAACAGGCTTAAGCGGTAGTGGCAAGTCATCTCTTGCTTTCGACACAATATATGCTGAAGGCCAGAGGCGATATATGGAAACTCTTTCTGCATATGCCCGTCAGTTTTTAGGCGGCATGGAACGTCCCGATGTTGATAAGATAACAGGTTTGAGTCCTGTAATATCTATAGAGCAAAAAACAACAAATAAAAATCCGCGTTCAACAGTTGGCACCATAACGGAGATTTACGATTTTCTGAGACTTCTTTACGCCAGAGCCTCCGAGGCCTATTCATACCTGTCGGGTGAAAAAATGATCAAATATTCAGATGATCAGATACTTGAACTTGTTAAGAGCAGATTCGCCGGAGAGAAAATTTATTTCCTTGCACCGGTAGTAAAAGGAAGGAAGGGTCATTATAAAGAGTTGTTTGAACAGCTTAGGCGAAAAGGATATCTTAATGTCAGGATCAATAATGAGATCAGAGAACTTACTCCGGGCATGAAACTTGACCGTTATAAAACACATTTTATAGAGATCGTAATAGATAAATTCATTGTTGGAGATACAACTGACAAGAGGTTGAACGATGCAATTATCCTGTCGCTCGATCAGGGTGATGGTGTTATGATGGCACTTAATCCTGAGAAAAGTGAACCGCGTTTCTTCAGTCGGCACCTTATGTGCCCGGCAACCGGATTATCGTATAACGAACCTGCTCCTCATACTTTCTCTTTTAACTCTCCGCAGGGAGCATGTCCGCACTGCAATGGTCTGGGCGAAGTATCAAGCATTGATGAGAAAAAACTTATTCCCGATCCTGACCTGAGTATAAGAAAAGGGGGAATTGAACCACTTGGTAAATATAAAAATACCTGGATCTTCTGGCAAATAGAGGCTATTGCTGAAAAAAACGGATTTACACTTGATACTCCTGTTAAAGAGATTCCTGAAGATGCACTGAATAAAGTCTTATACGGATCTGACGAAGTTCTTAAGTTATCCAATACACCGCTGGGAATGACCTCAAACTATTTTCTGACCTTTGAGGGTGTTGTGAATTTTGTCGGAAATGTTGAGACCATGGGGTCAGTAAAAACCGGATCAAAAATCAGGGATCAGTATGTGCAGTACGATGTCTGTCCTGAATGTCATGGCACACGACTGAAGAAAGAATCATTATTTTTCAGAATCGCTGATAAAAATATTGGGGAGATCTCCGCCATGGATATCAGAGAGTTATCACTGTTTTTGTCGGATATCGAAGAAAAAATGAGCAGTAAGCAGAAGCAAATTGCTGCGGAAATTTTGAAAGAGATCAGGGCCAGACTGGGATTTTTACTTGAGGTAGGACTTGAATATCTTTCACTTAACAGGGGCGCAAAAACCTTGTCGGGTGGAGAGAGCCAGAGAATAAGGCTGGCGACTCAGATCGGATCAAGGCTGGTAAATGTTCTCTATATTCTTGACGAGCCAAGCATTGGCCTGCATCAGAAGGATAACAGAAGGCTTATAACAGCTTTAAAACAACTGCGTGATGCCGGTAATTCCGTAATTGTTGTTGAGCACGATAAAGAGATGATCCTGTCGGCGGACTATGTAATAGATATGGGGCCAGGAGCCGGCCGTCATGGAGGTCTTGTTGTCGCACATGGCAGTCCTGATGAAATTAAAAAAGCCGATACCCTTACATCATCATATTTAAACAGTAAAAGGAGGTTTAATATTCCTGCAGAGAGAAGAAAAGGGAATGGAAAAGTTCTTGTACTGAAGGGAGCTTCGGGTCACAACCTTAAGAATGTTGATGTTGAGTTGCCGCTTGGAGTGTTTATTTGTATTACCGGGGTATCGGGAAGTGGAAAATCGTCGCTTATAAACCAGACTCTGCATCCTGCACTGGCAAGGCGGTTCCATAATTCCGGAAAATCACCATTGCCTTACAAAGAGATCATCGGGATCGATAACCTTGACAAAGTTATAGAGGTCAACCAGTCGCCTATTGGTAAAACTCCACGATCTAATCCTGCAACATATACAGGCGTTTTTACCGACATAAGGAAACTTTTTGAGCAGACGACAGAGGCTAAGATCCGTGGATTTGGAGCAGGCAGGTTCTCGTTTAACGTTAAGGGAGGGCGATGTGAAGGATGCGAAGGTGCCGGCATGAAAACAATTGAAATGAATTTTTTGCCTGATGTATACATTCACTGTACTGAATGTAATGGTAAGCGTTATAACAGGGAGACACTGGAGGTGAAATATAAAGGCCAGAATATAAGTGATGTTCTGGATATGACTGTTAATGTGGCTGTTGACTATTTTGTTAATATACCCTCAATTTATCACAAGATAAAGACTCTCCAGGATGTAGGCCTCGGATACATAAAACTCGGACAACAGTCGACCACCCTCTCAGGTGGGGAGGCTCAGCGAGTTAAGCTCGCAACAGAACTCGCACGCAGAGACACTGGCAAAACACTTTATATTCTTGATGAACCAACAACAGGTCTGCATTTTGAGGATGTAAGAGTACTGTTGGGTGTTCTTGATAAACTGGTTGAAAGAGGTAATACAGTGATGGTTATTGAGCATAATCTCGACGTTATTAAGATGGCAGATTATGTTGTTGATCTGGGCAAGGAGGGAGGCAGGGCCGGAGGCAACATAGTATTTTGTGGTTCACCCGAGCAGCTTGCTGATTATAGAGAAAGTTACACAGGGAATTTCCTTAGGGAAGAACTTAAGGCATGATAATTTAATTATATTTGACTTCATATTTCAAAACAAATAGCCGACATGGAGAAACCAGCTGATCTAATAAAAGATGCGTTTGAAGAAAAAACCTGGCACGAGATTCATACAACAGATTCCTGGAGGGTGTTTAAGATTATTTCTGAACTTGTTGAGGGTTTTGAAAAACTAGCCCGAATCGGACCATGTGTATCTATTTTTGGATCGGCACGAACACATTACAATGATAAATATTACAAGCTTGCTGAAGATATTGCCTTCAAACTTACACAGAATGGCTATGGCGTTATTACCGGTGGTGGTCCCGGAATTATGGAAGCAGCAAATAAAGGCGCTACCAGAGGGCACGGTAAATCTGTAGGCATTAACATTGATCTTCCTTTTGAGCAGCATCCAAACATTTATATTGATGCAGATAAGTTAATCACCTTTGATCATTTCTTTATCAGAAAATTGATGTTTATGAAATACGCCCAGGGATTCATAGTCCTTCCTGGTGGCTTTGGTACTTTCGATGAGCTCTTTGAAGCTATCACACTTATACAGACCAGGAAGATCGGGAAATTTCCTATTATTCTTGTAGGAAGGAAATACTGGAGCGGACTTATAACCTGGATAAAGGCGGAGATGCTCGAAGAGGAGCATACCATTTCAGCTGACGATCTGAATCTTTTTACACTGGTGGATACTTCCGATGAAGCTGTCGATTATATTGTTGAATTTTATTCACGATACCTGCTCAGTCCGAACTTCTGATCACACCTTTCTCATCCTGTCCATTTCCCTTGTAGCATCTTTACGCTTAAGGGTTTCACGTTTATCGTATTCTTTTTTGCCCCTGGCGATAGCTATTTCAGCTTTTGCCAGTCCCCGCTCGTTAATAAATATTTTAATGACGATAATGGTCAGTCCCGTTTCTTTTACTTTCCTCTCTATTTTTCGCAATTCACGGGCTTTCAACAGTAATTTTCTGTCACGCAGAGGGTCATGGTTATTTAAATTTCCCCACCAGTACTCTGAAATATGCATCCCTCTAAGGTAAAGTTCTCCATTTTCAAAGATACAGTATGAGTCGGGAATGGTAGCTTTGCCTAACCTGATTGACTTAATTTCGGTTCCGGAAAGTTTAATACCCGCAATAAACTTCTCGATAAACTCATAGTCGTGAGAAGCTTTTTTGTTCTTAATAACAATATTCCCGGTGCCACCTTTCATTTTCTTTTATCAAATCAGAATTGAATGCCCGTCAAAAATAAGTAAATTTATGTTATATTGCTTTTACTTAGATGATCATTAAACCAGTTGCTGTGGAATTAGACTATAATTATGATTTATTGGTGGTGACCGGACCAACTGCATCAGGGAAAACAGCCCTTGCTGTAGCTATCGCCAGTAAGATCGGAGGCGAGATAATCAGTGCAGACTCACGGCAGGTTTACAGGGGAATGAATATTGGAACAGGGAAGGATTATGATGACTATATTTTAGATGGAAGAAGGTTTCCCTGCCACCTCATTGATATCGTCGATCCGGGCTATAAGTATAATGTCTTCGAGTACCAGTCTGATTTCAATAAGGTTTATTCAAATCTTAAGGATCGCAAGGTTTTTCCTGTTGTATGCGGAGGATCAGGTATGTATGCTGACAGTATTATTACCGGGTATAAGTTATTTGAAGTACCCCCTGACAGTGGGCTAAGAATTGAGCTTGGGAAAAAATCGATGGAAGAGCTAAAGGCAATCCTGTCTACATATAAGACACCGCATAACATCACTGATATTGAAACCAAGAAACGTTTAATCAGAGCCATTGAAATAGAACATTTTACCCGGAGTAAGGATACACAAATAAGTGAATGTACAAAGGTTAAGTCGCTGGTGGTAGGTGTTATGTTTGACAGGGATACAAGAAGGAAAAGGATTTCTGACCGTCTCAGGCAGCGACTCGAATCAGGGATGGTGGATGAAGTGAAAGATTTATTAAGTAAGGGAGTTGCTAAAGATGTTCTTATATATTACGGTCTTGAGTATAAGTATATTACGCTTTATCTGACAGGAATGCTTGAATACAGTGAAATGGTCAGGGACCTGGAAATTGCTATACACCAGTTTGCCAAGCGGCAAATGACATGGTTTCGTGGTATGGAAAAGCGAGGTGTAAAAATACACTGGCTTAATGGAGAACTGCCGATGGAAGAGAAAGTTGCAACAGTAACAGATCTGCTTACCTCTTCTTACCTCAGATAAGTATCAAGCCATTCGAAGAATTCGCGCTGCCACACAACTGCGTTCTGGGGTTTTGTCACAAAATGGTACTCATTCTCAAAAAAGAGGAGTCTGCTGGGTACACCATGCAACTGAGCAGCCTGGAAAGCTTCCATGCTTTGTGTGTAAGGTATCCTGAAATCGTTTGCGCCGGTGATAATAAGAATAGGAGTATCCCAGTTATCAACCATTAGATGAGGTGAGTAGGTATAACTCTTTGCACCGTTCCAGTAAGGACCTTCGATATCTTTATCCGGAAACCACAACTCTTCCGTAGTTCCGTACCAGCTTGTAAAATTAAACATGCCGCAATGCGAAATGAATGCCTTGAACCTTCCTCCATGCATACCTGCCAGATAAAATACTGAATACCCTCCGTAGGAGGCCCCAACGGCTCCAACTCTTTCTTTATCAATAAATGGCTCTTTTACCATTGCATCATTTGCATCGAGATAGTCCTGTATATTCGCCCCACCATAATCACCGGAAATCTGCTCTTTCCACTCTTGTCCAAATCCGGAATTTCCCCGGCGATTAGGAGCAATAACAATATACCCTTTGGCTGCCATCATCTGATAATTCCAGCGGTAGGACCAGCTTTGGCTCAGAGGACCCTGTGGACCACCCTTGCAATAAAGAAGTGCAGGGTATTTTTTAGAGGGGTCAAAGTCAGGGGGGTAGATGATCCACATCTGAAGATCTTTTTGATCTTTTGTCTTGATATATCTCTCTTCCACCTTACCCATCTTAACCGATTCATAGATCTCTTTATTGATTTCACTTACCTGTCTGATTTCGCCACTTTTAATATCGACAACAGATAATTCAGGAGCCATTGACATAGATACTATACCGGATACGAGAACGCCTGACTTATATCTGAGAGGTCCCATATCGTGCACTCCTTCAGTGATCTTATCCACACCTCCACCGGCTAAGCTGGTTCTGAATATTTGCCCGGTACCCAGGTAGGCACAGGTAAAGAAGATTGTTCTGTCGTCGGACCATGTAATATTTTCCACATCAAAATCCCATCCTTTTGATGCCCATGAACGATTTCCGTTCTTAATATCATAAATGAAAAGCCGGTCGAGATCTGCTTCATAGCCATCTCTTTCCATGCTCTGGTATGCTATTTTTGTTCCATCAGGCGAAAAAACAGGATACCTGTCAAAGCCCCTGTTCCCCTCTGAAATGTTAATCTCTTTCGATTCAGATAAATCATACAGGTAAATATCAGAGTTGGTACTTCTGGCATCCGCAACCCCGTTCATTTTCTTTGAAGTATATGCTATTGATTGCCCATCGGGGCTCCAGGATATTTCGGCATCATCGAAATATGGAGCTGTTGGGCTCTCAAACCGTTGACCTTCCATAATATCCTTTTCTCCTGATACTTTCTTCCCGTCTAACGATGCAACAAAAATATGACTATAGGAAAAATCGCTCCAGTAGTTCCAGTGGCGGTACATCAGGTCGTTAATGATTCTTACATTCGCTTTAGGAAGATTATGTTTTTCGCTGGCAGTCTGATCAATTTTCACCCTCCTGGTGAAATAAATCTTGTTTCCGGAGGGAGAGATATTGAATATTTCGAAGTCACTAAGTCCGGTAACCATTGTCTGTTCTGAACCATCAGCATTCATTGTATAAAGGTTACCTTCACATATATAGGCAATCGTCTTTCCCTTATTGAACCATTGGGGGGAGCTTCCTCCGCTACCTGTTAACTGAACCGGGTCGCCTCCGGCAGTTGATAATTTATAAATGTTGGTGCGGGTCTTCTCACTCTGAAGGTCAATATCAGTTTTTGTAAACAGAATCGAAGACCCATCAGGGGAGAGAGTGAATGTTCCCAGTCTTCCGAATTTCCACATTATCTCAGGAGTCATAACCCCTCCGGTTATCTCATCGGCAGTAAGGTGGTTTTCAAACTGTGCTAATGGTTCATTGATTACCATTTCTTTCTGTTTACACGCGAATGACAACAGTAATGCCAGAAGAAATACCGGAGGCAGATATCTATTCATCTTTAACTAATTAATAATGTGTTACTATTTCTTAAGTGCTTCAGATACTTTAGTTTTAAGCTCTTCGTATAATTCCGGATTGTCTTTAAGTATCTGTTTGACAGCATCGCGACCTTGTCCAAGTTTTGTATCACCATAGCTAAACCACGATCCGCTTTTCTTTATAATCTCAAAGTCAACGCCCAGATCAACTATCTCGCCTAACTGGGAGATCCCCTCGCCATACAAGATATCGAAGTCGGCTTTTCTGAAAGGTGGCGCAAGTTTATTTTTTACAATTTTAACCCGTGTACGGCTTCCTATTATCTCCTCACCTTCCTTAAGCTGGCTGGTTCTGCGTATATCAAGTCTTACTGATGCATAGAATTTCAGTGCATTTCCGCCCGTTGTTGTTTCGGGGTTGCCGAACATAACACCTATCTTATCTCTGAGCTGATTTATGAATACGCATGATGTATTTGTTTTGTTGATGTTTGCTGTAAGTTTTCTCAATGCCTGTGACATTAACCTTGCCTGTAATCCCATTTTGGAATCACCCATCTCACCCTCAATTTCAGCCTTTGGAGTTAATGCTGCTACAGAGTCAATAACAACAATATCGAGAGCTCCTGAACGGATCAGGTTATCAGTGATCTCGAGAGCCTGTTCGCCATTATCGGGTTGTGATATAAGCAGATTTTCAACATCAACACCAAGTTTCTCAGCATAATTACGGTCGAATGTATGTTCAGCATCAATTATTGCAGCAATACCTCCGTTTTTTTGTGCCTCAGCAATTGCGTGAATAGCAAGGGTTGTTTTTCCCGATGCTTCAGGCCCGTATATTTCAATCACTCTTCCTCGTGGCAAGCCTCCTATTCCAAGGGCTGCATCAAGTCCGATAGATCCGGTAGAGATTACCTGGATGTTTTCAATTGCATGATCACCCAGCTTCATAATGGTGCCCTTGCCAAAATCCTTCTCAATCTTTCCAAGAGTTACCTCCAGTGCTTTTAGTTTTTCCTTGTTTATTTCTTTTCTCTCTTTGCTCATATTTTTTGTTTTAATTATTATACAAATCAGTAATCTGTTCAGCGTGACCGGAGGTATTTACTTTGGTGATAATGTTTTCAATAATTCCTTTTTCATTTATTATAAAGGTTGTTCTGATGACACCCATATAGCTCTTTCCATACATCTTTTTTTCGCCCCAGACTCCATAATCGCTCATGATTTTTTTTGAAGTATCAGCGATTAAATGAAATGGTAACGAATATTTTCCTGCAAAACTTTTATGCGATTTTTCACTATCGGGACTTACTCCGACAATTGCAAATCCTTTCTTTAAAAGAAGATCATAATTGTCCCGCAGACTGCATGCTTCAGCAGTGCATCCGGGAGTATTATCTTTAGGGTAGAAATATATAATTATCTTTTTTCCTGTAAAGTCACTCAGCTTTACCTCATTGCCATTCTGATCAATACCTTCAAACCAGGGGGCTTTCATTCCCTCTTTTAGTTCTGTCATGATTTTATTATTTTGTTATTATGGGTAAATTTACGAAGTTCTATTGATAGTTTCATATAAAATGTTATCTTTGTTATATGGCTGATAATCAGCACTGAGAAAAAATTTCCAG
>JFJP01058847.1_pt1 | contig 30810 bp, 29 predicted proteins | sample 431651 | NCBI WGS metagenome assembly JFJP01 (sample SAMN02602958, study PRJNA72255) | Microbial mat metagenome, whole genome shotgun sequencing project. | biome: fresh water; feature: sink hole; material: water; isolation source: purple microbial (photo- and chemosynthetic) mats found in... | reverse complement strand
ACCCAGATTCTTTTCATGGCGAGTGGAATTATTCCATCACCCCCAAAGAATCCTAGTTTGTATCAACTTATTCTTGCTAAGCTCCTTAGTGCCGAGTCCAAATGCTGCAAAAAGCTGCGTGAGCACCGCCTCGGCCACGTTAACAGGCAGGCTGTTGCCTGCCTGTTTACGTGTTTGTGAGTCCGAGCAAACAATCTCGAAACTCTCGGGAAAGCCTTGCAGGCGGAGGAGTTCGCGGGGCGTCAGCCTCCGCTCTCCATTGACTAATAGATAGTTGTATGACGCGCCCGCACGAAGAGCACAGGAATAAGGGTATGAACTGATGTGACCTGCCTTGTTTTCGTGCCAGATTGTTGGCTCTTTGCTTGGTTGCATCACACTCCACCGCTTATTTCGGATGTGTTCAGAAGCATAAAACTCGCGCGGAACATTGCTCTCAAGAAGCTTTGACAAAGGCATCATTGGTATGCCGCCTTGTGGCCATGTGATGTATTCGCCTTCGCGGAAACCAACAATCCAAATACGCTCCCTTTTCTGAGGAAGACCGAAATCGAGTGCATTAAGCACTCGATATTCAGTATAGTATCCTAAGTCCGCCAAGGTCTTCAGAATCTTTTTGAGGGTCTTTCCTCCGTCATGCCCTGCAAGCAATTTGACATTCTCAAGGACAAATGCCCTTGGTCGTTTCGCGTCAAGGATGCGGGCAATATCAAAGAAAAGGGTTCCGCGCGTGTCCTCGAAACCCTTCATTTGTCCAATGATGCTGAACGGCTGGCAGGGGAACCCTGCCAGCAAAATATCGTGTTCGGGAATCTCTGACGCTTCAATTTTGGTGATGTCACCACGGGGTGTCTCACCAAAGCTCCTGGCATACGCCTTCTGGCAATCACGATCAATATCGCTTGAAAAGACGCATTGTGTATCTGTAAATGTCTTGCGTGCAACAGATTCTAACGCAAAACGAAAACCTCCGATTCCACAGAAGAGGTCAATGAACCGGACAGTAGGCCGGTGATGCCCATTGATTTTGTTCATTGTGGGAAAAGTATGCTCGAAAACAGCGGGAAGTGCAACGCGGGAGTATTATTTTTTTGCGAACGACCCAAGCTCAGCGACAGCCGAGCCAGATGCTCCGATTGCCAACCCGGACGCGCTCCGGCTGTTCGCTGCAGCGACTGGTTAGGCATCGGCATCGTCATCGTCATTCCAAGGCATGTCTGGCAACAGATTTAACCGTTCAACAAACCTGGCCTCGTCAAATGTGCGCTTATGTTTGACGATCTCAAATATCTCCGCCGCAACTATTGCGGCGATCATTTCTTTTGCTTGGGTGCAAGTATGCCCCTCAGCCTGAAGCCGCTCGTATGTCTCGCGCGTGGCGGCAGGTGTGCCGTCGCGAATTTGATTGTCAACTACCTCCAAAAACGAGGCTCTCAGTGTCTCACCAGATTTATCCATAAAATCAAAACGCTCAAGATGCCTAACAGTATTATTCAGCCAAACCGCATTTGTGGTTTAATGTGGTTTTCGACCGTGTTCATGGTGATGATTTTGGCTGTTGTGTTCTTTGCTGGCAAGAAAAAATCTGTATGGAAAGATTTACGGATTTGGTTTTTAAAATATATTGCCAAGCCGTGAAAAATAAGGCTTTGGTTATTCGGTTTCCTCAATGGAAAGAAGTTTTGGCGGAAGCGGGGAATTTGTCGGAATCTCAACGGGATGACTACGCGCGGGCTATTTGCATTTCCCAATGCAAAATTTAGGTTGATTTGATTGATTCTGTCGCCCCAAAGTATTATCCTTTGCCCATTGCATGGATGTTGCTTCGCTGCGCAGGCAAATTGTGGAAAGTCCACGATTGAGAAAAACGATCTTATGGGTCGCCATGATCCATTTTGTCGTATTGGGCATAATCGTGATGTTGACTAAGGGTGAGGCAAAAAAAACCAAGCCTCTCACCATAATCCAACTCCTGCCGCAAGGCGATCTGGTCAAAGGAACTCCGTTGCCCAAAACAGCCCAATCTCTAAGCCAGCCAGCCTCCCCGCGCACAGCTTCGCAAACACCACCGTCCCCGCCCACACCACCACAGCCACCGCCGCCGCCAGAACCTGTAAAAACTCAGCAGCCCAAACCAGACCCTCAGTCCCAGCATCAACAAGCCACACCTCCACCTTCGCCCGTCGTCACGCCTTTCACACAGCCCAAAGCAGTGAAAGAAAAAACTGCGCCCACAACGAAACCCGCCCCGAAACCAGTCAAGGTCAACTTAAAAGAAGTCGCACGAGAACTTCCAAAAGATAAAAAAGAAACCAAAAAAACATCGGCTCAAGCCGTCACCCACTCGCCCACGGCTCAACCAAATAGCCAAACATCAAGCCAAGCAGAGGTCGTATCGCTCCCATCAACAGGGGCGAGCGCGGGAGACATTAAAGACAGGTTGCACGGCAAACTGGGCAAGGCGGGCGTCTCCTCGGCCAGCGCAAATGGCCAGAGCGGTGTGCCGACAGGTTCCGCTGCCCCTTCGGAAGCCAATGCCTACTACACGCTCATACGCGACATCTATTATGATGTGTGGCATCAGCCCCCGAGCCTTGCTAACAAGAAGCTATCCACCACGCTCAAAATACGCATAAACAAAAATGGTGAAATTTTAAGTTTTCAGACACAGCAATCTTCTGGTAACAAGGCTATGGATGAATCGGTTCTCACAGCAGCAAAAACAGTCAAAACCATCGGCTCCCCGCTCCCCGATGTGCTGGGCAGCGACTTTGCCGAAATCTCCATCCTCTTCGAATTTTGAAAATAAATCTATGAAACACCACACACTCTACATCGCACTCGCAGGCGTGTTAGCTCTCTCGTCATTGCAGGCCAATGCCCAAGTAGTTGTTTCCAAAGGGAAATTACTCATCTCCTTGGACAACACCAAAGGCATTCCCGCTGAAGTCCAAAAAACTCTGGAGACAGACTTGAAACGCTCTGGCGTCATCGAATGTGTCGCACAAGACCGTGCCGCCTACGATGCCAAAGGCTCCGCGCATGGTTCATCCTTATCAGGGACATTGCTTGATAAAAAAACTGGCAAAACCGTCCTGAGCAAATCCTACTCTGGGCTGGGACGCATGTCCGCCCACCAGTTCGCCGATGACATCGTCAAAGCACTCACGGGCGTCTCTGGCATCGCCACTACGCAGATTGTTTTTGTCTCAAAACGGACTGGTGCCAAAGAACTTTACCTTTCAAACATAGACGGCTCTTCCGTCAAACAGGTGACACGCGACAGCGTCATCAGCGGCTCCCCATGCCTCTCAGCCGATGCCTCGCAAGCAGCCTACACATCTTACAAAAGCGGTTTCCCCGATGTTTACACCATCTCTCTATCTTCAGGACAGCGCAAGCGCGTTGCCTTTTTCCCAGGTCTCAATTCTGGCGCAAGTTTTTCCCCAGACGGACGGAAAATCGCGCTCACTCTGAGCAAGGACGGGAACCCTGAAATCTACACCATGGGGGCGGAAGGCGGTGCCGCCACACGCATCACCAAAACACGCGGCACTGAGGCTTCCGCAAGCTGGTCGCCCGACGGACAACGCATAGTCTATACCAGCGATGACCGTGGCACGCCGCAGCTATACATCAGCAGCGTCTCAGGCGGGACGCCCGAGCGGCTCACCACGGGGGCACTCTATGCCACCGAACCCGTCTGGTCTCCGAGCGGACAATTTATAGCGTTCAACACGCGTGTCGCGGGGCAGTTCCAAGTCAGCCTGCACGACCTTAACACCAAACAGACGCGCCAGCTTACGCAGTCTGGCAACAACGAAGACCCGAGCTGGTGTCGGGACTCGCGCCACCTAGTAGTTTCGCGCAGCGGCAAACTCGTTGTGCTTGACATTTTCAGCCTTGAGACTTACGAAATTACCAATGGATTTAGTGATTGCACAGAGCCCAGTTGTTCACGATAAACACATTACAAAAAAATAAACCTATGAAAAAATTACTCTCACTCTTCGTCATCCCAAGCATCGTTGTTATCTTTGCAGCAGGTTGCGCTTCTAGCTCCAAACCAGTTGATTCATCTGCGGGCGATGCCACGCTTGATTCGCAAGTTGACATGACTAACATCAGTGCCCTGCCAGAGCGCGGCAACTTCAACCCAGAAACGGATGTGGACTACAATGTGTTCAACGCCGATGGCATGAACTCCGGCACGATCTATTTCGGATCAGACCGCACCACCATCCAGCCAGACCAGAGAATGAAACTGGACAAAATCGCCGCTTGGATGTCGTCCAACTCCGGCAAAAACATACTGATCGCTGGCCACTGTGACGACCGTGGGACACTCGAATACAACCGCTCCCTCGGCGAACGGCGTGCCATAGCAGTGCGTGATTACCTAGTTGGACTCGGCGTCTCATCTTCGAGGATGCACACGCACAGCTACGGCGAAGAAAAACCAGCCGCCCAAGGCTCTGGCGATGCCGTTTGGTCAAAAAATCGCCGCTGCGAAGTCGGCGTAGTCACCAAATAAAAAAAGACGATTGCGGCTGGGACCGCCGGCTTCTTCTGATTTTGCCTACAAGATGCCAGCGGGACGCTGGCTGTCCCAGCATTTAGTGCGCCTGCACCCGCAACTTGGAAACGGTTGCAATCGCCAAACTTTTACGGCTAGTATGTCCGTTATGGGAAAACACGCGGCATGAAATATCTCGTCACAGGCGGTTCGGGTTTTATTGGGACGCATCTGGTGGATACCATCATTTCGGAAGGTGGCACGGTTTGCAATTATGACATCTCACCGCCTAAACGCCCAGCTCACAAGCCCTACTGGGAGCGTGGAGACATTCTGGATGCGGCTAGGCTGAAAGAGGTCTTCCAGCAGTTTCAGCCAGACCGCGTTTTGCACTTGGCAGCACGCATCGACTGCGACGAAAACACTACAGTCGAAGATGGCTACCTCCCAAACACAGAAGGCACTCGGCTGCTGCTCGAAGCCGTTCGCGCCGCGCCATCGGTAAAACGCCTTATCATAGTTTCATCGCAATATGTTTGCCGTCCTGGGCATCTACCCGCACACGATGAAGATTTTAACCCTGAAACAGTTTACGGACAAAGCAAAGCGAAGGCAGAACAGCTCACACGCAAAGCCGGGCTCCAATGCTGCTGGACTATCGTTCGCCCCACGAATATATGGGGATCATTTCACCCGCGTTACCCGCAAGAGTTTTGGAAAATCGTGCAGAAAGGATGGTATCTCCACCCAGGTGGCAAACCAGTTATTCGCTGCTATGGCTATGTAGGCAACGCAGTGTGGCAGATGCTCCGCATCATGGATTTGCCCGAGCCAGAGGCCAGAGGCCAAGTCTATTACCTCGGCGATGAGCCAGGCGATATATGGGAATGGGCCAGCGGCTTTTCGCTGGCATACTTGGGAAAACCGGCCCGCAAGGTGCCGCGCTACCTCCTGTTCGGCCTAGCACTCTTCGGCGATGCTTATTCAAAAATTTCAGGCAGGCGGTTTTTCATCACTACTCAGCGCTACCGCAGCATGACTACTGACTACATCGTGCCGATGAAAAAAACGCTCGAAAAATTTGGGCGCACCCCATTTTCACTCGGGCGTGGCATTGCGGAAACGGTGGCTTGGCTCGGCGGACGCAGATGAAATTAGCAGATGCGCCAGTGCGTGCTTGGGCACTACCGCTGGCATGTGCGATGGCTGTTCTGGCTGCTCTGCACGGCATGCTTCCTTACGCATTCGGGTACGGCGTTGATTCGCGCACGACCTTGGACACGCTGCGCCACCTGTGGACGACATACCCAGACTGGGAACACGGCATGTTCGTCCCACTGGCGTGCGCATGGCTGGTATATGCGCGACGCCGCGCATGGCTTGAAATGGAAGTGGCAGGCTCCGTCTTAGGGCTGCCCGTTTTCGCCTTGGCCTGCCTCTTGTTCTGGGTCGGCTATGTCGTTGACCTGTGCTATCTCGGGTTTGTCTCCATACAGCTTTCACTCGCGGGTCTAGTGATATTTTTTTTGGGTTGGAAACAGATGCGCTTTTTCCTTTTCCCTTGGCTGTTTCTGGTTTTCATGTGGCCGTTGCTTTTTCTGGATAACCTTCTTTCCTTCCCTCTCAGGATATTGATGTCTGGCGTCACGCACGAATTTTTGAACGCGGCGGGAATTGCCAATCTACAGATCGGGACCGCGATTGTCTCGCCTCCCGACCCAGTCCTCGGCATCGGGCAAGGCACGCGGTTCGCCCTCGAAGTGGCTAACCCGTGCAGCGGCATACGGTCGCTGTTCGCCCTGATGATGCTCGGCGCATTGCACGCGCAGTTCACCCAAGATAAACTTTGGAAAAAATGCTTTCTCTTTCTCTGCTCAATACCGCTTGCTATATTCGGCAACATGGTGCGCATGGTTCTGCTTGTGTTTGGCACGATATTGTTCGGGAAATCTTTCGCCCTCGGCACCATGGAACAGCCTAGCATCTACCACTTGGGCGCGGGATTTTCTGTTTTCGGCGCCGCCCTAGCCGGCATGTTCGGTATAGGGTGGCTATTGAAGACTGGCGCATCGGGCTGCATAAAAAAAGCGGCACAGTTTTTCTCCACTACAAAAAACGCCGATACTCAAAATGCAGCATGTTCACGAAAAAATGCGGGCGGAAACGAGGATCGTTACTGAACACGCAAAACGCATGGCACAAAACCAAAGCACGGTAAGAACAGACGACGCCATCCCAGCATGGAAAACGCTTGCTGTTCTGTCGCTGGGTGTGTTGACAGCACTACTCTGCTTGGCCACCTCGCCTCCAACCACAACCACTGAGCCAGGCGTGAGGATGGTACTGCCCGCGGCAATCCGTGGTTGGACGGGACGGGACGAGCCAATTTCTAAGGTGGAACTTTTCACGCTCCCGAAAGACACGCAGTTCGCACGCAAGGCGTTCACCTCTCCAGAAGGCGACACCATCATCTGCTCAATCATTCTTAGCGGAACAGAAAAACGAAGCATACACCGCCCAGAAGTCTGTCTGCCAGGGCAAGGGTGGACAATCAAATCCAGCCGCGTCCAAAGCGTCAATATCAAGGTCGGCGGCAATCTTGATGTGACAGTGTTAGACCTTTCGCGAATTCAAGAATCTGGCGTCCGTGGTGCCGCGCCACGGCTTCTGGAAGCCTACTATGTTTACTGGTTTGTGGGCGACGGCGTGACCACGCCGCACCATTGGGAACGCATTTTCCTCACGAGCCTAGAACGAGTTTTGCACCGGCGCCACCAGCGATGGGCGTATGTGACTGTGCTCGCCCCTGTCAGCGTTGGGTGGCAGCCTGCGGGGAAAAATGCTACACAGACACTCGATATGCTCGACCAGTTTATCGGAGAAATAGCACCATCATTCCAAAAATCATTTCGCAACAAATAAATCGGCACGCGGACAATTAGGCGTGATTTTTTGTTGCACAGAACCATACTCGCACACATGAGCGACCCCACCATCACATGCCCGCACTGTAAAAAAGAAATAAAACTAAATGAGTCCCTTGCAGCACCGCTAATCGAGGCCACGCGCAAAGATTACGAAAAAAAGATCGCTGGCATGGAGTCGCAGTTCGCCGGGCGCGAAGAAGTGCTGCGCAAACGCCAGGCCGACATCGAAAAAGAGCGGGCGAATATTGAAAGTAGCGTGGCGGACAAACTTGAGTCTGAAAAAAAACGGATCACAGAAGAGGAGTCGCGCAAAGCTCAAAAAATTGCCGCACTGGATCTGGAAAAAAAAGCGCGAGAAGTGGCTGAGTTGCAGTCCGTGCTAGATAAACGAACCGCACAGTTGGCTGAGGTGCAAAAAGTAGAGGCGGAAATGCTCCGTAAACAGCGGGATTTAGATGACGCCATGAGAGAAATGGAATTGACCGTAGAAAAAAAAGTCCAAGCTTCAATCGAAACGCTCCGCACAAATGCCCGTAGGGAAGCCGAGGAAAATATGAAGCTCCGCGTCCTGGAAAAAGAGCAAACCATTTCAGCCATGCAAAAACAGATCGAAGACCTAAAGCGGCGTGCTGAACAGGGTTCGCAGCAGCTCCAAGGAGAAGTGCAAGAAATGGCACTGGAACAAATTCTATCCGCCCGTTTCACTTCGGATATCATCGAGCCCGTGCCTAAGGGCGAACACGGCGGAGATATTTTGCAGCGAGTTTCGGCAGGCAACGGAGGTTCGCCTGCGGGCACGATCCTGTGGGAATCAAAAAGAACAAAAAATTGGAGCGATGGATGGCTGGGCAAGCTGCGCAACGACCAGAGAACAGCCAAGGCAGAAATAGCCGTGCTTGTCACCCATGCCCTGCCACGGGAGATAGAATCTTTCGATCTACTGGACGGGGTCTGGGTGGCGAGCCCGCGCATGATAGTGCCCGTGGCTCTGATGCTGCGCGAATCGCTGGTGGAATTGGCTAGGACGCGCATCGCGTCGGAGGGGCGGCAGACCAAGCAGGAACGGCTTTATGCGTACCTGACAGGCTCGCATTTCCGGCAACGGCTGGAAGCTATCGCAGAGGCTTTTTCTACAATGCGCGATGAGCTTGAGCAGGAAAAACGCGTTCTCACCAAGCAGTGGGCAAAAAGAGAAAAACAGATCGAGCAAATCATGCTGGCCACCACTGGAATGTGCGGCGACATGCAGGGCATTGCAGGGCAGACCATGCAGGGCATAGAAGGTTTTGATTTAAAAGCATTGGAATAAACACCAGCGAAGCATGAAAATGTGAAGCGGACATACATGTCCATCTGCCCGATGTCGGCGTGGGTGAGTTTTTTCGTTTTTCTTCGTCGGCAAACCTATGCCAGCGGACGATCCAATTCTCTCAGGGCAAAGGCGTAGGCTCCCACGGCGGAACAGATACGTCGCCCTCCGATTTTTCTCTTCCGCTCCTTGGGGGCCTCGGGTAGGATTGCCCCATGACAGCCCAACCCGTCCTGACTCTCTCCCGCGAGCAGATGCGCTCCCGCGCTCTCGCCTTCGCCAAAAAATGGCAGGGCGAACAGAGGGAACGCGCCGAGGCGAAAAGCTTTCTCGACGATTTTTTTGACATCTTCGGGCGCGACCGCCACGCCGTTGATGCCGTCCACGAATATCCCGTTGAAAGGGACGGGCAAGGCAAGGGAAGCATAGACCTACTCTGGCGGGGCAAGCTCCTCGTGGAGATGAAATCCACGGGCAAAGACCTCGATGCTGCCACACGACAAGCCTTCGATTATCTCCCCCATCTCGAAGCCGAAGACTATCCCCGCTGGGTGCTCGTCTCCGACTTTGCTCACTTCCTCATTTACGACCTCGGCGAAGAAGTCCACGACTATCTCCAAGGTCTTACCCCCGCCGCGACGGAACACCGCAAGCCCAAACTCTTCGCCCAGTTCACTCTCGAAGACTTGCCTAACCGCCTCGCTTGTTTTGGGTTCATCCGAGGCGACGAAAGCGAGGCGTTCCAGCCCCAGCCCGAAGTCAATCTCAAGGCGGTCAAGCTCCTCGGTTCCCTCCATGACGAACTCAAGCAGTCGGGATTCGAGGGACACAACTTGGAATATTTTCTTGTCCGCATCCTCTTCTGCCTTTTCGCCGAAGACACCGACATCTTTCCTTGGAACAGTTTCACCCGTTTCGTGGAAACGAGCAAAAAAGATGGCTCCGATCTCGGTGAACGGCTCGGCAAACTTTTTCGCGTCCTCAATACGCCCGAACATCAGCGCAGTCCGCACCTCACCGCCGACTTCCGTCTCTTCCCGTATGTCAATGGAGGGCTTTTCAAAGAACTTCTCAATACGCCAGACACTGCCGCTTCTCATCGCTCGGCTCTGATCACCTGTTGCCGCTTTGATTGGTCGCGCATCTCCCCAGGCGTCTTCGGTTCGCTTTTCCAAGGGGTGATGGAACCCGCCGAACGCCGTGCGAAAGGTGCGCACTACACCGCCGAGGAAAACATCATGAAGGTGATCGGCCCTCTCTTTCTCGATCGTCTCAAGGAGGAATTAGCTGGCATCCTCGGAGAGTCGGGCGGCACGCTTAAAAAGAAACTTCAAGAATTTCAGATCAAGCTTTCCTCCCTGCGCTTCCTCGATCCCGCTTGCGGGTGCGGCAATTTCTTGGTGGTGGTTTATCGTGAAATCCGTTTGTTGGAGCTTCAGGTCATGGAGGCTCGTTACGGCAACCAACTCGCCTTGCAGATGGAGGGGGGCGACTTGGCCAGAGTCCATGTGGATCAGTTTTACGGGATCGAAATAGAAGAGTTTCCCGCCCGCATCGCCGAGACCGCTCTTTGGCTTACGGATCACCAGATGAACTTGGTGTTCTCCAAAGTGTTGGGCAAGGTTTACAAACGCATCCCTCTCAAAAAGAGCCCCACCATCCACCACGGCAACGCTCTCCGCCTCGACTGGAAAGAACTCCTCCCCCCCAAACAATGCTCCTACATCTTCGGCAACCCGCCGTTTATCGGAGGCAAGTATATGGATGCCACCCAGAGGAGCGACATGGAATCCGTGTCGGGTGCCATCAAAAGCCACGGGCTTCTGGACTATGTCACCACTTGGTATGTGAAAGCGGCGGAGTATATCCGAGGCTCCCACATCCGTTGCGCCTTTGTCTCCACCAACTCGATTTCTCAAGGAGAACAGCCTGGAGTCCTCTGGTCCTATCTCTTTTCCCAAAGGGTGAAAATCCATTTCGCTTACCGCACCTTTATCTGGGACAACGATGCGAGCGGCAAAGCCCATGTCCATGTCGTCATCATAGGGTTCGGGTTGGACACCGTTGCAGAAAAACGCCTTTTCGATACGGACAAGCGCGGCAAGGTTTCCGAGTCTGCCGATAGCCAGCCGATCAGCCCCTACTTGACATTCGGCAGTTCAGTCGTCATCACCAACAGAACTGCACCACTCTGCCCCGTGCCCGCATTGGGCATCGGCAACAAGCCGATTGATGGCGGACACTACCTCTTCACTCCTGACGAGAAGGCGGCATTTTTGAAAAAAGAACCCGCCGCAAAACCCTACTTCCGCAGATGGATCGGCGCAGAAGAATTTATCAACGGCATCGAGCGTTGGTGCCTCTGGTTGGGAGATATAGACCCGAGTGTGCTAGCTTCGCTCCCCGAGTGCAAAGCACGGATTCAGGCTGTCCGAGACTACCGCCTCGCCAGCACCAGCGCACCCACGCAAAAACTCGCCAAAACGCCCACTCGTTTCCATGTCGAAAATTTTCCCGAAAAAACATACCTCGTTATCCCCAAAGTGAGTTCTGAGCGGAGAGATTACATTCCGATTGCGTTTGTAAAAAAATCCATCATCGCAGGTGATGCCGTTCTGCTGATAGCCAACAATCCTAATGTGTACCACTTCGGCATCCTCACCTCCACGATGCACATGGCATGGATGCGGACGGTAGCTGGACGACTCAAGAGCGACTACCGTTACTCGGCTGGATTGGTTTACAACAACTTTCCTTGGCCTACGCCGACAGACGCGCAAAAAGAAGGCATCGAAAAAGCGGCGCAAGCGGTCTTGGATGCGAGAAAACCGTTTTTAGAGGGAGGCTCCACACTGGCGCAACTCTACGACCCTCTCACCATGCCCTCTGTCTTGCTCAAAGCGCATGAGGCACTCGATAAAGCCGTGGACAAAGCCTATCGGAAAGAGCCCTTCGCCAACGAACGCGAGCGGGTGGAATACCTATTTGGCCTCTACGAAAAGCTGACCTCCCCACTCGCACTTTCTGTTGACTCGTCACGCCGAAGCAAAAAGCATCAATAAAATTTTTTATGCAAATGTAGATTTTTTGAAGGACAGGTGTTTTTACGATTTTTTTTCCACGCTGTGATACAGCATTTTATCCTCATCAAAAACGAAGGCTCCTTCGAAAAGCTCCCCTTCCAACAGGTGCGGTATCCAGAGTTTATCGTCGCCCCACATCTGGCTGTAAGGAATGCTCTCTAGCGCAAACCAGACGGGTTTGGCCTCGTCTGTTTCTATCAGGTCGCCAGTGAAATTATTGGCTCTGAAAACAGAGCAGTGAAGCGAGTAGCCATCGCAAAATTGGAAACGAAGTTCACCCGCAAAAACAGGATTTATAGGAGTGACACCAATTTCCTCCTGCGTCTCCCTCACGGCGGCTTCCAGCGCAGTCTCCCCCAGCTCTATCCGTCCTCCTGGGCCATTTATTTTCCCTGCGCCCAAGCCACGTTTTTTGTGAATCAGCAAGATGGCGTTGTCGCGAACAACAAAAAGTAGAACTCCCTTTTCGCGTGGAGACCAAGCAGACCAATCGGGCACAGCCCATTCTGGTGACGGGTTCCCAAGATTTGCTGCGCTCACATTTTTTCGATGGTTTGAAGTCCGAGCAGTCCGCAGCCTTCCCGCAGAGTGTCGGCGGCCATGCGGCAGAGCGCGAGCCTGTGGCGTTTCAGGGCAGGCTCCGATTTCAGCACTGGGCACGACTCGAAAAATGCGTGGAAAAGACCTGCGAGGTAGAAAAGATAAAAACAGAGGTAATGAGGTCGTTTTTCCTCTGCCACTTGAGCCAGAGTGTCGTCCCACTGGAGCAGGTGCAGCATCAAATCTCGTTCGCGGGGGTGCTGGGGGGACGCCAGCTCGTATTTTTCGGAACTGCTCTCGCCAGATTTGCGGAATATAGACTGAATCCGCACATAGGCGTTGAGGACATAGGGGGCGGTGTTGCCATCGAAGGCCAGCATTTTGTTCCAGTCGAACACATAGTCAAGATGCCTGTTTTGGGCGAGGTCGGAATATTTGACGGAGTTGATGCCCAGCACTTCAGCTAGTGCTTTTTTCTCGTCGCTAGGCAGGTCGGCGCGTCGTTCTTCCAAGATGGCGAGGGCGCGGCTTACCGCCTCATCGAGCAATGCGTCCAGTTTGATGGGGTCGCCTTCGCGTGTTTTGAGTGGACGCTTGTCTTGGCCGAGTATGGAGCCGAACCCGATATGCTCGGATTCCACTGACACCCCCCATTTTTTCGCCGTGGCAAAAAGCTGCTGGAAGTGGAGTGCTTGCCTCAAATCCGTGACATACCAAATTTTGTCGGCCTTAAAATGGTTCGCGCGGTATTTCAGCGTTGCTAAATCCGTGGTGGAATAGAGGAATGCGCCGTCGCTTTTTCTGATCAGAAACGGTTTATCCTGAAGCATTTTATCATCAAAAAAGACGCATGTCGCCCCCTCACTCTCCGATGCAACACCGGCACGCATCAGGTCATCCACCACGCCGCCGAGCATCGGGTGATAAAAGCTTTCCCCCAGCGTGTAGTCGAAGCTGATATTCAGCCTGCCGTACATAGAGTCGAAGGCAGACTGGCTCATGCCCCGGAAGCGTTCCCAAAGAGCCTTATTTCTGCTGTCGCCGTCTTGGAGTTTCTTAAGTTCCAGCCGGGCACATTCTTGCAAAGCCGGATCATGTTCTCCAGCCTCATGCGCCCACTTGTAGAGGCGTTCCATTTCTCCGATAGGATTTGCCGCGAGTCGTTCTTCGGATCCTTGGTGCAGGTAGCCGACGATCAGTTTCCCAAACTGCGTGCCCCAGTCGCCTATATGGTTGTCAGTAATGACCTGCCATCCCGCATGTCTCATGACCCGTGAGAGGCTGTCGCCCAGCAGTGTAGAGCGGATATGACCCACATGCATAGATTTGGCGACATTTGGCGAGCTGTAATCCAAAATCAGCACGGGGGGGTTTTCCACCTTTTTCGGCAGATGGCTCCAGCAGTTAGGCTGCAACGCACGAAGCAGTGTTTCGTTGGTTAGCAAAAAATTTAAAAACCCAGGGCCAGCCACGGAGACTGTGGCCTGTGCTGCATGGTGCTCATTCCACCATGCGGCTACGGTTTCAGCAAGTTCGCGCGGATTCCGCCCCAACCGTTTGGCTTGGGTCATGGCAGCATTGGCTTGGTAATCGCCGAAACGGCGATCACCGCACGGGCGTAGCGCGGGTGGTTGTTTTTCTTCCCAAGAAATACCAGCGGCTTCAATAGCCTCCAGCAACTTTAACTTCATTTCTTCGATCAGCGGGTTCATCGTGTCCATTAAAGAGGAGAAAAGCTGCCTTGTCGAGAGCGGCTCGTTTTCTGGACACCTTTTGCGATTGCGTGCATCGAGTCATATTTTTTATGACATGCGTTTGGGGTGTGAGTGAATAAAACTAAAATCGTGCTTGACCGTTCGTTTGGGCGTGGCTAGAAAAAACAAAACTTAAATCAGAAAGCACTTTATGTACGGAGAAACAAGCGAGCCCGCAGTGAAGGCAGGAACGGTAATTGGAAAGACAGCCCAATTTAAAGGCGAGATTACTGGTAACGAGCCACTCATGGTGAAGGGGAGGGTGGAAGGCACTATCATACTTGATAGCAATGTTTTCGTCGAGGAAGGCGGAATTGTTCAAGCGGATGTCACATCCAACAGCATTACGGTGTCTGGCTGTGTATCAGGAAATATCGTAGCCAGCGACAGGGCGGAGATTATTGCTGGCGGCATGGTGACTGGTGATGTCAGAGCACCGCGTGTGGTGATACATGATGGAGCACGCATGTTGGGTCGTGTAGAGATGGATGTGAACGGCGTCCCGCCAACACCTAGAGGAGATTTTTCTCGTTCTTCAACTTTGCGCAGCCAAATAAAACCTGCTGCTACTCCGCCACCGCCAGCACCACCAGTAGTAGTAGAGGAAAAGCTACCAGAGCCTATCGTGCATGTAGAATCAAACGAAGAGGCTTCAAACAAGCCGGATGAGGATACGGACGATACGGTTGAAGTGGTAGAAGAGAGCGAAGACAAATCCGAAACACGCGGTGGCGGATTTGATTTTCTGCGCAGAAAATTTTAATTAAAACCGAAAGGCAAAACTAATATGGATGGCATGGAAGAAACAGGATCTGTTCTGACTGAAAGAAGTGGCACAATCATCGGTAAAACAGCCCAGTTCAAGGGTGAAATAATCGGTGATGAGCAGTTGGTTGTCGAAGGAAAAGTTGAAGGCACCATCATTCTTGAAAACCAAGTTTTTGTTGAGAAAGGTGGCATCGTCCAAGCGGATGTCACTTCGCAAGGCATCACGGTTTCTGGCTCAGTCTCTGGCAACATCGTGGTGAGCGATAAGGCCGAAATCATCGCTGGTGGCACTGTAGTGGGCGACATCAAGGCACCACGCGTGGTGATTCACGATGGTGCTCGTATTTTGGGTCGCATAGAGATGGATGTGACTAGCGCACCTCTGAGAGTGCGTTAATTTTTCAGTTTTAAAAAGGGCTTTCCTCATCATCAGGGAAAGCCCTTTTTATTTTTTCAGCAGGGTCAGAGCTCCTGAAGTGTCTGGGTAAGAAAGCGGGATGAATCACCATGTTCTACAGAACATCACAAGCGATGAAAATGTAGTGCAGGCATCTGCCTGTGCGGCGCACGCAGACAGGTCTTTGCCTGCTTCTTCAGATTTCGGCGGCGAGATGCCGTTACGAAAGAGGCGGGCTGGAAGCCCGCCCTCCGTTATATTTTTCTGATGCAAAATTTTAGTTTAAAATATAGGGAAATAAGTTTTTGCGTTTTCAACCGTCCCATTTTATAAACGACCTTCCAAACCTATTATATGTCTATCCAAAATCGCCTACTACTACTCATCATATGTTATATTTCGCTGGTCTTCGGAGTGTTTTATTATTTCCAAGAACGAAATGAAAAACAGATGCTCGAATGGTTTTATGTCAATAAAGAGGAGGTTGGCAAAAGCATTAATAGAACCTTGGACACCCACTCCAAGTTTATCCAAACTGCCGCCTACGACTACAGTTATTGGGACGAGATGGTCACATTTGTTAAGTCGAAGGACTTGAAGTGGGCTGAGGAAAACCTCAATGAGACGCTCAATGTTTACGGGGTGCAGTGCGTGTGGGTGCTGTCTCGCAAATTCGAGCATATTTATTCTAGAAAAAGCCTTGGAGAAAAAAGTCTGGAACACTTTCCTTTATCATCCATGGAGCTGGAAAAGATGTTCGAAAAAGATTTTTTTTGCCATTTTTATATTCTCACGCGAACTGGAATCGTAGAAATCTACGGTGCGCCGATACAGCCCACCAAGGACACGGAGCGCAAAACGGAGCCAAAGGGTTTTTTCTTCGTGGGTCGTTTCTTGGACAACTCTTACACGCACACCATGGAAGCCGACACCAGCACCACCATGAGCATTAGCTTCGGCGAGAATCGCTATCGCAATAAGTTGCAGTCGGATTCTCCAAATGAAGGCATGATGGTGTTTAGCAGACCGCTGCGCGGATGGGACGGAATGGAAATCGCCCGCCTAGCCATCACTTATGTTTCGCCCGCTTTCCCACTCATTCACCGCACGCACCATTTTCACACGATGTATTGGCTGGTTTTCGTGCAGTTGCTTGTTCTTGTGATGGGGGCGGGAGTTTACCGCTGGGTCACCCGCCCATTGAAAAAGATTTCTGAAATACTATGGGATACATCGGCCTTGTCAGACACAGAGACGATACCAAAAAAACACAGGGAAACGCTCGACTTATTGGAAAAAGAAAAAGGGGAAGCTGGACAAATAGCTGTGCTGATACGGCTTTTTTTCATGCAGAAGGAGGAGATAGGTGCGTTACAAAAGTTCAGGCAGAACCTGGCGCATGTGTTGCACGATGGTGCTATACAGACGCTTTACGCAATTGGTTTGAGCCTAGATGTGACTCAGCACCAAGCAAAAATCTTGCCCGAAAAAACAGAAGCTCACATCAAAACTATTTTAAACAGGGTCAACGATCTGATTCGCGAACTGAGGTTTTTCATTTCGAGTCTTGAATCGGTCACGCCAGAAGGCGTCCCTGTAAAAAAGACGATTTGCTCTGCCATTGAGGAGTTTAGGTGGCTCGCAAAAGATATTAATGTAACAATAGAGCTTTTCGACGAGGGCGTCTCATTCGATGAAATATCTGTTCATGCCATTTTTCATATCTACTACATAGTTCGGGAAGGGATCAGCAATGCTATACGCCATTCGTCAGCAAAACATGTCAAAATCTTTCTCAGCGAGAAACCCGGCTTCTTGGTCATGGAGATTTGGGACGACGGAAAAGGGCTTCCCGAACAGATGCCATTGCGCCCGCCTGAAGATGGGGGGCATGGTCTGGCCAACATCCGCTCGCGTGCGGAAGCCATGAATGCCAAAGTGGAGATTTCTTCTGCTCCTGAGCAAGGGACGAAGATTGCCCTTGAAATACCGCGCGAAAAGCCCACAGTTTTTGAAGCATGAAAGATAAAGCCAATACTCCTGTCCGTGTTTTTATAATTGATGATCATGAAATGGTTCGGGTAGGGCTTCAGTCTGTCCTTTCCGCCCATCCGTCCATCAAAATCATCGGGGTTCACCCCGCTCTGGAAAACGCTTTTGAAGAAATACAGCGCCTGAAGCCCGATGTCGTGCTTCTGGACATCCGTTTCCAGAACGGCAGCGGCGTTGATCTTTGCAGGCGGATACGCAAGGAAATCATGGACATAAAGGTGATGATGTTAACATCTTTCAGCGATGATGAATCCATCTGTGAATCTATCCGCGCTGGTGCAAATGCTTTCCTCCTTAAATCTGCCGACTCGACATACTTGGTCGAATCCATTCACAGTGTCTTTGCGGGCAACTCCGTCCTAGACCCCACGGTGACGGCGAGGGTGCTGAACCATATCAAATCCCCCATATCAACATCTTCAGAGGAAGCACGCTTAGCATCGCTTTCCGCGCAGGAGTACCGCGTAGTCGAGCTTGTTGCAACAGGTAAGACCAACAAAGAGATCGCCGTTGCTCTTTCGCTTAGCGAATCAACCATCAAAAACTATTTCGCAAACGCTCTGGACAAGCTGGAGTTGCAGCGACGCTCGCAGGCTGCCGTTTTCTTTACCAAACACGCCTCCAAGATGCACCGCTGATTCTTTTGCCGGGCGGAAAGTCGCTCTTGAACAACTCTAGCGTTTTTGTCCCATGGAAGAAGAACTGACTGGGGCAGACATTTGCAGGAGATTGAAAGAATCCCAGCCCAGCAACGGGCTGTTTGCGGGTTTCGCGTGGAAGTGGTCTCCTGACCCGTTTGAAATTTCCCCTGACGATGCTGCGGAACTGCAAAGCCTCGGCGTAGTGCTCCACGATTTCAACAGGGCGTGCAACAACCTGTATTATGCCAGTGTGAACGGCCTGCAGCCAGAATGGATATCGCGGTGGTTGGACGCGGGGAAACCAGCTAGATTGGTTCAGTTTTCGAGAGAGAAAGCTTTGAGGCGTGTGCTCCCGCACATCATAAGGCCAGACCTGCTCAAAACGGAACGGGGCTGGATTCTTTGCGAGTTGGATTCGATCCCTGGAGGCATAGGCGCAACCGCTTGGCTTCAAGAACACGATGTTTTCGGCGGGCGCAATATCCTCGGCGGACGGGGCGGTATGCGCAACGGGTGGCGTTCGATTTTTCCAGAAGGCGATGTGCTCGTTTCAATGGAAGCATCATCGTACAGGCCAGAAATGGAATGGCTAAATAGAGGGTCGAATTCTGTTTTTGTAAAAGATGCGGAAACATACAACATGGGTTTAGACCGCCCCGTGTACCGCTTTTTCGAGGCGTTCGACTTGCACAACCTACCGAATGTCGGACAGTGGATGGAGCAAGTCTTGGCGGGCGGGGTGATGACGCCGCCACTCAAACCTTTTTTGGAAGAAAAAATGTGGATGGGTTTTTTCTGGATGAAACCCTTGGAGGGGTTCTGGCGCCAGGAGTTGGGATCAAAAAATTTCGAGCGTCTGCAAAATCTGATACCCCGCACATGGGTGCTCAACCCCGAACCACTCCCGCCCCATGCAACTATCCATGGGTTGGATATTCATGACTGGAGCGAGCTGAGAGATTTTTCGCAAAAGCGGCGGCGTCTAGTCATTAAAATATCTGGCTTCTCGCCTTTGGCTTGGGGTGCTCGCGGCATCTCTTTTGGCCACGACTTACCATCTGTAGAGTGGGCAAAAGTTGTTTCTTCTGCGCTGGCTGCGTTTCCGTCATCACCGCACATCATGCAGGTTTTTGAGTCCGCTATTAAAACGACCATGCGACTTTGGAACGAAAAAGAAAATAGCGTAGCGGAAATGCAGGGGCGGGCGCGGGTGTGCCCGTATTACTTCGTGGGCAACGGGGAAAAAATCCGTTTGGGTGGCGGGCTGGCCACCTTTTGTCCGCCAGACAAAAAAGCACTGCACGGCATGGGCGATGCAGTTATGGCACCGGTGTCGGAACGACAGAGGAAGTCAGGTCTTTAAAAAGCACTTTCGACTTGCGAGCACTCTGCTCCCATTTTTCCCGACGCGCTGGTGGCAGCATGTCGGGTGAGCTTTCCGAAAAGCCGCCTTTCTGCTGGAAGAAAGCAAATGTCTGCGTCGAAAGAGCGAAAAGTTTTTTCATCCCTTTTTCACGGGCGATTTTTTCTACAAAAGCCACGAGCTTTTGGCCGACGCCCGTGCCCTTGTGCGACTCGTGGACGAAAAGGCACGCCAACTCGCCAGCTTGGTCTTCCGGGTATTCGTGCAAAGCCACGCAGCCGAGGACTAGACGATCCGCCTCGAAAAGGTAGTAGTCCGAAATCTGCTGCAAAATCATGGCTCTGCTGCGGCGCACTAGCTCGTTGGATTGCACGGACTTTTTGATAAGGCTGTAAATCGTCTGCGCATCTTTTTTAACGGCGCGGCGGATGGACTGGTACTCGTTGGCGTGGATCATTGTCCCGATGCCTTCGTTCAAGAATATCTCGCCTAGGAGTGCCTCGTCTTCCTTGCCGTTCACTAGGTGGACGCGGCTTATACCATCGCGGCAGGCTAGGATGGCGTGTTCAACTTTGGAGCGGATATTTTCAGGTATCTGCGACTTGCAGCTACGGTAGTACTCCTCGGCTTCCGCCACAGGAAACTGCTGTATGCGTTGCCCGTTTTTGGTGAGTTGATCCGTGGGTGTGACAAAAATCAGTTTCGACGCACCGAGTGCCTTTGCTACAGCCACGGCGATAGAGTCTGAGTTGACGCGGTAAGTCCTGCCATCCCCATCGAAGCCAAGTGGCGGGATAATAGGGATTATATTGTTGGCCAATATTTTTTCCAGAAGCCCAGTTTCTACACGCTCCACCTTGCCTGTAAAAAGGTGGTCGGTTCCGTTGATGATGCCCAGCGGGTGGGCGATGATTGCGTTGGAGTAGATGCTGCGGATGTCCGAGACAGTCAGGCCTTGCATGATCTCGTGGGTAAGGCGGTTGGCCGCCGTGAGTGCTATGTCGAGCGTCGTCTTGTCCGTGATGCCTGTCCCGTCCACATTGCTGATGGTTTTTCCTGTTTCTATCGCCATCTGCCTGATTTGGTGTCCCGCACCATGGACGAGCACTATGCGGATGCTCAAGCTCCATAGGACAGCTATATCCAAAATGAGGTTTGGAAAATTGTCGTCCGCAATTATTTCGCCGTCCAAGGCGATGACGAATACCCGTTCCCTGTACCTTGGAACATAGGTCAAAATGCCGCGTAAATCAGAGGGTTTCATGGGGTTCTAGTTTTCCTTTATATGGCGCGGACGCTCGATTTTTCAAGCGCACAACGATTAATTCGCCGCATCACTCTTCTCCAGACTTTTCTTTCCTTATTTTTTCCGCCTTCTTTTTGATCACTTCCTCCATGAGAGACTCTGTTATTTTTTGCGTATCTACCTTTTCTCCGGTCTGCTGGCGTTGCATCCAGACACCCACGCGGCGCAGCAGGCCGTCTGTGTCTTGGTGGAACGATGGGCGGTAAACAAACAGGTGCGTGTCATCGTAATGTTTGGGCACTGCTGTGTCTGGAGAGGGAAGCGACATGATTTTATAGCGCTTCAAATTTTTGGCTCCAGCGAATATGGCTAGGTCGTCGGGCTCTGGTCCCATGCGCGTGAAATCGCGGTAGCTGGGTATTGAGTAAATATGTGTGCTGATGTCTGACTTTCCGAGTAATGCAGAGTTTTCGGCGACTGGAAAAAAAATTTCTGGTTTCAGCGGGAAAACGACCTGTTCTTTTTTTGTGAAAAGCCACTCTTCAGCCAAGCTGACAGTCTCACGAAAATCTTCCACCCACTCGCCCATGGCGTCCGTGATCCTTGGACGCCAGCCGTATGTTTCGGCAGTCACGCGCCACTCTAACAACGATGCTTCCCAGCGGCTTCCGGGATGCCAACGCCATACGCCATCTGGCGAGCGCGTCCAGTAGCCGTAGTGGTAGCAGGCGAAAGCGAAGGGTTCGCTCGTGTCCCAAAACCATCCCCAGTCGGTATATTTCCACTGGCCGTTTTGGTATGGCCGCCAGCCTGCATTTTTCGCTGCGTGCGGCGTGAAAGCCCACTTTTTATTTTCGTCTTTGCCCCATTCGCCATGCGGAGCCAGCAAGGCGAGAAAAGTGTCGAAATCAGTCTTTCCGCGTTCTGTGAAAGGCTCTACCGCTGCGGGCGAATGAACTGGGGCGGCTATGCAGAGCAACATGCAGAGCGCGAAAGTTAGCCAAGATGTTTTCATATTTCTCGTGAAAATAAAATGCCGTGGACTCGTGGGGGAACGGTGGCAATGCGGAGCCTAATCTATTCGGTAGCCACCGATGCTTTTTTGCCCTCCTCGTATTCGGCGAGCTTGTTGCGCAGTGTCCTGACATTGATGCCCAATAGCTGGGCTGCCTCATTCCTGTTGCCATCCGTCCGTTTTAGGGCTCGCCCAATCAGTTCTTTCTCCATATCGGCGATGGTCGGAAAGCTTCCATTTTGGCCGACACCATCCCATCCGCCAGATGATTGAGCTGTGACTCCAGCAGCTTCTGGTGGCGGGGCGGTCATCGTGAAATCGCTGTATTCAAGGTCGCGCCCTTCCTCGCACAGTATGACGGCTCGTTCTGCGTAATTTTGAAGCTCGCGCACATTGCCTGGCCACTGGTATGCAACGAGCTGTGCCAAGGCTCTAGGTGAGATGGCGAGGACTGGTTTGTTGTGGCGTTTAGCGAATCGGTCTAAAAAATATTTCAGCAGGAACTCGATATCGCCAGAGCGTTCGCGAAGCGGTGGTATGACGAGCGGCACCACATTGAGCCGATAGAAAAGGTCTTGCCGGAACTCTTTTTTTTCCACGGCCAGTTTCAGGTCACGGTTTGTTGTGGCCACCACTCTGACATCCACCTTTATCGGGCGTGTGCCGCCCACCCTTTCGAATTCCTGCTCCTGCAAGACTCGCAAGAGCTTGGATTGGAGACCCAGACTTATTTCCGTGACTTCGTCCAAAAGAAGCGTGCCTGTATGGGCTAGTTCGAAGCGCCCTTCGCGTTTTTGCAGTGCCCCTGTAAAAGACCCTTTTTCGTGTCCGAAAAACTCGCTTTCGAGAAGGTTTTCAGGAACGGCGGCGCAGTTGACTTTGATGTAGGGTTTGTCGCGGCGGAGACTGTTTTCGCAGATGGCACGCGAAACGAGTTCTTTGCCGGTGCCGCTTTCGCCTTGGATCAAGACTGTGGCGTTGGTGGGAGCGATGCGTTTTATGAGACCTTCGATGGTTGACATCGTTTCGCTCTGGTAACGGAGGTCGCTGACAAATGATTCCTCTTTGAGCTGCTCCTTCAGGTAAGTGTTTTCTTTGCAGAGCCGCCTTTTTTCAAGAATCTGTCCTAGCACCACATCGAACTGCGACACATTGAAAGGCTTGAGCAGATAGTTGGCCGCACCGAGTTTCATGGCTTCTACGGCAGATTCTATCGTGCCGAAACCCGTCATGATAATGACTTCGGCTGGGGAATCCGACTGCTTGACGGCCTGCATAATGTCCATGCCGCTGCCGTCTGGCAGATGCAAATCAACGACAAGCAAATCGGCTGGTTCCTTGCTGTGCTCTTCTATGGCTTGCCGGACATTGACAACGCCCAGTGCAGCTATTTCAGATTTTTGAAGGTGACCCACCAGCATTCTGCGGATAATAGGGTCGTCATCTACAATGATGATTTTTTCGAATTGCATGGGACTACTGTTACACTATTTGTCCTGTTATGGTGAATGGTTTTTTTTTGTTCTTTTCAAAAAATCGTCCGTTTGTTTGATTAGCTTCTCCGAGCGGGAATCAAAATCGTCCTTCCAGTTGAACCAAGGGTCTTTTTCGCGTGTCTGCTGCACATCGTCTCCCGCCACAGATGCCGGGCTGCCTTGGTGTCTGGAAAGTAGTTGGAAAAGGTGTGTGCGGATAGCAGCCCATCCAGGGTCTTCGGTTGAAGCAGGCATGATCGCGACGAGTTCGGAGAGACCCTTCGGGTCATCTTTCATCGAGTCGGCCAAGGCTTTCATGCACCGTTGCTGCCAGTAAACGGTGTTTTCCTTGCGCACATTGGAAACGAGCCAGATAAATGATTCTATGCTCTTCCTCTGCTCTGAATAATTTTTTTCTTGCGCGTCCATGACGATGAGGCGGAGCCATGCTTCTGGGGCGAAAGGGTGGAACGGGGCCACGGCCAAGGCCGCACGGTATGCAGATATGGCAGGCTGTATTTGGCGAAGCTGGGATTTGCAGTCCGCCTGCCTGTAGAGGGCAGATTCCACAAGGACATCCGATTCAACATTCTGATCTATGAACCGCTCGAAGAGGTCTAGCGCACGAAGCCATTGCCCAGCGAGGTACTCTGTTTCAGCCAACTCCCATTTCGTGAGTCTGCCCAAGTCGTACAGGCGGTTTATGTAATCCTTGTCCTTGCTGCCCGACGCTCGTGCCAGCGCGAATGTGAGCGTGCGATAAAAATTTTCTCGAGCGCGGTCTAGGGCACCTATTTGCCGATATGTCTGAGCCAAGATGAAAGTGACATGAGGGGCGTTTGGGTAGCTCGAAAAATATTCTAGCCAACGGGTGAGCCAGACGATGGCGCGGGCAGGGCGATCTTTATCCAGCTCAATCTGCGCTCTGTGTAGCGTGAGCGAGGCATCTATATTGGGCGGTAGATTTTCTTTTTTTAGCGCGGCCTCAATGACCGTTTCGGCCATATCGTAATCTTTCCGTTTCAGAAGCGTCTCCACGGCATTCAGAAGGACATGCGGATCATCGCCAAGTCGAACTTCTCCTGAATCGGCTGATGCAAATAGCGGCTCAACGCCCCCGCATAAACCGATTAAAATCAGTCCGACAATTCGCAGGGCGACTTTCATGAAACCCTACTGGGTGGGCGTGGAATAAATAACAGCATTTCCTGAAGTGGGAGCTGGCTCGGCACCGAGGTACGGAAAACGAATTTTCAAAAACGGATCATCCACCCTTGCTGCGCGGTTTGTGTTCGCTGGATAATTTTTTTCGGCCTCTTTGATTATGGAGTCAATGTCTTCATAGCGCGAAACCCATTGCAGAAACGGCGAGACTGTGACTTGGTCTCCAGTGTTTGCGCCCCTGTGTATAACCTCGGTTTTCACTATCGGCACCGTTTTGATGATCACATCTCTCGGTTCGCCGCTTGGGCGCGATTTGGCTTTACCCATCGGGGATAGCTCTTCTGAAAAAGGGAGGCCGTCTGCGGTGCTGGTGCCAGAGTCGAACTGATTGCGCCTAAAATTCGATTCTTTGAACGGTATGCCTGGCGGGTTGAAGCCAGAATTTCCATGGGATGCTGGGACAGGTTTCCCCTCTACAGGCGCAACGGTGACAGGTTCTGAACCAGCCATTGCAGGCATAGCCGCGACTACACTAGCCAACACGATACCCGCCACCGTTCTATTTTTCATTTTAATATCCTTGTGCAGCTTCCTCCCGACTGCTGAAGACTTGGAGGTCTTTGGTTTCTTCGAAAGCCTTGGCCTGCTGAGAAAATTCGCTCGTTCCAACGAAGCGGAAACGGATTCCCAAGTTGTTGGCCTCTTGGACAACCATCAGGATCAACTTGATAACAAGCATGTCTATCTTGACCACTTGGTTGGCATCCAAAATCAGGCGACTCAAGCCAGAGTCGGCCATCTCGCGCATTTTCGGTGCCAAGTGGTGGCTGACCTCGTTGAAAACGAGTTCCCCAACATCCTTCGGCAACTTGAGGAACTGGATGTTGTTTTCCACAGTGAAATAACGGCGGGATGTATCAAGGTTCATCGCACGCGTGAGTCGGTAGCAAAGGTCAACAGGATCAATGGGCTTGGTGATGATACCATTGAAGCCGATAGACTGTGCTTGGCTCTGTTCGTCCAGTGCCGTTTTGACGCTCATGCCAAAAATCGGCACCGCTTTCGTCCTTGAGTTGGCACGCATCATCTGGAAGAAGTTGAATGCGGCTTTTTCTGGCAAAGAGAGGTTGACAAGGATGACATCCGGCAATTCTTTCGAGCTTATGTCAATAGCCTCGCCGCACTGGCCAGTTCCTATGACTTTCCATGGTGTAGTAGAAACAGCCTGTTTGATTTGTTCGATGATGACAGGTTTGTCGTCCACCACCAGAATCAACGCAGGATCATCAATACTTTTGACTTTTGGCCCGCCCGTCCCTTTTGGCTGAAGGTCAATAACGCGACCTGCACGCTCCAAGATGAGCTGTTCGGTGAACGGTTTGATGACATAGTCACGCACGCCGATCCGAGCGATTTTGACCACATTTTCTTTGCCCGCTTCAGCAGTCAGCATGATTACGGGGATATCTTTGAGAGCTGGATCAGATTTGACCTTGGTCAACATTTCCACACCATCCATCACGGGCATGGTCACATCTAATATGATAAGATCAGGATGTTCACGCGAAGCCACGGCCAGCCCTTCGACTCCATTGCTGGCAAAGCACATTTGCACATCGTAATTTTTAAACGCTTTGCCGATGATCGTGTGAATCATCTTGCTATCGTCAACGCTCAGAATCTTGGGGGCGGCCATATTACTTTAATTCTCCATCAAGTTTTGTGAAACAGTCCACGGTGAAAATCTCGCCGAACTCCGCTGATTTGAAGTGGCTCTGCAACGAGATTGGGGCGTCTTTGGGATTAATTTGAACATCTTGTCCGCGTATCACAGTGGGTATGCTCAACGCACAGTTGAAACCTTTGTCTGCCATTTTTGATTTCAGATTGCCAGTGACCATGTTTGTGAGTTCACCGACCACATCGTTGACCTCAGAGTCAGAAAGGCTATCGCTACCCATTATTTTAGCAGCTACCTTATTGGCTAGATTGGCAGTGAAGTTGATGTAAACAGAGCCAGTCATCTTCCCTGTCACACTCACCGTTCCACTCACACCAGAAAGAATCATCTGCGTGGTGAAATTATCATCCTTCGACTCGTCGCAGACCACTTCCGTCCCCACCATCGTGGAAAAAATTTCCCGGACGCCAGCCCTTATAAACCCGCTCATGACATGCATATTTTTTTCTCCTTTTTCTTTAAGCAAGAACCTTGCCAAAAAGTTATTCGCGGTTAATATGAATAAACAAGTTCAAAAGGTAAAGCGAAAAGTGGCACATCAATGAGCACGGCCCCAGTAACCTCAGATACGCCGAAAAAGCGCCCCATTTACGAGTTGCTCTCACACCCGAGAGCCACGCAGGTTCTCCCCTCCCTCACGGCTTTGGTCAAACAGCTCGAAGAAATTGCAAAACAACAGAATGTTGCCGTCCAAGAAATATCAAAGTTTATACGCTACGACCAGAGCATGGCCGTCCGCATCATACGGTTGGCCAACTCTGCTTACTTCGCCCCTGCGCAGCCGATCGTGGATTTGGACGACGCGATCATTTACTTGGGTTTGAGCAATGTCCGCACGGTCATTTTGACCACGCAGTGCATCGAAAAAACATGCGCGGTTCCCTCCGAAGTTTTCCCTTGGCGCGAGTTCTGGCTCCACTCCGCAGCCGTGGGCGCCATATCCCGCACACTCGCTGGGTTCATGAGAAAAACGAGCAACGCCCCGCCGCCAGAAGAACTGCTGTATGTAATGGGACTCCTGCACGACATCGGCAAGCTCGCTCTGGCCTGCCTTTCCCCGTCTGATTTCATAAATGTCATCGAAGAATCTGGGCGCAAGCAGTGCCCGACCTCTGATGTGGAGGGGGAGCTTCTCGGCCTAGATCATGCCACCATCGGCGCGTGGTATCTCCAGCAGCAAGGTATGCCGCCAGAACTATTCGAGGCCGTCAGGCTGCACCATGCTTGGCATCTAGACCCCATCAACAACTGCTATCCGTGCATCCTCAGTTTGGCGGACAAACTCGCCCACCGCACAGGTCTAGGCCATTCTGGCAGCATCCTCTCGCAAGAAGATGAAATAGAGCAGATGCTTGAATGGACGCTGTGTGTGGAAAATTTTTGGGAACCGGAGACATCCCCCCATTTCTACGCCAAAGAGATAGAGAACGAACTCGAAAAGCTGCCGAACCTGATAAGGACGCTAACAAGGTAATTTTTTCCGCCATGACAAACTGCGAACAGTATTTTTTTTCCGCTCTTGGACACGGGTGGATGCCAGTAAGCCCAAACGGGATGCCAGAAAACCCGCCGCCTGATTGGCCGGAGACGATGACGCCGTTTTTTCACGGCGACACCGCCTCTCTGGGGTGGTTTGTTTCTATGGAAAAAGGGCTGCTATTCCCGTCCGTGCGCGTGCAAAAAATTTCAGGCGCAGAAAAAGATTATCTGTTTTGCATCGCGCCGAGCGCGGCCTGCGGCACGCTTGGACAGCCATTCCGCCTCCGCCTAGAAAACCAGATGATCCGCCTTGTAGGGCGTCTTTTGGCTCACGATTTCAACGGTAAAATAATGGGCATCGAAGGCATTTTCTCGGAATGGGAATCGGCTATGCCGTCAGCCGGAACTTTTCGCGATGACCTCGCGCTGATAAACGAATCATTCGGCTCCTTTTCGGAAGGCGTGCGACTCCTCGGCCTTTGCGCGGCGGGCAGCGGCACATTTTCTAGGCCATGCACCCCCCGCGAAGTAGCCGCTTTTGCGCTGCTCCTGCTCTCCAGAATAATGCCTACCTCTACCAAAATACATTTTACCAACCATCCAGAACACGCCTTTTTCGACCCGTTCCACGCGCTGCTCTGCATCGTGTCGCTGGCATCGGCCATACGCGAGGCGGGGGCGCAAGAGACGACATCCCTTTCTATCCAGCTATTGCACGGGGAGGAATCTGAGTCGCTCGAAATACGAGTCTATTCTCCACCGTTCATAAAATTACTGGAATATCCTCACCTAGCTTTAAGCCACAGCCAGCGTGCCGTCTCGGACTGGCTGCTGTTTTTCTGCTCCGAAAAAGGTCGGTTCGCGGTGGACGGTGACGGGGCACTTGTGATCACCCTGCCTCTCATGCACCCTTGCCACGAACCCCCGCCAACCTGCCTCGTGCTTGCGACGGGCGCATCTTCTGCTGATGCGGAATCCACCTCTGACGAAAAACAGATCACGCTTGCTAATCCAGATTTTTCATCCGTTTCAGAGGTGCTGACTCGCCACGCATCCAGCCTGCAAACCGTTGTCTGGAAATTGCCAGAAAATTATCTCAACGCTCAGTTGTTCCGCCAAGCCATCCGAGCCTACGGCATCTTCTAATTTTGCCGACAAGATGTCAGCGTTCCATGCAGGATGCCTGCACTGAATCTAACTATTCGGTACTTTCAAACTTGGAAATATTGTTGCCAGATTTGCAGCTATCCTCGCCAAAAGTGCCCGTTCACTTACAAAACGGGCAAGAGCATGTTTTTTCCCGTCTGAGGTTTCTATTTTCAAAGAATATAATCTGGTGTTGCCCATGAACGCGTCTTCTTCCAGCAACAAACGCGAGAGCTTGCCTGCAGGTAGGACGGTTTCCGATAACCTCCAGTTACCAGAAACAATTTTAATTTCTGATTTTGCGAAAGTGATCTCGCTGGAATAGAAAACCATATCGGCGGTTGCCGACAAAAATAGTGCAGATGCCAAAGCGCAACCCGCCACAAAAATGAATGGGATATTATTCAGATACAAAATAGTTCCTATTCCCCCGATCACTAGCGCGGTAACACCCATAGCAAAGGCGAAAGACGGATTGCGGCACCGGTTGAAACGCCACAGTGTCACACCGCCCAGCAACGCTTCCATATCTATCCCAGCATCCTTCAAGTTTTTTTCTAAATCTTCTTTTGGCTGAAGGGGCGCGAGTTTTTTTATAGCATCCTCTGGGAGCGTAAAAGTTGGTGAGCTTCCAGCAGTTTTAAAGACGGGCACCTCGAATTCGGCCTCGTAATCAACCCCTGGCACATCCGACTCAACATGCAGTCGCCACTCTATTATATGGTCTGGGTCGGATTCGTCCGAGCTGGGCTGGTCGTAGGGGATGGCGAACAACACGGGAACAGCAATCCCGCCGTCTTTGCCGTCCAATAAATCCTTTTTATAAGCCACGGTTTCTTCCCATCCGATACGCTCTTCTGTCCGCCTTTTGCCGCCAGTCGAAACAGTGACACGGTGAACACATCTCAAGCGGACTTGAAATCCCTCAGGCGATTCAAGTTTATCGGGCATCCGAATTATCCCAGACAACGCTCCGCCCACCACGCCAGGCATTGTGGCCATATGAAAAAATGACTGTTTAAATTTGTGTCTGATGATCCAGTAGCGGATAGCCTTCCATGCCAACCAGATGCCTACCAGAGGGAAAATGAGTCCGATCCATGCAAGATGATTCCCTCGCCCCAATTCATCTGGGACAACAAAAAATAGTGGGGCAGAAATGGCATTCCAAAAAACGGCTATAGCAGTACAGAACCCCACTTTAGAAAGCGTGTTTGACGCTATTCGGCCATCCTGCCACTCCCTCTTCCAAAGCCACAGTTCGTCCGGGTGCATCAGAGCATATTTTTCTCTTTCACCTTCGCTCCTCTTCCCTGCAACGGCCAAATAGATCAACCCAGCGCCCGCCCCGCCAAAAACGATGAAGCAAATCGCTTTCAATCCCAACAGTTCCCAACGCATCTCGCGCATGAGGACAGATTCGCTCGGGTTACGCGGATTCACATAGCACGGTAATGGCTCGCCCGACTTTTTGTGTCCGCGCAATTTGCGGTTCCAAGTTTCGTGGAAACTGCGGGCACTGTCTCGGCTATTTTGGAGGGAAAAACTTTTACTTTTGTAGCCCATCCCATCCCACTCGTAAGAATACAGACATTCTATCTCGTATGTTTTCGATCCTTTTGAACCGTGCCTCGTGCGCATGTCAGCCTGCAAAATTCTGGCTGGAGTCTCCACCCATGTGCTGGCATCCCATACACGCCAAACATCTTGCATCACCAAAAACAAGACGAACAGGCCGACACCTGCAAAAGGGAGAGCAAAAAGAATCGCACAACCAAAATTCGATTTTATTTTAGTGTGAGCCATGGCCATTTATTTAACCCAAATTTTGCATTAGGAAATGTAAAATTTGTTTTGGCTACCGACCCAAACATTGCGATTAAGAGGAAAGCTTGTGGTGTTCTCATATCTACTTCGTGTGGCGAACCCGAATCATTACGATGCAGAGGAGGGAAGTAAAAAAATGGTGAAGACCCTCTTTGGGGTGTGATTAAAAGTGGGGGGGTGAGCAAACCAGAGTCCGGAAATAGCGTGCTCTTTGTTTGGCGGTGTGGGAGGCAGACAACCCTGAAAGGGTTGCATCTCTGCTGCACTTCTACCTGTCGAGAATCATGCCGGATAAAGATGCAGACACCGCAACAATACAACTCTTCACGCAGTGCTTTGCTTTGAAAAAACACAAGTGTGGCAGGCA
>JFJP01037740.1_pt1 | contig 30819 bp, 58 predicted proteins | sample 431651 | NCBI WGS metagenome assembly JFJP01 (sample SAMN02602958, study PRJNA72255) | Microbial mat metagenome, whole genome shotgun sequencing project. | biome: fresh water; feature: sink hole; material: water; isolation source: purple microbial (photo- and chemosynthetic) mats found in... | reverse complement strand
TGGGATGGAGCAGAACCCCATCCCAACATCATTATTTTTGGAATGAATATTTTATATCCATGCACATCATAATAGACAAGAAACACCCAACGACCTGCATTTCTCTGTCAGGGACTTGTTGATCAATGGCGGCGAATTTTAGTACTTCCAGGGCTACATCCCCCTGATTCTCAACCGGCACTTTCTCATACAAGAAGGAGTCAAACAACCACTTGTAGATGAAAGTGAAATCAGTAGTCCCTGCGATATACTGACGCAAGGACTGCAATTTTCCCTCCAGAATGAGTTCACCAATATGCACTGGGTCAATCTGGAGGGAACCTATTGCCTTGGCATTGAATGTACCAGAGGAACAGGCAGCTTGCAGACTATTTATGATAGACCGGACATCCGGGAAGAACCTTTGAATCAGTTTCGTTAGCTCAGTCTCCGGCACGTCCGCTATATTCTCGGCAGCGAGAATATTCTGAAGAAGTTTAACTAGCCTCTTCTTGGGAAACTGGTCAAAGGTATATTTGGTACAGCGGCTCTGAAGTGCCGGTATTATTTTATCTACGTAGTTACAGGTCAGAATGAAACGGCAATTCTTACTGTAGGTCTCCATGGTATTGCGTAATGCTGTTTGCGCATCCTTGGTCAAGGAATCTGCTTCATCAAGCAGAATGATCTTGATTTTTCCGTCAATGGATAGGGAACTTGCAAACTGTACTATTTTGGTCTTTACTGTGTCGATACCCCTGTCCTGGCCACTGGCATTGAGAACCAGCTTAGTACAAGGGATCTGGTTCATTAAAACGTATGCAGTAGTGGTCTTGCCTGATCCTTGAACACCAGCCAGAAGTAGGTGAGGTATTGACTTATCTGCAACAAACTGTTCAAATTGCTTCTTGTAAGCAGGAGTCAGCGACATCTCTGCTATTTCTTTTGGTCTGTATTTCTCAAACCAGATGAAGTGTTCAAGTGCCATTTTTATCTCCCATAGCATCATCTATTTCTAACGTATTCATTCCAACACACAAGGACTCCACACAATGGAGTCCATCAACTATGTTAGAAACGTGAAAGCCGTAGCGATCTAGGGTCTGCATTACAGTCTCCATAAAAGCTACGGCTAATTTTGCTTCATCTTCTGGCGGTGGCAGAAGAGCAGCATGTAAAAAACGAAAGGTGTCTTCAGCATTAGCCTTCATTATTTTCAGAGACACTCAACACCCAAGTAGCGTTCTTGCTCTGAATAACAACGGGCATATCGACACCTAGAAGGATAATAGGGTCTTCTGTATAATCCAGTACAGACAATACCGCCAACAGTGGAGCACCAGTGAGTGAAAATTCACCAGCAGGAAAGCCAGATACTCCGAGTGTTACAGAGAACTGATGCTCAGTCTCATTACCACCAGAGATAGTGACCGTTCCTTTTTTACCACCGACTTTAATCGTTACCATTTTGGGGCTGAACATGCGCATCAGATTAACAAATTCTGCTACAGTTTCATTGGTCAGCTTCAATTCCCCGTTAAATCCATCAACTAACTCACTGGTTCTATCATCCGACCATTCTTCGTCATAGGTCGGAATAAGGGACGGATCTGACAATAGATACTTCAGAGTACCGCCACCTTTGGGCTTAATAGTTAGCCTATTCTCGTTCCGGTTCATGTCAGTATCAACTGACTGGTACGATTTTAAGTACCGCAGAATCTGACTGAGATTTCCAATGGCGAGTGTATCGTCCTGATAGGTGAACGGAGAACTGCTTTCTACATAAACAGCAGTTGACAGATCAACTGCTTGGCACGTTGCAACATTATCTTTAACAGTGATAACACACTCGTTAATAATTCCACCAAGGCAGACATTATCCAGCAGTGTTACCAACCCTGCAATATTTGACATTGTTATCTCCTACGGGGGTAGGATATAGTCCTACCCCCGTTCATGGTTTCGGGTGATTATTACTCAGGAACTACGGAGCGAACAGCGTCAGCACTGTTCTGGGCATTGCGGGATTCAATGAATTCTTTGTCGGATTTCATGAAACCCTTCTCATCTGTAACGACACCAACTCCGTGAGTGTTGGTCAAGTAGCGGGTATGGATATTGATAGCATGTTTTGCAGCGGCTTCGCTCTTGCCATGCCAATCAATGATACGGGCAACGATGTCAGTAACCAAGGCACCTTCCCAGATCATATCGTCAACTACGGCAACCATTGCGGTAACACGATGGCCATAGCGGGTCTTCTTGACTTTCTCGGCAGCGGCAGCACCAGTACGCACGTATTTTTTCTTGGCCTGGGTAATCCCCTTGACAGCTTTCTTGCAGTTCACGTAATCTTTATGGAAGTCCTTCTTGCAGGTAACACACTCTGCTTCTTTCGGATTCCAGCCCTTCAGGTAAGTTGGGCAATCACTGACATGCTTCGGATCAATGATATCGGAGTCACCAGCATCAGCATCAGCATCTTCCTCAACAACTTCTTTCACAGCGGGGGCCGGAGCAGCAGCTTTCGCTTTGCCCTTGCCTTTGGCTGGAGCAACAGGTGGGGCCGGCTCGTCAGCTTCTTTGGTGCCAGCAGCCAGTTCATCCGGGTCTTGATTGGTATTGAACACTGAATCAGGAATCTTGTCGTACAGGGTCTGTACATCGGCAGGAATTTTGTTCAACAGTGTGTCATCAACTTTTTCGATGGTGTTGATCAGGGTAATCAGGAGTGATTCACCAGTAATTCCATTGACATTGATCTTTGCGGTTTCAATTTCACAGTCATTCAGGCTAATACAAGCGGCCTTAATCTCTTTGAAAGTAAAACCAATTTCTTTAAGCGTAAAAGACATAGAACACCTCCATTCTGCTGCGTAGCAGCGGTAAAATCTTATTCACGGAACACCACGCTCCATGATTAACAACGTTTGGGCGTTTGCCCTGTTCATTTGTCATATATATAACAAACCTTAGTATATATGTCAAGAATTTTTAACATACTTAACGCTTTTTTATACAAAAAACATAACCCCCTCTATCCATTAGACATTCTGGATTTAATAGTCGCTGTCCAAATGTCCTTGCATAGCAGCGGAATCTTGTAGTATAGTACAGACTTTAGATATTAGAAATGCTTCATGTCTGTGTGCGACAATATTAGCATTTAGAATCCCTCTGTCCTTGAGTTCTTCTGGTTGGGCAAGACCAATACCAATATCCACTTTAGCTAACTTGCTAAAGTCCTCGGCAATGTCTTGTTGTCGGATGTAGGGGGCGTCAACACCACCCTTATTTGTTTGAGAGGCAGTAACAGTAGTTGCCATTCGAACTTGTCCTGTTGATCGTAATGATTCCCATATATCATCCAGTTCCAGGCGTTTATTACCTTTACCCCCTTCTGGTTTCATGAGATCAGCATAGTCAATGGCAATAATATCAGGAATAAAATTCTCTGTCATTATCAGTAAATCTATTTCCTCATTCAGCAACTTGGCATCCATAGTCTTAGACGGATGGAATATTATACGGCAGTACTTTTCATAGTAACGCATGAATGCCCCTACCATCTTACGGAATTCAACTTCCGATACAGGGGCTTTCGTTACCTTTACTTTCCATGAGGATGGTCTGAAGTCTTTTGTACCACGACACTCCGAACAAACCTCCCAGGTAATTTCTTCGTCAAAAGGAAGTATTGAATCCGGCCCTGCTTCATGATCAACTATATCCCCATACCCAGCCCGTTGCGGTAAGGAGCAAGAACCGTTCTGATTATAGAAGCAATCAAAGACAGGTACATAGAAGTCACCACCAGTAGGAGTAGCCAGTCCTGTAATTCTACGGAGAAACCTTGCAAGTATCTGGTGAATGGGCATTTCCAGTGAGAAAAATACGACATTCTTTCTCTGCATGATAGCAGTAATGACAGTCTCCATAAGCATAACTGTCTTTCCTGTTTTTGGTGGTGCGATAAACGTTACCAACCATCCAGGCTCAAGTGCTGAAATGAAGTCACCAAACCTCCCCTCAAATTTGAAGAAGGGGTCCGCTTCTTCTTCCTTGAATATGATCCTGAGACTTTTAGCAATCATCTCTGGGTCATACAATTTCTTAGCACCGCTGAGAACTGAATCTGAAGTCTGGAACCGTTCTGATAATGCTTTTTCAGCATTATCCAGTTGGCCCTTCTCAACAAACTCGTTGGCTACCTTTATTTGTTGCTCGTAGAACTTCTTACGGTACAGGGCAGTGGCTCTGTCTTTTAGATAGGCAACATTGTGTACTTCAGTTGAAGCTATATCTGACAGGTGTGTCAGAATATTCCCAATCTGTTCCTGAATATTTGCTTCCAGGGACGAGGCATTTATTTCGTAGTAATCATTTATCTTCTGCTGGAGAGCTTCACCATACTGAGTGTAGTGGCTTTTCATCCACCCAATGATCACCTTTATTCCACGGGATTTAAAGTAATCTGGGTTTGTTATTGAAAGAACTTCCCGACATAATTCACTGGAAAGGATAAGGTTAATAATTACGAACTTCTCTTCATCAAACGAAAACTTCTTACGTTCTACCGCCATGCATCCCCCTAGATATAGCGTTTTTCTTCCAGATACTGTTTAAAGCTGAACTTAGCAAAAGCCTTTAAACCGTCGAAATCGTCCCGTTTACATTTCTCCTTGTAACAGGTGAATAGTAAACCAGGAAATGCGAGCATCATTTTATCTTCAGTGAACTTCCAGGTACGCTTATTGTCTAACATGGTTGACATAGCGATATCAACCGCTTCCGATATCTTATTTCTTTTTTCACCGTTGATTAAAATACCTTCCTTTTTGATTCTATCTATAACACGAGTAACAACACCTTCATGTGGGCTTTTCCTTGCCTGATGCTCTGGTTTACGTACATCACCATTCAGAAAATGCAGGAATGCATATTTATATCTGTACGTGGATTTTTCGTCCTTATCAAAGTATACGTGTGATCTTGGATTATAGAAGAAGGTAAGCAGGGAGGGTTTCTTGAATGCTAAAGCACCGTACTCAGGGGAACAAGCTAAATCCATACGGTCAATGGCTTTATACACCTGATCAACAGTGAACTTCATTGTTCTTACGATTGTCTGTTTAATGTCAGTGCTATTGATATACAACTCACCACGGAGAAGCTGGAATATGTTTTGATTTATAATCTTAACGGTTTTGGTTTGGGCACCCCATTTATAGACACCATCTGTCTCAAATAGGATGTGATTGTTTAAATGCGGTTTATCGTTCCAATACTTGATAATAGCAACAGCTTCAGGGAACAGCTTGCGATTACCTATCTTAGCTGGGTCTACTTTCGGTTGTAGTTTACAAGCAGCTTTCTTCATCCGTTGCCTAACAGAAGCAGCGGCGGCGGAGATTTGAGTTTTAAAAACCTTTTTTCTTATCCCAACTCGAATTGGTTTAGATTTTTCAACAGAATCCGAAGGATTCCCAATGTTACGAGCGGAGCGAGTAACATCGTCTTTTTGGTTTCCAAGAATTCTTTTGGATTTTACAAGAATCTGTGGTTGTTTTGAATCTTCAGAAACCGATTCAGCAGCATCGCTGCTTTTGTTTTTCTTTAGAAAAACATCTTCCTTATTATTCTTTACAACCTTATTATTAAAAGAGCGGTCAAATTGAGCGGTTGAAGAGGTCAATTTGACCGCTTGGGACTGTTCTGGAGAAGTTTTCTTGGAACTATCAGTCTCCGTATGTGAATTTCCTGAATTATTGTTATTATCATCTGTGTTATGTTCTGGGAATTTCTCCTTAACATAACGAATAGGGTCCAGAATAAACAGACCAAGATTACGTTCATTCAACTTGTACCAGTTTTTGCGTTCCTGGCCTCGTTGTTCTTTTTGGATTAATTCTAAATCGACAAGGAAACGTTCTTTCCTTTTTTGGGACGAGTCTGAGAGGGGAAGCACTTCTAGTAACACTTCTCTACTTCTGTGATACCATCCATGCTCATTTTGATACTTTTCGGCAAATGAAACATGCTCCATAAGCATGACTGTTTCTGCTATTCCTATTGCCCTTGCTACATATTTGTTAATACTCCAATATGCTCCCGCTGACAGAAAGCGGAATACTGTGTTATCTTCTGCCATAGAAAATGCCCCCATATAAATAGTTAATAGGTATAAAACAAAATGGCGTAATCTTACCTAGTTACGCCATCTATTTTGTTAGAAAATACAAGCTACCGTATTTTAGGCTGTATTGCAATAGAAATCATTGCATAGTATTTGAGCCTGGGCTTAAAATGGCCATTTTCGCTGTTATTTCGTTTGGTTTTGCTGCCGCCTTTGCTATGTCATACGCAACGAAACAGGACGCAGCACCGACCTTTAAACACGCAACAACATTATCAGCAGAGGGTTCCAGTTCGTTAGCTTGCATGAGCATACCAACACGAGAACATGCTATAAGTGCAAAGGAAAGTAACTCTTCCCTGGTCATTGATGCTAAACGCTCCTGGGCTACTTCATTAACTCCTGCTGCGATGTTAGCCTGTTCTTCTGCTGTAATACCTTCCGTCATGTTATATCCTTTTTTATGCTATAACGCAAAAGAGGAACAAAGCACCATTGCTTTGTTCCTCTTTACGCCTTCTCGTGAAATTTGGGGGACACAAGAAAGAACTTTGGTAAGAAGTCTATTAACTTACGTATATAAATAACATGGTTTTTTATACATGTCAACATTTTTTGTAAAAAAATTCATTACCAAATAATTCTTGCTTTAATTCATCAGCCTCCCTTTGTGACATTTCGCCAGGGTCTTTTGTATCAATGGAAAGAATCTCAACATCTACTCCTTGCCATGATAATTCTTCACCTAATGTTTCTGCTGCTTCTCTGGCCTGTGGTTCAGCATCAAAACAGATGTATGCTTTTTTAAGTTTATCTCCAAGCATCCTGACTTGTCTTTGAGTATAAACCAGCCCAAACATAGCGACAGCATTATATCCAAAACGCCAAGCATCGAAAACACCTTCACAAATAATAGCTTCTTCGTGGATATTATCAATGTTATATACCGTTTCTTTTACAGGAAGGATACTCAGTTCTTCCTTCAGGTTTTTGTATTTAAGAGTAGCCTGATTGCTTATATCACGTCCAATATAGGAGACTACCCTTCCTTGCAAATAAACTGGGATGATGATACGGTATTTGAAATTACCAGTATACCATCCGAACTTTATATCATAGGTACTTATCAATTGCTCCAGATCATAACCACGTTCGTATATATAATCTGCGTGTGCTAACAGCGGTATCTCTTTACAAGCTGGTGGGGGCCATTCCACATGAGATGCCCTGGTTTTTTCAAAGTAATCAGGGGTCTTTAGGATATTGGAATGACTATTAAAAATGTGCCAAGCAGCAGATGAAGAACAGTTTTCTATAGTGGCAATGAGCTTTGCCACTCCTGTTCGTTTTCCACAACGAAAGCAAGATGAAAGTCCAATCCACCCCTGTGAAATGTTTTTACCATGCAGCGAATACGGAATACCACTATCGTTTAGCCACGCCATTGCATCAAACATTGAACTCCATTGGCTCCCATTGGACTGAGGTTTTGGATAGGTAACACTCAAATAAGCGGATCAATGTAGCCCCATTCTTGGGTAATTGTATGGCATATGCATATACAATTTCTCTTTCATATAGAGTATCTGGGGCACCAAACCACCACCATCTGCGTCTTATGGCAACAGTCTGTGTGATTGTAATATTATGATAATCGCCTATATTGTGGTTATTTATTGTGACCTTATATCCAGCAACTTGTAAGTGCGATATATAATAATCTATCACAACCCATAGATCACGAGATTCTGTAATCATAGGGGCCATTCCTCAAAAAGATGAAACACTAGATCACCATTAGCTAACTGGAATGTTCCAACAAAACTCAGCATCATATCTTCTGGTTCAGTTACTTCATGGCCTGTGCCGTATATATGCAATACTCTATCTTCTAGTGGTTTATCTGTATCAACCAATACCCAGGCACAGATGACACCCCGTTGTGTCTGAACAGACAGAATTTCAGCACCTTCTGGTAATCTAAGTACTATTCTATCCTGCACATCTATCGGGTATTTAAAAACAGCCTTCATTTCTTTTTTCTCCTTGGGTTCACTTTATTGGATATGAAATTACTGTATGGCTTCTTTTTTATTTTCTCTTCTATTGGTGCTGGTGGTTCTTTCAATCCACCATTGCACCCTTCATAGAATGTAGCGGTTTCACTGATAAAACCAACTCCACTTAATACGCCAATTTCACCGTAACTAGGACCAGATGTTCTTCCTAAAGTGGTACACGTCCTGGTACAGCATCCGCAATTACCCGCCCTGCATTGATCAATCACTATCATCTTCGTCATCCCCTTCTTCCCAGGCACGGTCCAGCATATACTTGTTACATTCATCTATGAGGTCACATAGCTTTTCCCTTGATTTTACTGGTAATGCCGCAACACAATCTTCCGGCATTCCACAATCTACTTCATATAAATTGGCATCAATATATGCCCAAATTGCTCCATACATATGCCCGTTTTTGAACAAAGCATCTGCTGTCTTTTCACAGTCTGCACAAGATTTATACCTTTCTATTTTTCCTTCAAAGACATAGGATATATCCATATAGTTTTCACCAGGAAGTATATCCCCTTTGCATTCATGACATTTATGGGTCTTGCGAGCCTTTGTTGTTTTGTGGCGAAGAATAGCAGATGGGGCATCCTCATAATCCAATTCGCATTCTATTTCACAAGAACAATCCATTACTTTTCCTCCACTATTTTGATTCCACGGTATTCAACTGGTAGGGTACTATGAATTGAAGATACACGGAATGCGCATTCCCGCATAAGTAACTGGTACTCATCGTGAGTTAATATTATTTTCTCAATTTCCTTACCTTCGCTAACTGCTGCCCACATAGCATTATCTATTTTGCCGCACATAGATTGTTTATATATTATTTTCATAGTCACGCCACCTTTTTAACTCTTGCCTGTATTTTTCCCCAGTAATGTGCCCGAGGAAATAGTTCTTTTTAAAACAACGGAAGCGGAGTAAAGCTATTTCCCTTTCGTCCCATGTGACAGGTACATCATCCCCGGTGTCCCATAAACAAGAGACACCAGGGGTATCGTCCTTGGGGATTAATCCCCCATGTTTATATTTACTCCTGTCCATACTTGTAGGCACCCTTAACAAGCATAGAGACTTCTACTTTGTCTTTTATTTCAATCTTCTCTTTTGGTGGAAGCTGTGGGTGCTCTACTTCCCATTTATACAGGGTAAACCGACCAACAGCCAGCATTACATCTTGCGTATAGCCACCACGGTTTCCAGAATAGTTGGAAAGGGCCTGGCTAAGATCACCATTTGTTATTTCCAGCTTCTTGTTTATAATTCGACATCCAGTGGAAACATTATACTTGATATCGAATGCCTGTTCCTTATCAATATCAATTTCTTCTGCCTGGTATATCTGCATCAGCCCACGGGCATACTCCCCAGGTTTCTTGGGAATGTCGGCCAAAGCGGACGGATTGAAGGTTGATTCCACTTCCATAACTCCGACAATCAACGGGGTTGCGATATTATGTTCCTTGGCATTTTTTACTGCTATCTCAGCTATGATCTGAGACACTTCGGATGGCATTTTGGTATTACGCAGTTTGATGTAATCCTTAACAATGGTTATTTCAGGATCAGGTGGTGGTATAACTGGGGCCACTATTACAGGCTCTGGTTTTTTGGTTTTCTCCATAAAAGACATATACGTTTGTGTTTTATGGAATTCAGCCAAAATTGCCTCCTTGTATATAGGCAGGGCTGTCATAAATCCGTGGGTAAGTACAACAAATAAGATAAAAACGAATACAGAAAATAAGATGCTTATGGTACTGGTCTTTGTTTTCCTTGTTTTCCGCTCCTGGCGAACAGGATCGGCTGTCGTCGGTGTTTCGGACATGGTAATGCCTCCTTGTAGAGTTTATTTACTTCCTTTCCCTGTAAGTATTCAGTATATATACTATATATGAACACTATTGTCAACCGTAAAGTACGGCTTGGATTGTGGTTTACCTGTTTTCTGTTGCTCTTTCCTGCATATTCTACAGAAACTACGTAGTTCAGATAGGGCACCTTTCGCATCTATTCCTGGATAGGCACTTAAAATCCATTCAAGATGTCCGGTGGAATTTGTGAGAAACCGCTCTGAATCCCCAGCCCATTTGTTATTGAGCTTAACATCATCTTTAGCATCTTTTATTAAATGCGCAATGAGGTTTTCAGCGGATTGTTTTGATACATCTTTGGGGTCCATTCTTTTTGGATTATTTTTAGAAGATAATCCACGCCATTCATCAGAACCTATGGTAGATTTATCCATAGATAATCTTGATAGTGGGTTAGTTTTTGATAGCTCTTTGAATTGTGCTCTAGTATAGAATAACTCTTTACACAGGCCCAGTTTCTTCAATCTCACTTTGAACTGAACTGTATTAATACCAGCAACCTCCGCCCATTCTGAGTATGTTTTTGTTACCCCTTCAAACGTAAGAAATGGGGAGTGCACATAATCAAGTTGGCGCAATGTTAAAGTGGCTACTGTCTCAAATAGATTACCGCAATCATCGTACTTAACACTAAAAGTGGAGTATGGGAACCCAGATATAACGGCAATAACGGTCTTTGTTATAGATTGTAGTTCCATACGCATATCAAAATAGGCACACTCTTCTTCATCCAGCGGGTCAATTGCAAAATGCCCCCTATTCATCCTATATTCAAAGCACTCAGCCAATTGAGATAGGGCGGCTGGTCGCATAGCAGTAGATGGGGCACCCCGTAATCCTTTAATTCTTATCTTGTCTTCCGTGCCCTGTTTCCACTCCAGTATTTTTCCAAAATACTTTTCATAAATAGGGCTAAATTCCTCTAGTGTCATTTTTTCTTTCGTCATGTTTTCTTGTCCTGTCGAATACCTGTTAAAACCGTTAAAAATGCCCTTTTTTAGCTTGTAAGGCGTTTACTTAATACATAGGCTGCATAGCTGTATAAATAGCAAATACAGACGTATTTCACCCACACAGGGGGCAAGGCCAGAGCAGCGGTTCCCAAGGCAACACACAGCCAGGGAAACGAGTGGTACAGTGTATCATTCACCCAAATCATTTCATCCATCCCATTTTCTTGTAAAGTCTATCTCTGTGATACCCAGACAACTGAAGCACTTTGACACTCAGATCCCTGAAATCGTAAATGCGGGGCATTTCCCCACTACCTGATGGGCGTAAAATACGCCCAACTATCTGTGTCAGTCTTCCGGTAAATTTTATAGGAGTAGCCATAAACAGGGCTGATAACATAGGGGCATCAAACCCCTCCCCAAGTAATGAGGCTGTAGCAACAAGAATATTGTACTCCCCACGTTTCAATCCCTCTACAGCGTCCTTCCTATATGCTTTACTCTGCTGACCAGACACCAGTACTGGTTTTGCTCCAGGTACACTTTGTATCAAATCTAACAGTTCTTCGCAATGGCTAACCCGATCAGATACAACCATGATGGGTTCTTTGTATCTGATAAATTCATCATACACCTTGAGTGCTATAAGCCTATTACGCTTTTGATCTGTAACAAGTTTTGCAATGAGTTCTGAGTACTCCATTCTGTCAGATGGTGCCCTGAACTGCGTACCTACCGGCACTACCCGTGGGATGAGAACAGCCCCAGTACTTTCCAGATGTGCTTTATCTACTTCATGAAGTAAGGGGCCATTCAGAATGAATATAGCCTTTGTCAAGTTATCCCTTCTATACGGAGTAGCAGACAAACCTAATTGATATTTTGGATTCAATCCGTTTACCGTTATGGTCCATGATACTCCTGGTGTCCTATGGCATTCATCTGTTATAACAAAGCCAAATTGTCCTCGGACTTTCTCCAGATTATTGTAGACGGAATTAATAATACCAACTGTTATATCCTTGATACTGAATTTACTTTCTCCTATAACACCAAATTCAGTTATATCTGTGTGCTTCCTGAACGCTTCTTGCCATTGCTCCAGTAGCTCCTTGTTGTGTACTAGGACGAGGGTCCGCACTTTCCTGACGGAAGCGATATATATTCCCATCAGAGTTTTACCGGCACCTGTTTGCGCCTTGAGTACTCCGTAACGTTTATCGAGTACAGCATCAGTTGCTGTTATTTGGTAATCTCTGCGAACTGACGTGAAGTTTATTTCGATAGGTGGGGCAACTGTCCTATCAATTATTTCATGTTTATCTGACTTGACGTGCTTTAAGAGGGTATTCATATACCCTCTTGGCGCATAAAGAGTAGGCCCAGTTTTGGCGTAGAAATACAAGTACCGAGGTAGGTTAGCGGGTATAAATTTCCCGTGTCGCTGGCGGCTGATGTGATCTGGATTATCGAAAGTCAGATCTGCCTGAACCTTTTCCATTAACTCGAAAGACAGGTTTTTGACAATCAGAGTTTCTTTGATAATTATTTTTATCATCAGAATTCATCCTCATCTGGATTTTCATTCTTGTACGGGAACATAGCCTCTGCCCGCTTGTCTTGGTCATTCAATAGCTTTTTGATCATATGCATCTCATACATACCGGCTATCTTACGTCCAATATAACATATTACAGAAATCCAGAAACACCAAATTAATAGAGATTTCATATTACCCCTGGAGAACTTTTGTGTGAACTCCTATACTTCTTCCGTCAATGCTGCCAACATAAAAGGCAGTTGTATCCAATTTCCCTGGTGCTTTTTGATTTTTTACTTTCCCCATGTTCTGTGCAACGTAATCATCTATTGCAGTTTCCTTAACAGGAACCAGAGCCATAAGGTCTGTGTTGTCCGTCCGGTATGCCTTGCAGATATTATGATACACAGATAACACAGCACCAGAACAGTAGCTTTGCATAGAGAGCTTCCCGCTGCCGGTCTTAAATGCGTACTTCTTGCCCATAATGGAGATAGTGCGCCGCAATGTCAAGAACAGATCAATTGCTAATTCTATATCAGAATTACCTCCAATGAATTTAAGAACAGCATTGCTTTTAACCCCACCGAGCAGGTACGCTTTCGCTCCAATAGCTTCTGCTACCTTAGTTGCTAACACTTTCTCCCAGGCATTTGGAGTCATGGTGTCCACGTCCCTAACGTGGACACTCATAGTTCTCTCAATAGGGTCCACGTCAATAGTACGGATACCGTACTTGTCCATGAGTTCCCTACATTTCTCCATGGCACTTGCGGCTTCCGCCGCATTAGGGGAGGCTGATAGGGCCAGAAGTTTTCGAACACGCTCTTGAATTGTGGACATATCAGCCATGATTGCTCCTTAATTGTATTGAGGATAGAAGACGTTTGCTACAGCATCATTGATCCGGGCCTGTCGGTGAATATCACTGACATGGTGAGTAGCCTCGGCTGTCAGAATGTTGTACAGATCCCAGGCATTGATTTCAACCTTGCGGTTTTCCTTTTCTTCGTCATCCCAGGAAATTACCTTGCCAGCACTTTTGATCTTGTTTTCGATGGTGGTGCGTTCTTCCGCATTGAACGGGATGAGTTCGTGCAGGAAGACTTCAGACTCCAAAGCCAGCCTGTCTGCCATTCTTTTCCAGGCACCAGGAAGCTCAGAGAATTTGTTGAGTCCTATAGAAGTAGTGGCAATAGCCTCAGTGAGATCAAGCCCTTCCGTATGTTTCCGTTTATACTCTGCAAACATTTTGCCGATGTGCATACCGTTGGTACAGACTTTGCGCAAAGCACCGATCATGAACCGCTGGGCCAGGGTTGTATCCATTGAGGCGAAGGCTTCCAGAGTTGGGTGAATAACGTCACCAGGACGGACTTCATAATCCACATCCGTGAACGTATATTTCAGGTGCAGACGTGACCCGTTGTGTGCCATCCACATTTCTTTTACCGGCTCACCGAACTGGGGATAGGCTGCAACAATGGTATCAGCGGACTGTACAATCTCCTGGTGAAGCACCAGCTTGTACTGTTCCGATACCACAGCAAATGTTTCATCGTTCAAGGTGTTTACCACGGCCCTGTATCCAGGAATGGGTGTAGGGGTCCGCACCATATGTCCGATGTGTCGCAAGGTTGCCTCCGGGAAAATGGCGTTTTCCATAGCTTCTTGATTGTAGTATTTTGCTTCTCTGAGTGTCGGTTTACGCATGATAAGCTCCTTTTTAGAAATGATTAGTAAGAACTTCGTGAAGTATGTCTATATATACCATACAGATGAAAGAATGTCAATACTTATTTTTCGTTATACGCTTTTCGGCATTTACGCATATCCAGTGATATTGTGAATGCTTGATTTAGTTTTAGTGGGTACATTACCCCCTCTGGCATTTTGATGTACGTTACTTTCTGTATCTGTGGCACACCTCCGCCACACACTTTTAGTATTGCATCCAGTCGTTCCCGTACAGCAATAGAATCGTCAATCAAGTTTATCTTCAACATAATATCGTCTTCTATATAGGTAGCTATGAGAGTCTCCTTAAAATACATGGAAATTCTCCGGCCTACTATGTCCTGCCAGAGAATGACAGTGGTATGCTGTGCGTATGCTGGTACTCCAGTTAAGAAACACTCGGCTAATATGGTATGGCTTTTTCTCATTTCGGAACACTCCAAGTAGGTTCGGGCATTCTTGCCTCTTTCCAATGTTTAATAAGGGCCTGTCCTTTTGCAGTAGAGACATAGAACCCTTCCCTCGGATCAAACCGGACAAGATCATGGAACTTCAAGAAGTCCAGGCTATCACCTGTAGCATCTTCGCCCGTTTCACCGAGTAGGTGAATTTCCATTAAAGTGAATATATCGTACTCGGTCAGTTGTGCCTGGGCAATTTCGTATGCATCCACTTTGTTCAGGATATTTGGTGCTTTCTTTTCCGGTACTTCTGGAATGATCTCCAGAATTTCTTGTGGTTGCTCCTTGCCCATTTTGCTGATAAGCTCGTCAACATGGGAATTTATACCTATCGGCATACAGGCAGTCTCAATTGGAGTCAGGGCAGTTTGTTTTTCTTTCATCGCTTGAATCACATGATAGGGCAGTGGTTTAGCTCCAGCTTTGAAGTTTATTCTGCTGCCGCTATCCCATTCCTTTTGAATAACAAATGCCCGTTCTTCAGCACTAATCCTATCAATGGCGAAAAAGTATATAACGTCCGTATTTGATACACTGTATCTACGTAATTCGTCTTTGTTATTAGCGATAACCCATACTCCCTTGTGATTCTTGGCAGTATAGTACTGCGTTTTACTAATGTCATCTACGCTGAATTTGACATACCGGAACATCAGTCTGCCATCGTAACTCCCACGTTTCTGTTTGTGTCCTGGGTTTTTTGCTCTTACTGGGTGGGTCGCATTGGGCTGAATACTAGGCATTTTGTCTTTTCTCCCTTTGTTTTTCGTAAGATATGATTCCTTCGGCTATAACACGGGCAACCCTTTTATCTATGGCATTTACCGTAAATTTCAGTCCTTGGCAGGATAGGAACCCTTCATTCTTGTATGTTTTTATTACGAGCCTTCCCTTTTCCATGTAACAAAAATGCTGTCTCTTTGCCATCACCCCACCCTTTGGATAGTTTCCGCTACTTTACGGTCAGCTACATCTTTCGACATGGCGTATACTGTGTGGATAAGACCAACGGTATTTGGCGTTTTGAGAAGAATATTTATATCCTCCGCAATAGCCCAGCCTTTACCAGCCACTCTAACCCAGTAGAATTTCTTTGCATTTCTCCGCATGGTATTTCCTTATGTTATATTTTATACTGCTGTAAAAGTAATGGCTATATATAACATAACAGCAATATAAAAAGCTATATAAATATAGCCTATATATCACTTTTTTCTTCGTACATATCCACGTACATAGCAGCAGCTTGTATATCTTCTCGGTAATACTTTACCCTATCCGGTTTGGTGGTCAATGCCTTGGAATTTCCCTCCCACCAGACAATAGGCCAGGATATAGCTTGATTGGTAGCATCTGGTAATATAGCAATATCCACTATAATACCTATACGCCGGGAATCCGTATCCGTTAATACTACAAGCTGTCCTATCGGATAAATACGGGGAGTTATACCAAAGTTTATTACAGATTTATGATTGTATTTCATTTTTTTCCTCTTAAGAAGTTGTGATAGATATTCATGCTATTTATGGATGCTTTCAGTGCTTCAAATAACATAACCCTGTTCTGTTTATCTTCCCTCATTCCCCTTCTGAATACGTGACTACTACTCCGCAGTAACAGCATAGCTCTGGTGGCTTCTACCCAGATATTATATGTTTCCTCTGCTCTATCCTTCGTTTTTGCGAACAGTATAATATTAATTATACCTCCCTTTGGGCTTTTATAATAGAATGCCCAATAGATTTCATCCTCATAATCATGTGGAATATTGATAGCATGCTCTGGCTTATAAAACTCCATTGCATCATTGCATAGAATCAGGTAATCAACATCTGATGTACCTTCGATGTACCCACCGAAAACACTTGATCCGGTTAAAACCCCGGCCTTTTCTATCTTTTCCAGAAAGACGTAATCTATGGCTGAAGTTTTTGAATCTCTAATAGCATCCCGTACTATTTCGTCCATTTATTTATCCTATTTATCCAAGTACATGCTTTCATATAGTCGGCCTGATCTTCATCTGTCTTTATGGGGATTTCAGCAGCAATAAACAGCCGGAGAAGAGTTGCCAATTCTTTCACTGGAACTATGTACCTCTTTTTGGGTTTTGGTTTTGGTAATGGGGTTGTCTCCATACATTGCGGGCAGATAAGTACCCTTGTGTTATCGGCACGTACCCATATATTTCCTCTTCGGGTAAAGATGGTGAAACACTTTGCGCACTTTGTATCCATTTTGGCCCTTCCTGCTGTTTTTGTGCTGGGGCATGTAATGCCCCTAGTTTTAATTGAAACGTTAAAACAGGGGCATTTTTCGCCGTTTAAATGCTATTTTTATCAACAAACATTGCAGCGTACAAAGTATCACGAAAGTCAGGTAAAGAGGCTTCCAGTTCTTGGAGTTGTCGTTCGGTATTAATAACATAATTCCGACGAGCCTCAGTACGCAGGTATTGCAACAGTTTCTCTGTCGTGGCGGCTTTCAGGGTTTCCCCGAACCAGTCAAGGAGGATTTTCTGTGCGGCATCAGTTATGTGCTCCCCATAAGCGGTGCTGCGGATAGTTGGCACCATCTTATGTCCGTACCCATCAGGAGATTGGAATATTTTCTGAATTTTAATGACAAATTCCGGTATCTTTTTTCCGTAGAGTACGAATGGGTCTTGGTCTTCTCTCCAGCCACGGTGATAGGCTCGGCTGTCTTTGGCCTCCAGGGTGCAGTTCACAATTGGGATATACTTAATATCCCAAGGCACGAGTTTGCCCAAGTATTCTTTGTATTCTTTTATGGCATGGGTATCGAACTTACTGAAATGCCGGAGGTGCTGGTTGTTAATGGTATGGTACTGCTGCTCGATAACAGCCAGGAAGTACTGTACTTTCTCTTCCTTTTTATAAACGTAGTCGCATTGAATCAGTTCTGGATTGGTTTCGCCCATGACAATCTCCTATTTACGTTTTCGGTCTATAAAGACCCATTCATCTTGTGTCAGAATTTCCACATCCCCTTTTACTACCCGTAAGAACCGGAGGAATTCTGGAATTTCCCTAAAACAAAGCATATATCTACCTACGTACATTTGATGTTTTGTATCGTAGGTATCAATAGCTTTGTATATTGAATCAAACTCCGCTATTGGCCTATCATATTTTGCTCTATAGTTAGGTGTATTTGTATCTACATGCAAAGGCACCCACACCCGAACATTTATCTCTGTTTGATTATACATATCCTTACCGTGATGAATACGTTTTGGATGGAAGGGCTTTCCGAATAGCGGCTTTCCATTTAGGAGACCGCCAACTAAGCTCCACTAGTTTTCCTACTATAACAGCCATTTCCTCTTTGTCACTGGTATAGCTTTGCCACCTATCTGCGTCCAGGGCCATTTCCGCAACATCATACCTGGAGTAAAGACCGTTGCCCTCATCCATGGAATCAATGTCACCGGCTATGGTATCCCAGGCCCACTCGATACAGTGTCTGAGGGTTTTCAATTCTTCGTCTGAAAAGGTAATCTTGTTTGCTTTTACTGTTTCGCTCATAGTCTCATCTCCAGTTCAGTGATAGGTTTCAATGTTTTAATATCCAGCGGGGTAGCTTCGCAGCAAGCGGAGACAGCTTCTAACTGCGTGTCCCAGGCTACTGCTCCCCAATATTCAGTTTTACCAATACCGTAATCTTCAATTTTTACGTATGACTCATTGCCGCATTCAGAGCATAGGCAATCCATCATTTTATATTGTGGTTTCATGCTATTTCTCTAATTGAAATATATGGCCAGAAGAATACAGGGTAACATCTTCATCAATGCCCCTGTGGGACCGGAATATTTTAAATCCATTATACCTGGGCTGGACATACCGGAGTTTATGCATTTGATCTCGACAGTCCCTGATTTGAACACCCAGTTTATTACGCCCATCCAGAATGAACAGGCTGTCTGATCCCATTCCCTTATGTCCATCAATGTAGAACCGAGCAAACACTTTACCCATCATACGCATTCCTCCTCAGTCATGTTTTCCATATTTTCCAGAAGGGCCTCTATACCAGCAGAAACATGCCCTACTGTATTATCTGGCATATTTTCATAGGACCAGTCACAGCCAGCAACGATGTCACCAGCTACTGTCATATAGAATTCACCTTCTACTCTAAGGTCATCACCCCATATTTCGTACCGCAGTGGCTCTTTAGTATTAACCCGACCAGTACCGAAATTCTCCCCACGACCTTCCTGTATGACGTATACCTTTGGATCTTTTACATTGAAAAATTTCAGAGCATTCAGGTACAAGGAGTCTTCATTTACTTCTTGTTCATACTGATGGTATTTATCTGTTGACAAATCTATTGAAGATGATTCATTGTCCTCGCAGTACAAGTACCAATCTAACATGGCCAGGACAAATTCTTTGGAGTTTATTGCCCCATTCGTAGCAACATAAAAACTATTAACATCTACTTTATGCTCCTCAGCCAAACGAAGAATATCAATAATCTGTTGAACTGCGAGTTGCGGCTCACCACCAGTGAATGTCAGTACTCCAATGTAGTCTATATCCTTGAACAGCGTTTCAACATGCTTAACATCCAAGTCTTTCGATTCAGCGTCACCCCGCAAGCAATGATCACAGGCAAAATTACATCTCCGTGTAACTTCCACTATCAGGTTGTCAATTGATACTCGCATACTGTATTCCCTTGGTTGAATTTATTGTTTTAAAAAAGTATGACTATATATAACATTTTTACAGCATAAAGTCAACAGGTATTTACAGCATATTACTATTAAAATCAAATAAATTTCTCTGATAACCGAATGTATTTCTCCTTCTTCATTTCCTTTTCTTCTGCGGATAAAGAGTTGTAATATCTTGCAGCGGATACAGCACTTCCGCATATTTTACACTTATCTTGAAAGTATCTTTTTGTTCTATCACGATAGTACGTATTTTCTTCCGTTTTTAATATCCCACATTTATTGCAATGCTCGTTCTTTGGTCTTGCCATGATACACCTATGTTTAGGATGGCGGGACTACCCGCCATCCTTTGTTGAATTAGTCGTTCAGTTCAGAGAACTCAATAACGGAGTCATAGCGAAAACTACGCCATGCCCCTTTATCCAGGTCAAAGACGGGTTTAACGTCCTCAGATTTAGCGGCACCAGTTCCTTTCGGGTGCGCTTCGATAGGAACAGCATCCAGGTTAGTGGTGCATATCATAGTGCGTAAAGACCTATCCGCTTTCTGGAAGATAACCTTTACTTTACCTGAAGTTCTGAAAACCTCGTCAATCTCATTCTTTGTTAATCCCATTGAGAACCTCTTCTGTTAAGTGTCCGTGTTCCGCTGCTTCTTCAAGCAACTCCCTTTCCCTGATCATAACAGCCATCTGATGGGCACCGAGCAACAGCAGCCCTTTGACCATACTGTTTAGGAGAACTGATTCGTCCTGTCCAGCACAGAGAACCTGGGCATACCGATACAACCGTTTTGGAATCCTGATTTGCGGTTGGATGATAACGCTTCCATCATCCTTTGGGTTGAGTCCGTAGGCGGCATCCCATTCATGGGGCAGGGCCAATGTTCCGGAGAATTGTACCAATGGCAGCACCCCTGGAATAGAGTCAGTGTGATATTCATACTTTTCTTCCAGCAACATCTCTTCTTCTTCAAATATATCATCAAACATTCAGTTCTCCGTGGTAGGTGTCAATGTGTATCCAGAGGTTGCCAGAATCAGTACGGTACAGAGAACCGTCCTTTTCCATATACCATGTATAATGCTTCTGAAAGACTTTGGATGTTGTTTTTGCGTTGTTGAACTTCAGGATAGTACGCAGTAGACTCAGAATTTTTGTGTCTCTGAGTTGCTGCGTTGGGAAATGGAAGTACAGTTTATCCCCAATGATCTTGGCAATAGCCTCCCCATTGTATAGTAGAACAAATTCTTCATTCTCCCAAATCCCATTTTGGGTATATCCTTGCTGCCGTATTTCGGTACGTAGGATACAAAGGTTATGAAGTTGTGCATTGGCCATCAACTCCTTCTTTAGGAAGGAGGTGGCCACAAAATGAACGCTCATACACATGGCATATACTCCCAATATTCATGGCCTTTTTCTAACATGGCCTTGTTAATCTCTGAGCAGGTTTTACCGAACTGCTCGTTACGCAGGTCAAAGTACCTGGAGTGGTCGTTGTCATACTTGTTAGCAACATCCTTCACCCAGGCAAACATCATACCGGCAATTCCCTGCTGGATAGTGCGGTGTTCCCCATGAAGTAACTCCATGAATGCTTTCTTATCCGGGCACATAACATTACCCAAAGAGGAAAGTGCTTCGGCGGCGGCTGCTTCTCTTGATTTTTCTTCAGTCATTTTAGTCTCCTAAGATTTGATTGAGTTGGTTGGTTAAACTCTTAAGCCATTTGCGTTTTGCTTGACATTCATCTATATACATTTTTGTTTTGTTTTCGTAGTACTCCACGTTTGATTTGGCGGAGTCTACGACAATGTTGTAAAAATGCATTGGATCAGTATATTTATTCTTCATTATATTTTTAATGAAGAACTCTACATTTTCCTCTGACCTTTCTATTTGGTCCGTTACAAACTCTGTGAATTGGTCAACATCTACCAGTGCGGCAAGAACCTTGCGGGCTTCTCTTAGCCGCATGTTTCCAAGCACCCGCTCCCTAAGTGATTCAACCAGATAGTCGGCAGCTTCTTCTTTTTGTTTATTACCAAAAGCGATTTTATCCTCTTCAGACATACCCAACAGGATTTGCAGGGTGTCATGCTCTTCATGGTACTGTCTTTTATGATAGGCTATTGCTTGGATGTAACCATCTATTCCGTCCTCACCAATGAAAGCCGTAGTGCATCCCATAAGGAATTCTTTTATGGTTTGTTTTCCCTCTGTAAAGTCACTTGTATATCCTGTCGGCATATGAACTCCTAGTGTTTTGATTTAACTGCGTTACAGCATTTGATAAATACTATATAACATATATAAACAAATAATGCAACACATTTTTACAGTATAATAGCGTTTTTTGGTGCGCTGTCTACTATCTGTGCATTCATCAGGGACAATTCCTCCCCGCACTTCGGACAAATGGCATAGACAACATCTGTATCAATATCTTCTTTTCTTTCTTCTGTATAGAAGATACAGGCGCACTTTGATGGAACGATAGGCCCGCTGTTGGCAGCATACACCATATAATTAGGACAGGCCCACTCTATTAACTGTTTCATAATACCCGTATAGGATTGTAGGAATTCATCTTTCGGCAAGCAGCCCATTCAACGTTTTTGATTTTTAACTCCACTGTATGTCCTGCCGCTTTAAGTTTTTCGATAAACACAGAAGCGTCACAGTCTTCTTCAAGATAGACCATCTTGTTCTGCTTATCGAGATAGGAATAAACCGATATATCATTAACAATGCCCAATTTTTTGATTAAGGATATTGGTGCTTTTAACCACCCATGCCCCGCATCAGATACGAAAGTAAAAATATGTTTTGCCATGATGATACCCTCCAAGAATTTAATTGTAAACAGTTATTTAGGTATATAGATTCTACGTGTTTTTTGATTATCGTATATTACTAAAGCAATTATGTTCTTTTTCTCATCGAAGTAGTTAGTGTACGGGAACTTTCCTTCATTACTTTTGAAGGTATACTCTTTTGATTTTGACCGAAGATAAGCGTAAAACTCAGGATCAGTCATATCAGTTATCTGCATTTCTTTAGAAACGGAGGCCATATACTTTTTCTCCCTGGTAAGTGATTTGCCCTTGTGTGTTTAAACGCAAGAACCGCATCTCATTATGCATGTTATCGTACTGTTCCTGTATCAGCACAGAACTAGGGGATACACCATTGATAAGCACCGTACAATGATATCCATATGAATTCTGTTGCAGTTTCAGGGCTATCTTCAACCCAGCTTCTTTGATTCTCTTACGTAGCACTTTGATTTCCATATTTCTCCTTTGTTCTAATGTTATTACAGCAATTAATAAAGCATAATTGACATATATAGCATATTAAACCATATATGTCAATTAATATTTACAGTATTTTGTTACTTATTATTAAATATGACAATCCACCGCAGTCACAATAGTTTCAGGCGGAAGTCCATCCAACAATTCCATATACTTTGCAGCCCAATCGTATTCCAGCTTTTCATCTGTGACGCAAGCCCACCAGCCCATCCTACCTTTCTCAAACCAGCCATCCTCGGTACAAACGGCAAAGGTAACGTAGCTACACTCGTTAGCATCAATGTATTTCTGTCGGGCATTTTCTCCGTACAGGTCCATGATCTCGAAGCCAAAACTAATGTCATTGGATCGTCGTAGTGCCATGACCGCTGGTTGATCCCCGTATACATCACGGGCTTTATCTATATCACCTTTATACTGCTCCCGTACATCTTTCCAGGCAGTAGGTTGTGGTAATCCAGCAACAATAGCAGCAGCTTTATCCCAAGTTTCGGCGGCGTCTTTCCGTGCCTCTTTTTTCATGCCTTCAAAGTCAATATCACCAAGGTGCAGTTGATCCACACCACTGTTCGACCGTTTTGATCCCATCAAACCGTTTTCGCCTCTTAAACCACTGGCAGTAGCACCATCTTTGATTTTGAAGAAACCTGCCCATCTTCCGCCGACCTGATACCCGTCCCATTTTGCATTTGGATTTGTGTGTCGGTAGAACTGCCCATCCCGTTCAAAAGCATTGTAGTAGCTATCGGCGAATTCGGCAATATTCACATACCTGCCACTATCTTCCATGGAAAAATATTGTTCTGTATAACCAGGAGGAATTCCATCGTTAATTTTTATGTAAACGACTTGTCTTTTAAGATGATCAGGGTCATCGTCGGCCCAATCACGGAAATAGGATACGCCCCGGCCACATCCCATGGAGCCATTCAATCCATGCTTCTCAAGTTCGTCTTCAGTGGCTATATGATAGAACCGTTTATCACTAGGAGAGAACTTTTCACCAGTGGCATCTTCAACCCATATACGTTCATCCTCTTTTTCCCATTCTTCAAGAACTTCATCTGTTATATCAACGTCAATGACATATTCATCATCCCTACCAGTGCACTCGTACTCATGGTAGGGTGCCAGCAGTTTTTCATAATCATCCCCAATAACAAGGACTGTAAAATGACTCATACGTTCTCCTTTACCTCAATTAAGTTTTTGTCGGGATTATCCCATACAACATTATTTTTACCGGACAGCGACCAGATTGCATATTGTGTTTTAAACGGTTTTTCACTAAGGATAATAGTACCTTTTACTGGGTATGTTACCTCCCGTCCTAAGTCATTATGAAGCTGGATAGTAAGACCTTGTACCCTCTTACCGCCACAAGTATACCGTTTATTCGGGTTAATCCATTGATCCTTTGGAACAACAGCGGTTCCCCATGTTTGGCAGTCGATGGAACTAACTGTATTTGCTGTATTGTACGCACTCTTATGCCGTTTCATTTGCACCCCATCATCTTATTTATTCCGTCAAGGATTACGGCATACGCCGGATTGTATTCATTCTTTTTTCTTTCTATCCCCATGCGCCGATTATACTGATTCCGAGCAGCACAAAAATTAGGCAACATGGTACAAAATTGGATAATAGATTGTTCTACTTTTTCTACATCGCAGTGTGGGTCAACTTGCACTTCGATAAAGGAATGCCAGTGATCATAATTTGATCCGATACACCAAGTATGCTCCTTCTTGTGTAGCCATAGGAATATCTCGTGTGTTAAATCCTCCGATTCTGCCAGAAGGACAGACAAATCTGGATCAGTGGGGTCCGGTTCACAGTAATCCTCGAAGAATGCTGGGTGTATATTTCCATCCTCAACATCAAACCGCAGATTAATATGGGTAGCACAGGTAGATTTCATGATTAATACCTGTATAGTTCTGGATCAGTCCCGTTTTCCATAGCATCCACACCGTCTTGCCACATCTTGATATATTCCTCAATAGGAACCCTATCTCGCCCCTTGGCAAGTTCTTTTCCAGCAACTGAAGCAGATACAGTAGACATTCCATCTTCCTGTAATTCCAGGGCAAACTCTAACTCAGCTTTATAGTTTGAAAGTACCGATGTATTACTCATTTTATTACTCCTTAATTGTCGAACCAGAAGACAATGCGATCAACACCGGCATTTGTTGCAACGGCAAGAGACGCAAAGAAATATTCACCAAGATACTCCCTGTAGTCTTGACGAACCCCTTCACCAGGATTACAGGTACACCCACCAGATATAACACCGTTGGATAACTTACGGGTACACCGCTTATCTTCCAGAATTACGTTATAGTCAAACTCGTGCAATTCTTGTATAGACAGCCAGGACTCAGAGTGGGCATCACAACCCCATCCAGCAAGTTCGGCCTGGGTTTCAAAGGAGGTGTTACTTGGAACTCCCCGTGGGTCAGATATTGGCGTAATGTCTGAATAATTACGCACTCCGGCAAGGAAAGCAAAGATGTTGTAACTCCTCCAATAGAATGGGTGTCTAGCTCCATAGTCATCTTCAACAACACCTGGATCCATTGATTCGTATGCCTGGGTTTTGTCATTAAACTTCTCGAACATTACATGAATATCACAGCCCATTTTCTATCTCCTTTACTTGATTTTCAATGTATTTCACTATCTTTCGTTTGAGTTCCTCTATTTCTGTTTCTGTTAAATTTACTATACTATCCATATAGGCAACTACCTGCTCTTTTGTTAAATAGCCAAGAACATCTTCGTCGTGTTCTTCCTCCCCAAAAAGGAGGTTGGTCATTGTCCCAGATATAAATATAGCTATTTCAAAAAGCCCCGCAGTTCCACCGTAGGAGTATTCACCCTGTACGATGGAAAGTTCTATACTGTTTTTAAACTTTACTCGTGCCCTGGTAAAGTATCTGTCCGATAAATCACGGACAGATTCTATGTAATCTCCGTACCCTATCAGAACATTATACTTGACTATATCTGACATAGTAGACTCCTTGAAAAAACTGGGTTTCTTTTGGTGTTTGATTAAGTCTATATATAACCTATTTACAGCATATTGTCAAGTATAAAAAGACATTGATCAGTTTTGGGTCTCTGCAGTCTTATGGTTCACTTGTATAGTGTGGGTATCTTATCCCATTCTGGTTCACTCTACATGATTGGGTATCTTGTGTCCTATGGTTCATTTGAAGGGAATGGGTATCTTATCTTTTTTGATTCACTTAAATGGGGTGGTTATCTTGCCTTTTGTGATTCATTGCAGTTAAGTGGGTATCTTGTACATCATGGTTCACTTAATCCTTTTGGGATTCTACTGTTATTTTGGTTCACTTGTATCGTGTGGGTATCTTAACCATTGTGGTTCATTTCATCTGACTGGGTGTCTTGCTTTAGATGATTCACTACCTCCGTATGGGTATCTTCATTGCGCTGGCTCACTTTTGTTAAATGGGTATCTAGCCGTTGATGATTCACTTATCCTTGATGGTCTTTAAGCAAAATGGTTCACTATGATTCACTTTGAGGATTTGGGTATCTTAATGTCATTGGTTCACTAAAGTTCATTGGGTATCTTTGTCGTTCTGATTACTCCGTAACTGGAACTACCCATCCACGTTCTTCCGGTTGGATTGTCCTGTGCGTACCACCGAGCATTGCTTCTGGATACAAGGGTCCAACCGGAAGGCCCATGAATTTACGACCGGCCATCCAATAATCGGCAAGGAAATGCTTCATAATAGCCCGGATACCAGCCCCGTGTCTGTGACTGAGCATTGCATCCTTCCAGGGAACTTCCACCAGATCACCGTCAGTGGTCCTGGTCTTGACGATGCGGTCAGACTGTTCCAATCTTGCTTTGACATTATCATAGACCGCTCGATAGGCACCACGGGTCTTGAGTTGCGAGTCAGCCATCGTGTATAAAGCTGTCCGCAATGTCTTGCAGCCGCCTCCGGCTACTTTCTTCGTATAACGCTCGTGGCTGGCTTTTGCTAGTCCTGTATAGGACCACAAGCATGATGCATGACGAGCCTTGCTAAGATCAATATACACGGCACAATAGGCTACTGTGATAGGACCAATACCATGTACCCCGAGCATGGACTGAAAGAAGGGCTTATCCTTGGCATATTCTGTGACAGCTTTTCGTAAAACAGCATCACGATCATGCAGCTCCTTGGTAATGGCATCAGATTGCTGCACCAACCATGCAAGGGTAACAGAGTTCAACTGATCTGTGTGGCGTTTGAATGCGAGCATTTGATTGCTGATTTTCATGGCCAATTTGCGGACCTGCTCCCTGTCATCAAGAACGCTTTTGAGTGCCTCCAGTTCTGGTTCCCTGTAACGCAGAGTTTTGTGGCGTTTCATGTGGGCTTTCGGAGTTACTACACGGGTGTTCTCCGTGGTGTACGTGCCTTTATCTTTCTTCTGTTTTTTCCTGTCAGTATCGACAAGGGACAGATTCGGTGGAAGTTTCTCACCAGATAATGCACATAGTCCACCTTGGTCTGCGATGATAGCTCTTTTTAATGCCGCTTTTCCAGCCATGATTATTACTCCTTGGTTATTATGATTGACGCATATTCGCCATTGTCTCTTATTCCCGTGTATGTTGCTCTCATCACTTTACCGTTTGAGTAAAGGATAGAGGTATTGTTTAATTCTAATAGATTGTTATTGAAATATTGTAATCTTATAAATGTGAATACAGCCGTAGCTCCTTTGAATCTAGGGGTTTGTAAGTATTGTATTTCCTCTTTGGTAAATCCCTTCTGGGCTACGGCTTTCCACACGATTATTACTCCTTATTGAACAATTTGATTGTTATACACTCATCTGGGGGAAGTAGTAACACTTTCAAATCCGTTGTGCCGGTCCAGCACATATCCTGCCCAGGATTAGTCAGATCCATTACTTCAAACTTGTCCCAAGATGCAGTTCGCAGGACGATGTGATTATCATATAGTAGATCTGAGTCCGTTATTATCCCCACATCAAGAGGCTGCATTTCATTCATTTCGATGATTTGCGGTTTCCGCTTTTTGGGAGCTTGCATGATTACGAGCATTTAGAATCTCCTTATGTTTTTGTACTCCGGTGTATGTTTATACCCACGCAGCCATTCATCGGCAATATTTTCCAGAGCGGCACCGAATAGAACACCACGATGGTGATCATCTGGGTCAACACATTTACAGGCAAGTAGCCGCTTAACCTCTGTGATGAATTTTGCCTTGATATTATCGGCAACACTTTCTGCCAAGCCCGCTGTTTCCTCTGCGAATTGCGTCATTATACCCTTTCCTCCCAAACCACATAGATATAGGGACTTTCGCCACCATCATCTTCCTGACAGGCTTCCAGCGTAGGAACACCCGTATTCTTGAATGGTTCATCCTGCAGAATATACCTGTCGCACATTTCAAGCAGTTCCTCTTTAGACAGATCAGGCCATTCCACTTGCTTATCATAGACAACTTGTGGATACGTCAGGTAGTCGTATACCTCGTTGTATTCACTGATAATAGCCTCCGTGAGTTCCGCCTTTGTCATTTCCCTCCAAATAGGAACCTGGAGAACCGGCTTATGATGCCCTCTGAAATAACTAGGTGTACAAACTCCTTGGTGATCCAAGTCATACTGTATTTTCTCAGTCATAATAGCTCCTTTTTGAAATGTGGGTTTCTTTGGTTCTTTGTTGCTATGCGCTATATATAACAAATTTACAGCATATTGTCAAGCTAAAAATCACTTAATACGACAGTTTAAAGCAACAGCTTCCCCTCCAATATCTATGCCATTTGGGGCTGGCTTAGTATCCACAACAACGGCTGCTCCACAGTCAGTACATAGTGCTTCCCAGGTATGTTCATTGATCTGCTCATACCTACCCATGTGATGATTACGAGCACGGCACCCTTCTGAGGCTCTCTTCTTCAGAGTTTGAACACTGAGACTGGTTGGTTCTCCATAGAATACAGCATTCTTAAATACCTTGCGGACCTCCGCTTTTGCTTTATCACGAGAAGTGGCACGGACAAAGATACGAATTTCTTCTTCCGTACCAGCACAGTACGATAGGTACAGCGGGTCTCCTAGGCCCCAATAAGCACCACCCATATCGTAACCACCGGAGTTTATAAGTACTTTCTCCAGGTGCATAGTGTGTTTTCCATCTTGCTCAGATATGAAGTTCTGTCTGCCCATACTGGAACCACGGTGATCGCAAGCAACTGCTAATTTGTATGACATATTTATCTCCTAGTATTTGTAGTAATTGGAAGGAATAGCTCCGGCCATAGCTCCGACCATGAGGCTATAAAAAGCACTAATGATAGCTCGGCCCCTTTCCCTTTCCAGGGTATAGATGATACGGTCAAGGTATACTGGATCATATTTCTTTATCATTTTTCTTTGCCTTTGAAATCGGAGTGAACTGGCAAGCACCATGACTCGCAACTAAATCACAGTTGGTTTCATAGATGCATTCCTCACAATTAGGCACAATTGGTTTCATAGATTCAACAGTCACCTTTATTATCCCAGTTACCATGTGCCACGGCACGAAGATACGACAATCGCAACCTTTATGGGTATAGTTGAAATCAGCATCCAACCAGAAGCCCTCTTTTAAGTTAAGGAGGGCACCATCATACTGAAGCACCGCTTTATATCCAGCCACGTTTGTGTAATGAATCTCGTATTTACTCATGCTGTTTTCCTCGGTAGAAGTTCCCTGATTTTATCAATCAAAGCGATGACAGTCTCCGGTGAGAACTTGAACTTCGTTTCATCCTCACCACCCGCATAGACTAGAGCAGATTGCTCAATATCCCATAAGGAATAAGTAGTTCCGTGCATCTTAAGTTTACAGGCGAAAGGATCAACTGGGTGTAGAATAGACTTTACTTCCCGTATCAATGCTTTCATCCCACGTACTAACCAGCCCTGGCCGAAATCAATAAAGAGCATGTCGCTGTCATGGTTATTCACCAGAGTGCTGACATTCCATGAGCCAACTGGAGACATTGTTTTTGTTTTACCAAACTGATCTCTGATTGGCTGGAGACAAATGAGTTGAACACCACGCAATGTCTGATCTTCATTCGTTACGCAGGTCATCTGCCACACATAGGGAGGCTGACCGCTTGGAACATCGTTAATAAAAGCGGGTGTTCCTGTAGATAAATCAAGTGTCATAGGCATAGTAGTCGCTCCTTAAATTTTATATTTGTCTTTGCATTCTTCATCCAGGTCATCACCATTGAAATAGGCACACAAGCAGATGTGGCATAAATCAATACAGTAATAATCCCAACGACCCTCTTTGGTCTGGAAATTCAATTGGCTCCGATAAACATCGTTTCCCAGGCCATTAGCACAGTTGTCACATCCAGCGTGTCTGAATGTTCCTTCTTCATCCAGAACTTTTACTCCTAATATATGATTATCATTCACAGTCATAGCGCACCTCCAATTAAAATTTTATGTTCATTTCCCTTTGCTATGCGCTATATATAACAAATTTACAGCAATAAGTCAAGCACTATTTTACATTAGACCTCTGATATTACCGTATAAGCATATCGCATTATATAGTGTAAAAAGTATCGCAAACAATTTACCCAGAAAAACCCAGGATTCTATATTTGCGCTTTTCCAAATAAATATGTAGATAAAGTATAATATAATCAGTATATCTATTACAATTTTAAGATATATCATTTTGTTTCTCCATATTCTTGCCCAAACTGACATCCAGCCATAAAAGCGTACACACAGATTAAAGCAGCTAATATTATATTGCTCCAATGTGGAGGGGCTTCAAAGGCTATACAGGTTAATATATTTATACAGAGAAACAGTATAAATATAATAGAGCACATCATATTAACAGCCCATAGTTTGGATATCATTAGCTGAAGTCTCCTATAATGTAATCGTATGTGCCGCTCCCGTGCTTCTTGACATGGGAACCTTC
>JFJP01038201.1_pt1 | contig 30827 bp, 20 predicted proteins | sample 431651 | NCBI WGS metagenome assembly JFJP01 (sample SAMN02602958, study PRJNA72255) | Microbial mat metagenome, whole genome shotgun sequencing project. | biome: fresh water; feature: sink hole; material: water; isolation source: purple microbial (photo- and chemosynthetic) mats found in... | reverse complement strand
CTGGGCGATATTAGCCATTTTCAATCGTTCGGAATATTTATTGAAAATATTCAAGCTTAATGCAGCTACAAAGGCATCGCGCATGGTGTTTTGCTGATAAAGTGCGGTTGTAGCGCCAGGTTCCTCATCCCACCAAGTTCCCCATTCGTCCAGCATTAAGCCCACTTTGTTTTTAGGGTCGTATTTATCCATAATAGCAATGTGTTTTTGTACAACATCTTCTACTTCAATACATTTACCCATTGTCCACAAATACGCTTCTTTGTTGAATTTTGTTGCCGAACCTTTGCTGCCATTCCATCCACTTACCGTATAATAATGCAATGAAATACCCTGCATGCGGTCGCCTACATTTTTCATCAATGTTTCAGTCCAGTTATAATCGTAATCGCTTGCACCGCTCGCAATTTTAAACAATTTATTTCCATCGTATTCGCGGCAATAAGTGGCATACCGGCGATAGAGGTCGGAGTAATAAGCGGGTGTCATATTGCCACCACAGCCCCAACTTTCGTTGCCAACACCTAGGTATTTTAATTTCCATGGCTTATCCCGACCGTTTTCTCTGCGCAATCGTGCCATCGGACTGTCACCGGCTGAAGTTATGTATTCAATCCACTTTGCGAGTTCTTCCACGGTACCACTGCCTACATTACCGCTCAGGTAAGGCTCACAACCGAGTATTTCGCATAAATTAAAAAACTCATTTGTACCAAAACTATTATCTTCTATCACTCCACCCCAGTTGTTATTCACCATTTTAGGGCGCTTCTCTCGTGGTCCTATTCCGTCCATCCAATGATATTCGTCGGCAAAGCAACCTCCCGGCCAACGCATTACAGGAATTTGAAGTTGCTTCAACGCATTGAGCACATCGTTCCGATAGCCTTTGGTATTTGGTATAGGTGAGTTTTCGCCCACCCATATACCGCCATAAATGCAGCTACCGAGATGCTCTGCAAACTGACCGTATATTTCTTTGTTTATCAGCGTCTTTCCTTGATTGGTATGAACGATAATTTTAGTTTGAGAATGGGTTTCTGAAAAAGCAATAAGTGCAATCAGAAATGTGAAAAGTGTATTATTCATAATATTTTTTGTTACGAGTGTGATTTCAAGCGGTTAGAAACCGCTTGTCCCTTGTTATTTTTTATTCAATATTCCAAAAGTCGGATAGGTATTTCCTTTTTATTATTACCATTTCCATACATTAATTTGAGTGCTTCTCCATTAATATTATCAAAGTAATCAACTCTTATTGAATGCTTTCCTTGCGTAAGTTCCACACTTCCTGCTTTTTCTATTTCTCCATGAAACCCATCGTTGTCGATAATTTGTTTGCCATCGATATACAGTTTGCTCCCATCGTCCGAAAGCAGGTAAAATGTATAATTTCCCGCAGTTGGCATGGTGATAGTTCCGTGAAACCGAATGCCGTAATGATCTTCACGCCCTTTAATTGCTGCAATATCTAATCCGGTTGATTTTCCTTTTTTTAGCGGTGTCAACTTATCAAAATCGGTGGTGCTAGTTATTTCTCCTTCATAATATTCGTAATTCAATCCGTTTGTTTTGGGGTTGTAAGCTTCCACTTCGAGCTGTGCCACATCGCTGGGCTGTTTTCCTTTTCCGAACGCTTTGGCTTTTAAAATTGTATAATCTGTCAATTCAAAAGGTTGGGTATAACGAGCCGACTTTTCGGTAGGCGTTGTTCCATCCGTAGTGTAATGTATGTTGGCAGTAGCGGTCAATGTTTTCATTGTTACCAAGGCTTTTTCGGGTTTCGAAATCAGCTTTTTATCCACCGTAATGCCTATTTTCTGCACATAAGGCTTGGGGTCTTCAATTTGTAATGTAACAGGGCCGATAAGCCCCGATGGCATTAAAGGTGCATTGGCATCAGGTGCTGTGGTGGCGTTTGTAGTGCGTTTTTCGGCTGGCAAATTAGCATCGCCCACCAGGCGGTTGTTCCAGGTGTTGGTAATTTCAATTTCCAATACATTGTTTTTCTTTTTCAAATAGTTGGAAATTTCAACAATATGAGGTTCTGCCCACACCAATCGCAATGCTCTTTGCATTGAACTTTGGAGCATTGAATATTTTTTGATAACGAGCCGTTCCGCTGTAATACTTAATACCTGCTTCTGGACGTTTTGTCCAGTCTTCGAGTTTATCAAAAACCACCGATTCTGGCGCTCCCTGTTTTTTGTCGAAATTAACGGTCCATGCACCGGTGAGTTCTCCAATTGTTTTTTTGCGAACAAAGTTGATTGGATTTGCATTGGCAGTAGTGGCTTTTTTTCGGAAAACAATAAAATAGGACTCACGAGGAGCAAATTCGAGCGGCACAGTGATTTTACCATTTTCAATCTTAAAATCAGGTAAATCGCGCATTTCATTTGTTACCGGGTTCCAAAGTTCAGGCTGCAAACCTGTTAGCCTGAACGATGGTGCAAATTCAGCCGTTTGGTCTTTTTGGTTCGGCATCGGCGGCCGAACGGTGAATCCAAGGAAATGATGTGGCATCAATATTACCAATATCAGGAATAAGATTCAACTCATTGAAAACCGCTGTTAGCTCTACTCCGTTATATATTTTCCCTTTCCCAACAACAATGTTTTTGCACTGTACGCCATCGCAATTTTGCCAAAGTTGCTGTGCCATAAGCTTCACTTGTTCGTCGCAAGCGGGATAATTTTGGAGGCTTGGAGAGCGGGTTGGAGCTGGTCCTACCACCGTGCCACCATCGGTAATTAATTGTTTCAGTTTGCTCAATACAGCAGGGCGCATGGTGTTTTGCGGAGGCAATACCAACACTTTGTACGACATACCATCAGGCAACACAAAACGATTATTTTCGATATGCATTTTGTCAATCACTTCGGCATTTACATAATCAAAATTGTATCCATCAGGCAATTGTGGATGACGAATTCCGGTCATTTTGGGCGCATCTTCGCCTGTAAAATAAGCCACATCGGCCACATATTTTCCTTGTTGAAGCATATAATGCGAACGACGCATATAATCTATCCATTCTTTGGATTGATAAAACCAGGTGTTGTGGCGATTAAATTCCACACCAAACCAGGCATTTATTCCGGGCACTTTATCTTCGTAAGGTTGATGAATGTACACGTGCATCACAAAATGATTGATGCCTTTGGTAGCAGCCCAATCGCCACGCTTTTTCAAACTCCACGGCTCCCAGTTCCACATCGGCCCACCCGAAGTAAATGCCTCGGCATGCACCACATTTTTGCCATAACCGTGTGCTGCCGACGATGCTGCACGCAGTTCCAGCCCTTCGTTTTCGTCGCCAGTCCAAAACTCACCACCAATCTCGTCGCTTTGTCCGCCGTACTGCAAAAACTCGCCCGGATAACCCCAGTGTCCGTAGTTTTCCAACCAAAGTTTCAAGCCATTTTCGTTGGCTTTTTGGCGTAATCCACCCACATATTGATACGAAATGCGGTCGGCAATAATACGTCGCAAATCCCACAAAAAGCGGTCGGACATATCGGCACTCCCCACCACGCGCCCCGAAATTACAGGCAGAAAAGGCGTTGGGTCGTAACCAAACTGTTTTTCGAAATCGGCAGCCAAACCGTCGGTCCAGTTCTGCGCACCCGTTTCGTAGCTATCGGCCACAATGTGTTTAAAAGCTATTCTGTCGCTTTCGGGTAGCCGTTTTAGAATTTTTCCAATATAGGCATCAAAATGACCAGCAACCCATTGGCTGTTCATTTTGTCGATTTCCAAGCCGGTAGCTTCTACCGATGCCGGCGCATTTTTTTGTCCGGTTGGTGTCATTCCAATGCGTTGAATCAGCCATTCGCCAGCAGGCACATCCCATTCAAGCGTGCCGTCAGCTTTCATTTTGGTCGAGATATTGATTACCTTTTGCGGTTGAACAGCCAGCGTGTTATCATTAATTTCGGCTTGCGGTTTCCACAAATAAGCATCCCAAAGCGGTGCCGGTGTAGGCCAAAGTTTAGCTAGTTGTTTTTCGGCAAATCGCTCGGTACGCGCTGCACCCGAAAGTGCAATTTCGGTAAATCCGGCTTTTCCGTTTATGCTGGTAAAAATCAACCTGAAATGAGTTGACGAAGTAGCAGCAAATGTTTCGCAAATGGGGGCATAAGGAATAAAACCAACACTGGTGCTGTTATTTGTTCGCTCAATGCCAAAGGTTTTAAACGTTTTAAATGTGCCATCGCTCTGTTTGTACTGCAACTCGCATTGAGCCCTAAAACTGCTGTGCGATGGATAAAGCATTAAACTCCGCACAGTATAAGGTTGCAATTGGCTGAAATTGAGCGTAAATGTAGTTGAAACAGAATTCGGAATATACGTTTCAGCACCCTGATTGCCATCAAACCATACATTTATATTTTCAGTTTCGGGTGAACAAGTAATTATTGCATTGTCATTGGACAAATAGTTGGCATCATTAGCCGGCACACTGTATGCAACAACCGCCACATCCTGAAACTGCACGGTAGGCGCGGTGAGCTTTACCGACAGTTTTTGTGGTCCTTTCACTTTCAACTCCGACATGGTAAGATAGCGCATTGAGTTTTCGGGTTTATTCCACGGTCCGCCCGACTGACTCCAACCCGGCGAGTTGAATAAGCCAATGTTCACGCCTGTGCGCTTGCCTTCACGAATGGCATGATCTATCATCAGAAACCATTCTTCGGTGAGTGCTTTCACCTTACCTTTTTGCTTAATCTCATCAATATTGCCAATCAAAGCTTCGCCAATTCCCACTTTAGCCATTGCTTCGAGGTCTTTGGTAATGCCTTCTTTGGAAATATGGTCGCTTATCCAGTACCAATACACCCAGGGTTTAGTTTCGGTAGGTGGTGTTTTGAAATTTGTAGACAAAGCATCCGTTTGCGCATTTGTAAAAGAAAAAACGTATAAAAAAAGAATGATAAAGGTCGATTTTTGTAGTGTTTTCATGCAATATTTATTAAATACTTCTTTTAAAAGTTGTCATAACAATCTCAAACCTTCTAAATAACAACTGTTTTAAGTAAAGCAGTTTTATTATTTTGCAAACTTATTTTCACCAAATAAACTCCTGGTGTATTTACATAAAAGGTTGATTTGCCATTATTAATAGGTTTTACTTGAATGGCAAGTCCGCTAATACCAATTAACTCTGCTTTGTATCCATCTTTTGCAAAAACAATCACATTCTGATTATGAACGCTAACATAATATTCTCCTGATAATATGTTGTTTACACTCGAGTTTACATCAATAATTTTTCGAGGCGTAGAATCGTTACTCAACACAATAGCATCAATATAGAATGTTGCAATTTCCTCTGTATTTTTTAAATAGTACCGTTGAGCAGCAAGATTATTTTGGACTAAAACAAGCGCAAAAAAAGCTAAAATTATACTGATATTGAGTTTCATGTTTGTAATTGTTATCTGCCCCCTAACCCCCTAAAGGGGGAATAAGAACGGGTACAGAGCGTGTTTGGATGTTTTTTAAATTAAAAAAACTTTTACAAGTCGATTACTTGCGAACCTTCTTTTAACTGCACTTCTTGTTTATTCCATATCAATGTTCCGCTCAAGCCGGCAGGTAAATCTATTACCGCATGAAGATTGCCGGAAGAAGACTGTGTGAGATTGACTGTAATTAATCCGAGTTTATGTGGCACTTTGCATTGAATGGAGTTTAACGAACCCATTTGAGGTTTGACAAGAACACTTGTAAATCCATCGTCTTTGGGTTGAACACCTGCTACATATTGCGACATAAGTGTAAGCGGACCACCTGCCCAACCGTGGTTATAAGAACCTCCACCGTATGTGCCAGAACCAACTCCCCAACCTTCCCAAAGTGTAGTTAAATTGCTTTCAACCATTGCTTTGTAGCGAGTTTTCATTCGGTTGATACCTCCCTGGTCATCGTTCATCACAAAATAGGCTTCTAGTATATATTTTTCGAGGTAGGGTCCCGCAAAAAATGTAGCATCCAACAGGGTTTTGATGGAAGTCCATTTCGTTTCGTCGGCAAGTCCGGCAACCACTGCCAAGCCATTTCCTCTATCATCCGTTGGTCCATAATACGATGGCGAGCGGTATTCCTTACCAGTCCAGAATGATCTATTAAATGCTTCTTTCAATACTTGTCGTTGTCGTTCATATTTTGCTGCGTCCTCAGTATATCCTTGCAACGCAGCGGCATATCAATATTGCTTCCCCAATCTGTCCAATCCCAAAATAAATTTTCTTTTCCTTTTTCGGCTGCTCCTGGACGATGTACCACCAAACCCTGCGCATTGAGTTTCCATAAATCCATGTATCGTGCAATTTTTGGATAAGCATAATCAACAAACGTTTTATCGCCTGTGTAGCGGTAGTAATTCCAAAATCCGAATTTACCTATACTTGCCAATGTTTGTTGTGGAAGTTCGCCATGCCAGGTTCCGGCTGGTACAGGTGAATAAATGGAGGCATCTTCTCTTTGCCATTCTAGCAAATTCGACATGGCTTTTTTAATTGCTTTTACCCCAATGCTATCGCAGGTATAAAAAATTTGACCCATAATAATTACGGCATCACCCCACCACTGAGCGCGCTCACGGTCAGGGTCTTGTATGGCATCGCGCATGTTTAAATCCATGGTATTAAGCGATTTTTGCCAAAGCGTATTTAAGAACGCATCATCGCTTTGAAACAATCCAATGTGTTCGGTAGGAAATGAAGTACGACGATAGCCCAGTTTAAGTACTTTTATACCTGCTGGTATCGAGTATTGCACTTTGTGGCCATTCATATAACCAAAGGTTTCAAATTCCTGCACACCCGCGCGCGTAACATACTCGGTACGAACATTGTATTCGCTACCGCCTTTGTAATTATCGGTGCGAATATCAATAGTAACTCCCGCTGTGGGCGCTTCAATTTGCAGGTAAGGTGTGATGGTATAATTTACAGGAAGAACCATTTCTATAACAGTACCATTGGACACAAAAGGGTAGGTTAGCGTATTGGTATAATCCACTATGCCCGAATTTTTCCATTGTGGGAATGGTCGTTTCCAAAGTTTATTCCAGGGAGCACCGCCGGCATTAGCGACCTCCACCGAAGGCGAAAAATATGTCTCACTATATGCAGGCAACATCCAACCATCGTATTTGGCTTTTGAGGTATATTGGATGTTATATTCGGGCAAGCGATAATTTGGTTTCGGATCGCCTGTAACGCCAAAAGCATCGCAGGTATGATTTTTCCATGATTTATCCGAAACCCATGAAACTTGCGAATTTTGTGCTTCGAAAAGAAAACCTGCCGTTCCACTGTTTTTATGACAATAACCATCGCGTCCCCAATACCAAACTAAAGCTGAAATGGTATTTTCGCCTTGTTTCAGGTAACTTGTAATGTCAACCTCATCGTAATACGTGTCGGTTGGAGTAGGTCCCCGTTTCAACTGTCCTTCGAAAACCACTAATTCGCCATTGATATAAAGCCAAGCGGATTATCGAGCGTAAACTTTTTACGAAACATCAACCATTGATTAGGCGTATTCGGGCTTGTTGCGCTCGTAATCCATTTCGTTTTGGCATTAAATGCCCCGTTTGTTTGGTTACTTATCCATTGCGCACTGTTAGGATTGCTTTGTATATTGCTGTAATATACAGCTATCTCGCTTACAAATTTCAAAGATGAAACATCCACTACAAAATCCTTCCATTCACCGGCTTCATTAGCGCTTACTTTTTTAATGCTCTCAACAGAATAGCCGTTAAGGTCGGTAGCTCTAAGCATTACATTTACACCGTGCCTATTTGCCCAACAGGAATATAAACCATACTGTGTAAATAACCCGGCAGTGTGCCACCCACGGGAATAGCCCCTTTTAATTCAATTTTCGGACCTTGCTGCCAATTAAAAGCGAGACTACTTTTATTGAATTTCAACACCTTACCTTTGCTGTTTACAACGCTCTGCGTAAATGGATTGGCTACTGATTCGTTCGAATTTCCGGCATATTGATTATCAATTTTCAATATCCATCTGTTGGTTTCATTTTCGTCTTCAAAATTCAGTTTAAATCCTGCACCATCAATAATATTTTTTGTTCGCTGCTGCGAATTATCGCTCAATTCAAACTGGTCGAATAAGTACTTTGCTTCCCCCCATCCGCTGCGGGGTTCATCCCAATTGTTACTTAATACCATCTCTATAAAATTCACTTTGGTATTCATAAAATTTACACCAAGGTCTACAACCACATCTTCCCACACGCCATCCTGCATGAGTTTCCCTACAAAAGGAGTTGATTCAGTGCCATTTATGCCTATCGAGAAATTTTTGGGTTGAATAGATCGGTAACACATTATTTTCAAATAGCGATTCTGCTGGGTAATCGTTATCGGAGTTTTCGGTGTAAAAAAAATAAAATTTCCCCACCAGTCAGCATTTTTTACATTTATTGCCTGCACGCAAGTCGCAGTTTTGTTTACACCTGTTACATCCGGGTTAGCTACCAAGCCGGGTACACCGTTAAATAGATTGCCATCATACCAAGTTCCGGCTCCATTCACTACAATATTGTTTGTTCCACCAGTCTCAAAATCGGACAAAAGTTGAGAATAGGTGGAAAAATTGAAAACCATTAAAAACAGGAATATAATAGAGTTGATTCTTCTCATAATGAATAATTTGCTGATATTTTTTATAATATTATGGGGCAAAATAGTTTTTACAAAATAAATTTAGTTGCGTACTTTTTTTCGGCGGTTCCGATTACAACAATGTAAACACCTTTCGAAAAAGGCAAATCAATTTCAACAGGTATATTTGCATCTGTTTCTACGTGCTTACTTAGCAATTGAATGCCAGATACATTCAGAATTAGAATTTGCACAGACTGTTGTTGCGTAGCATTTATAACCAATTGTTTTTTATCGTTTACAGCATAGTTTAGCCCAAGTTCAAAACTCAGTTTTTGAATAGAGCCATCGGCATTAAATACCAGTGGACTGCTCCAGTATTGAAAATCGTGCCCTTTAATGCCATCGGGGCGTGAACCCCAACGGTCGGCCATCCACAAATAGGCAGTGCCCGTAGTTGTTGCTATTTCGGCAATGTGTGTTTGCTGACCATGGATAATATTATCGCTTGCATCAAGGTATTCGGATGACGCTCGGACTGAACCGCCATTGGCTTTTGCAGCCACATTCACCCCGTTTGCGTACGCTTCCATTTCAATAACCCGCGAAAAATCGCCACTTTTTGAACCACGGATGATAAGTCGGATTTTATTGGTAGAAAGCGCTGCGAAAGAGATTTTTCGCCAGACCAGGTTATTTCCCGAAATGGAACCTCCGGGTATTATTTTCCAACTTGTTCCGTCCCAATACTCTATATCAAAAGCAGTAATGCCACTATTAGCAAAGGTCGTAGTTTCGGTTGGAGTTGTAGCATTTCCGTCCTGAACAGTAAACACATTTACTTGCGAAATGGTCTTTGTGCCATTAAATGTAAATTCGAGACTATCGGGAAAATATCCTATTGTATTGTCGTTCCAGCCACCGGCATTTCCCCAACTTGCACCCGTGCGGTCGCCATCGATAACAGCCGAAGCCCCAACGGATTGGTGGAAGTAAAAGCCTGTGCTCCAGAGCCTTCGGTACAAAACTGACACATTTTGTCGGCCAACACATAATACGTTCCGTTGCGTTTGAACATGGAACAAGCCTCGGCACTGGGCAAAATAACGCCACTATTTGTTAGTAGCGAACCCATAAAATCGTCGGTAAGCCGTTCTACCGTTATGGTATGGTCGGCTAATGTGGTGTACACGATGTATCCCTTGGCATCATCGTCCACAAACAGACTAAAATCGCCCAGTCCTTTTGCTGAATATTTCATACTAACATTCTGACTCACTATGCTATACGGGCCTTCAGGATTGTCGGACATGGCTACACCATATTGGCCATTCCAAAGCGTTTTATACCAATTGTACCACAATACATATTTTTTGCGCTTGGCATTGTACACCACATGTGGGCGGTAATAAATGCCCGTTGGTGGGTTGGTTAGTATATCGCCACAGGCTGTCCAAGTAGTTAGGTTGGTTGATTTATAGCACTGAAAATGATTAGTTGTTACATATCCATCCGTATTGCCGTAAGCGGTACCGTACCAATAATAGGTGCTACCGAACTTTATCACTCTTCCATCATGTGCATCAATAATGCTTCCGTTGGTGTCGTATCGTGGAAGTATATTGTTGATGGTAATCGTATTATTCGAAAATGCAAATACAGAAATAAACCAACCAATAAAGGTTAGTACCAGACCTGCAATTCTGTTTTTTACAAAAGCCATGTTATTAGATTTCAGATGTATTACAATTTCAACCGCAAAGGTCTAAATAAAATACGCACTTAGCTTTATATCATGTACAAAATTCTTCAAATATTGTAACATTTTATCTCTATCATACCAAAAAAGGAATAATAAGATTTATCAGGGTCAAATCTAAGATACAAATATTTATCTTTGTGTAAATATTATTCGTCTATGAAACGAGCACAATCACATTTCTGGAATTTCTGTATCCTTTTCATTTTTTTGTCAGAAGTTTCATTTACGGCATATTCTCAGAAAATTGAGTCGAACCTGATTAAAAAATACTCTTCGGAACAAGGTCTATCGAGCAATATTATTTATAGTATTATTCAAGATAAAAAAGGTTTAATTTGGATTGCTTCCGAAGAAGGACTCAATAAATTCGATGGTAAAAATTTCAGTCATTTTACAGTAAACAAAGGCCGGTATTCGCTTTCGCACAACCGTACGCAAACCATGATACTTGCTCCCGATGGCAATATATGGGCGGGCACTTCGGATGGTTTAAATATTTACGACTACAAATCGGACAGTATTATTCAGGTGCGAAAAAACACAAAACCTCTACAATTAATTTACAACGACATAACCTACCTTACTTACAATGCAACAAAATCGATAATATGGATGGGCACTTATGGCAATGGTGTACATTATTTCGATTGGAAAAGGCAAACATTCCATGCGTTGAAATTACCCACAATTCAGGGGGTGGCTGCACCACAAAATGTAATGTCGATACTTGAAGATGATAACAAACGCTTATGGATTGGTACGCAAAATAACGGACTGTACCGATATAATCCAGATGAAAAAAAACTGGAGCATTACAGTATGCCGGTTAACGGACAATTTGTACGAACCATTTATCAAGATAGCTACAGACGAATATGGATAGGCACTTCCAAAGGTTGCTATATTTATAACGAAACTACCAATGTATTAGATTTGGTAACGTATCCAGAGTCGCTAATAAACAACTCGATAGGTACGATTAAAGAAGATAAAAACGGCAGAATTTGGATAGGTACAGAGTTGTTTTTGCTGAATTTTCAGGCTAGGCTATTTTCAATTACCCAAAAATTTCAGTACAACGAAATTTTTCAGGGCGAATCGGGCAGCCGACTAAGCTGTCCTTCTGTCAATAGTCTTTTTGTTGACTACGACAATAATGTGTGGATAGGTACGGCTTGGGGTGGTTTAAATATGATTAATGGGACTTCCAATAAGTTTTTACTTTACAAGCACGATTCCGAAAATCCAAGTTCACTTCCCAATTCACCGTTGAATGCAATATGTGCATTAGATAATTCGAACCTGTTGGTTGCTACTATGGGAACTGATAAAATTGGAATTTGTAGGTTAAATATTAATACCGGAGCAGCTCAGCCATTACCCATCGACCAAAAGCTTAAAGGTTATGTTTATCAAGCTCTTATGCTCGATTCAAAAAAGAATGTTTGGGTTGGAACTTATAACAAAGGCTTACTCAAAATGGATGTAAATGGCAACAGCTTCAAACAATTCACGTTTGAAAATAACGATCCTAAATCCCTTCCGGGCAATGACATACGCACTATTTACGAAGCTAAAGATGGTAAAATATGGATAGGAACAAATAACGGACTGGCATGGATAAATAACCAAACAAACGAAATTACCCGTGTAACATTAAACCCTAAAAGTAATTTTGCAATAAGAGTTGTTAAGGAAGATAATAAAAATACGCTCTGGCTGGGCACTTATGGCGCAGGAATAATAACATATAATACCCTGACAGGAAAAATATCTGAAAAACCAATCCGGTTGTCGCCACATATTATCACCGACATTTTTATTCAATCCAATTTGATTTGGTTAACAACTTTTGGGGATGGATTAATGGTACACAACACAAATACGAATAAAACGGAACATTTTACTACCTCAATTGGCTTTGCAAGCAACTATCTGAGTTCTATTCAAGCAGATAATAAGGGGAATTTATGGATAGGTTCAAGCAAAGGGATATCAAAATTCGACCCTAAAACCAAAGAAGTAGTAACTTTTGGCACTGGCGATGGCATACAAAGCCGCGAGTTTTCCGAACGTGCTGCATTGCAACTAAACAACGGGTTAATGGTTTTTGCAGGTTTCAGTGGTATAAATGTTTTTAATCCGCTCAATGTAACCAAAAACGACAAATGTCCGCCGGTAGTTTTTACCAAACTAATGGTATTCAACGAATTGGTATCTCCATCCAACAAAAGTGAGGACTTTTCGCCCATAACAGAAAATATTTCGTTAGCCAAACGTATTGTTTTGAAACATAGCCAATCTGTATTTAGCATTGAGTTTATGGGTATAAATTACAATGCAAATCCCAAAATTCAGTATGCTTATTTTCTCGAAGGGTCCGACAAAAAATGGAATCTTATTGGCAACCAAAACAATGTTACTTTCCGTAATCTTTCGCCAGGCCGCTATGTGTTTAAAGTAAAAGCCTCGAGTCCGGATGCTGTTTGGGACGATAAAAATACGACATCTATTCAAATTGAAGTATTGCCTCCTTTTTGGGCAAGTGTCTGGGCTTATATTATTTATCTGATACTTTCGGTAATTATTGTTTATTACGTATGGTACTTTGCGAAAATAAGAATCCAAACGGCTAATGGCTTGAAAATTGAACGCGCCAAACGCGAAAAAGACGAGGAATTGCATCAGGAAAAACTCCAGTTTTTTACCAATATTTCACATGAATTTCGAACACCGCTGACACTGATAATTGGGCCTTTGGAAAAAATGCAGGAAGGTGAAACCGACACCGACAAGAAACTTTCCGTATCGCTTATGCTCCGCAATGCAAAAAGACTGCTGAGCATGGTGAATCAATTGCTCGATTTCCGTAAAGCAGAACGCGGACAAATGAAACTCAAAGTTCAGTTTACGGACATTATGCCTTTACTCCACGAAATTGTTCAATCGTTTGAAGACTTGCGCCGTCAGAAAAATATTAAAGTAGAAATTATAAGTCCGACTGAAGACTTTAAAATATGGTTCGATAGCGAATTTATCAATAAATCAATTTTTAATTTGCTTTCCAATGCCTTTAAATTTACGCCTGATAGTGGAAAAATCACAATTTCATTAAGTGTGCAAAATGATGCATTGGGAAATAGCGAATCGGCAATTCTGGTTACTGACAACGGCAAAGGAATACAACAAAAAGATATTCATTCCATTTTCGAACGTTTTTATCAGGGCGAAGAAAAAAGTATGGTTCAACAGGGCTCTGGCATAGGACTGCATTTGGTACGGAATCTTATTGAACTGCACCACGGAACCATTGATGTAGAAAGCACGCCAGACGTAAGCACCTGTTTTAGAATAGTTTTGCCCAACGAAGAATCGGCTTACCTGCCCAATGAACTATTATCCGAAACCAATCCGCCCGAATCTCATCAAGACATTTTAAATGAAACACAAGGAGACGATTTGGATATTCATTTTTCAAAAAAGCAGGCAAGCAAATTAATTAAGCGTATTTTATTGGTTGAGGACAATGCCGATATACGTATTTATATCAAAAGTATTTTAGGCGCTGAATATGAAGTTTCGGAAGCCGAGAATGGCAGTATTGGTCTGGAAATGGCTACTTTACACGAATACGATTTGATAATAAGCGATATAATGATGCCCGAAATGGATGGTATCGAAATGTGTAAGCGTTTGAAAAAATCGGTAGAAACAAGTCATATTCCCATTATTCTGCTTACAGCCAAATCGGGCATCGACAACCGCATCGAAGGTTTGAATGTGGGAGCCGATTCGTACATCACCAAACCATTTCACCCACAGCATCTTATGGTACGGGTTAGTAAACTTATCGAGCTACGGGAAAATATGAAAGAGCGTTACAGCCGAAGAATTTCGCTGGGTGAAATACAACAGTCAGTTGATAAAAACGATTCACCCGACGAAGCATTTTTACAAAAATCAATTCAGATTATTTTGCATAAAATGATGGATACCGATTTCAATGGCGATGCGCTTGCTATTGAACTGAATATAAGCCGCATGGGCTTGCATCGTAAAATAAAAGCATTTACAGGGCAGAGTACTGGCGAATTTATCCGCAACATCCGCTTGAAAAAAGCCGCAGAACTGCTCCAATTGCCAGGTCGGAATATTTCGGAAGTATGCTACGATGTCGGATTTAATTCGCCATCCTATTTCTCTACCTGCTTCACCGAAGTGTATAAAATGACGCCATCGGAGTATGCAAAGCAGGGGAAATAAGGTTGTAGTTTAATAATTTAATCCAAAAGCCCAAAGTGGGAGAACATTTTGATAACCGTATTCAATATCGTCTTTCACAATGTAAGCATTTTTCATTCCTAATATTTGCTCTTGATTTTTGCTTTTTCCACCTACCTCAAAAGTCATATTATTAATATTAAAATCTGCTCTTTCAGAGCGGAAAACTTCGTTAAGCACACTCATCTGGTTGAAAAATACAGTTTCGCGAATATTTCCAATGTCAGATTGTTGCTCTGCCAGTGCAAAAATCAAATTGGTATTGTTCAAATATATTTTATCAACTTTGCCTAATTGTCCAATTCCTGCTCCCTTATCCCGCAATTGCATTATTAAACCAGCTAATTCCATATAGTAACAATTATCGTCAATAACATTGCGACTTGATTCGAGCATTGCTCCGATTTTAGAAAAATTTGGCTTAAAAGGAACGCTTTGAGATATGATTTTCAGCAACTTACCAAGCTTCCTACTTGTCGACACATTCATATTTGCGTAAATCGGAATATCAGTTTCAAGCGTTTGAATTATTACCTGATTCAAGCGTTGTAAAAACATGGTGTCGTTTACTCCAAAGGGATAATAGCCCCTACGAAGATAATCTTTGAACAAAGGTAAAGGATGTCTGACTGGGAAGTTGTCGGTTTTGTGTGCTACTATATCTTCCAAACTATATATTTCAACCGAAATATTGTGAAAGAAATAAAGGTATTCGCGAAACGAAAGTCCTTGTAATTTGAACATTAATGCCCGGCGACTCAAATCGGCACTACCTTTAAGAATATCTAAAATTGAAGACCCTGTAAAAACAATTTTCATTTCCGGCAAATAATCGTAAATTGACTTCAACGCTTGCGACCAACCTGGGTACTTGTGTATTTCGTCAACAAACAAATATTTGCCTCTGTTTTTTGAAAACTCTTCAGCAAGTTCTATTAATGTATGATTGGCAAAATAGATGTCGTCAGCCTGCACATATAGCGTTTCATTTACGTCAAGATTTTCTTTTATGTACTGCAAAAGCAATGTCGTTTTGCCAACACCACGAGGGCCTACAATGCCAATCATTCTGTCATCCCAAGCTATTTCGTTGTAAATATAACGCTTAAAATCAAGAGGAGTAAGTGACAATATATCTTTGAATCTTTTGATTAATGAGTCCATATTATTCTTATTTTCAGCAAAGATACAACATTATTTTAATTATTGCACATTTAAAAGTGCAATATTATTTATATAATGCACTTAATAAAGTGCATTATATTGTTTTTAATGCACTTAACACAGTGCATTAAATCATATTTCAATGTATATAATTGAATTAAATACGGACTCAACTAACTTATGTTTATTATTAAAAAAGTTATATCCGTGAGGCAGGATTAACAAGAATTGAAATTGTAGAACCTATTCCAATTCTTTAACCGCTTCGAACAGAGCCATCACATTTTCGACGGGAGTGTCGTCCTGAATGTTGTGTGCAGGGGCCAGAATGTAGTTTCCTTTTTCGCCCAGAAGGCCGGCAATGCGTTTTACTTCCGATTTAATATGTTCGGGCGTACTGTTTGGCAATAAATCCTGGACACATATAGCACCAAAAAATCCGATTTTACCTTCAAAGTTTTTCTTGATATTTTCGGCGTCCATATCCTTAGCCATGGGTTGAAGTGGGTTCAGAAAGTCGAGACCGAGCTCGATAAATTTGGGAATAATTGGTATAACAGAACCACAGGTATGCCAGGCAAGTTTAATATTTGGATTCGCAGTACGGAAAGCATCAAACATTTTTTTGATACGCGGTGCAAAGTATTTATCAAACATTTCGGGGCTCATTATCAGGCTGTTTTGCGAACCAAAATCGTCGCCGGCCCAAATCATATCCACACCGCACTCTATCAGTCGAAGTCCGGTTTTGGTAGCAATGTCGGTAACTTTGTCTAATAAAACCTCCACGTAAGGTTCTTCAAGCATCATGTCCATCAATAATTTTTCGAGACCCACCAAATACCACGAAATTTCGTAAATAGCACATTCCAAATCGCCAATTATGCCAACCTCCTTACCATACTTAGCTATTGTTTCATCGGCAAAACGAAAACGACCCGGCGCATCTACATTCGGAAACGGATAATTTTGAATATCTTCCACCGATTGCGCATGAGCCAACGGATGAATAGCAAAATCATCGTACAATCCGTGAGGTTTTGTGCCAATGCCCCATTCGTTTATGGTAATTCCGTCGGGACGTAATACAGGTTGATTGTCGTCCGGAAAGCAAGCCGCCACACCAATGGCATCCACACCCAAACCAACAAGCATATTATTAAACGAAATACGGCTGCCTAACAACGAAGAAATAGGCTGTTCGTAAGGAACGCCAAGGTGGTCGCTCAATCGTTTTGCCAACTGTGGAACCATACTAATATATAAAGGCGGACGGTCGGGTTGTTTGCCGTTAATGGTATTCAGAAATCGTTCTCTACGTGTCATTTGTGTGTGAATTTATGGTTAATTTGGATGTTATTAAATCACTTTTACATAAACAGCAATGGTGCGTTTATTCATATTTAGGTCAGTAACAGTCAGTTCCATTTTGTGGTACGATTGTGTAATTTTCATCGAAAAACCATCTTTGAAATAATAGCTTTCGAGCCATGGACTAACCACAGCATCCGCCGGAACTGCTATATCAGCACTTAATGTATAAGTTGCCGGATTAAGCGGAATATCACCTTCGGGATTCGAAAAATTAATGTATTTGCTATACAGCCACGGCGAATAAACCAATACAGCACTTTTCAGTTTTGTATTATCCGACAAAACCACCGAGAGATTAAAGGTGCTTCCACGCGTTACAGTGGCCGTTGGCAGTACGATTGTTTCCAGATTTGTTTGTGGCACTACTCCCCAAAGGTATTGCGTGGTTATATTGTCGGCAATTGAAGTGCTCTGAGCCCCAACTTTGAGAGTCAGCGATTTGCATTCAGGTACCTGATGGTCTTTGGCAATGCTCAAATCTTCGGACGATTCGCACGATGTAGTTGCAAATAACAATATTATGGCGGCTATTTTAAATATGTTTTTCATCATTATTCTGATTTTGTATTAATTTTCATTACAAAGAAACAAACCGCCCCAAGTCCGTCAGCCGACGGAGATGTGAATTAGCTTTGTCTCTTAAAATCTAAACACTTCACTAAATTTTCAATCACTATGCATACCACTCTTTAAGCCCCTTTAGGGGTTTGGGGCAGCACCATCTATTCCCAACCAGGATTTTGAACTATCGTTTTGCCCATATTCCGGTATTTCAGAATTTCCTTTCGAGGTATTGGATACCAATACATTTTAGGATTGAACAAACGGGTATCGGCATCGAACACTTCGTAGGCTAAAGCACCTGTTGTAGCATCTTTGGTAATGCGAACGCCTTTTACCGGCTGATTCAGAACTGTTTCGGCATCTTTCCAACGGCGCAAATCCCAGAAACGGTGTTCCTCGAACGCTAACTCCAACCGACGCTCCTGCTTAATGTATTTACGCATTTCGGCTTTGTCTTTCAACAAGTTTTTGTCGGCAGTTGAAAATGGACGAAGTGTGGCTCTGTTGCGCAATACATCTAACTCCTTGGTAATAGCTGCAAAGTTAGCAATATTATCGGATTCATTCAACGACTCGGCATAATTCAGAATAATTTCTGCGTAACGCATATACACCCAACCGCGCAAGCTGGTTTGCCCTTTGGATAAATCGAGTGTTGCATCGGTAAATTTACTCATATAATAGCCTGTTTTGGTAGCACTTGGCGTCGAAAACAAACCATCTTTTCCTCCGATAAAAGTCATTACAGTAGTATCTTTAAGTCGGGCTCCATTAAAATATACGGTGTAACGCAACCGTTCTTCGCGCTTTTTGGCAGCCGTAATGCTGTAAGGGTCAGTTGCTACAAAACCATCGCGACGCGCAATATAGGTCGATGCTGTCATGCCAAAAGCATCCACCAAACTCTCGGTGGGATTCATATAACCTGAACCCTGATAGCTTATCGGATAATTAAACTTTTCGATATCGTTGCGGTTTTGAGCACGTACAGAAAAAATTATCTCTGAATTGTACAACTCGGTAAAAACTTTCGAAAGTGATGTTAGTGTGTATTTTTTTGAGTCAACAATAACCTTTGCAGCATCGGCAGCACGCTTCCATTTGGCCGGGTCGTTTGTCGGATTATTGAGCGGACTGGCAGCATAGAGCAACAAACGGGATTTCAATGCCAGTGGTGTAAGCGTCAGTGGGCGACCCTTGTAGCTATCGTCGGGGTAAGTTGCGGGTAAATATTTTGCAGCTGTATCCAGATCGTTTACAATAAATTCCACCGCCTGTTCGAAGTCGGATTGCGGAACCGAAAAAACCTGATTTTCATCGAACGGGTCAATTACCTCATTTACACAAAAAATGCGGTTGTATCTTTTCAGCAACTCAAAATGGAAAAATCCACGCAGAAAATACGCCTGACCCTTGTAATAATCGCGCAACTTAACACCTTCTTTCAGCACCGGAATACTGTTTGTTTTTACAATAATTCCCGAATTGGGATTTAACTCTTTCAGAAAAATATTGCATTTACGAATGCCTTTGTACATAGCATCCCACACATCATCCGGATTGGTAGTAGCATTAATAGCACCTTTGTTAAACAGTTGAACACTGGCAGCAGGATTTGAGCAAACCGCTTCGTCGCAGGCAGCAGCAAGCATGGCTCCTCCAAAACGCGAATAGCCATCGGATATATCGTTGTAAATATTATTCAAAAAACCCGGAGCATAATGTACATCCGAAAAAATTTCGTTGTAGTCGAGCGTGGTGTCCACATTTACTTCTTTATCCAAATAATCGGAACACGACACCGTAATCAGCGCAAAAAGTGCTACTGTAAAAAATAAATATAGTTGATTTAATCGTTTCATATCTAAATTATTCGGGCTTTAAAATTTCAAACTTGTGCCAATATTAACTACGCGCGTTTCGGGATACAAAGTAACACCAGCATTGGGTACTTCCGCATTTATATTCAGCTTTTTCAATCCATCAAACGAAAACAAATTGTAGCCATTTACAAAAAAACGCAACGAACTAATAGATACTTTTCGGAGCCATTTTGATGGAAGTGAATATCCTATTTCCATATTCTGTATACGTAGAAAATCAACATTGCGCAACCAAAGCGACGAAGCCTGATAGTTATGCGGATTAGCTTGTGTTGTAAGTCGCGGATATTGAGGATTTTGACTAACGCCCCAGGAGTTTTCGGCCACTTCAGGTGTAATATTGTTGTTATCCTGCAATCCCCACAATACATTGTTTGAAATAAACAAACTCCGATTCAGCATACCACTCAGCAAGATATTAAAATCCAACCCTTTGTAATCGAAGCCGAGATTAAAACCGTAAACCGCTTCGGGCACTGATGGATTCCCCATTGGAATATAATCCTGACCATCAATCACTCCATCGTTGTTCTGGTCCACATATTTCACATCGCCGGGCTGCACGTTTCCGTAAGTCGTTTTTGCATATCCATCAATTTCTACCTGCGTGCCGAAAAACTTCTCTGGAGTAACTTCAAGTCCCCATTGCTGCATTACAGCTCTGTTGGTGCGGTATTCCCAAGCGTTCATACCCTGAACTTCCTGTTGTGCAGTGATTTTATTTTTGACAAACGAAAAATTACCCTGTACAAAATAGCCGAAACCATTTAGTTTGTCGGCGAATTTCATGCTGATTTCAAATCCCTGACTAAGTACAGATCCACTATTTTCGTACGGTAAATCCTGACCAATAAACGAAGGAAGCGTATTCCAACGTCCGGTAATAATTTGCGTGCGGTTATTGCTAAAAACATCGAGTTCGATGCTTAATTTTTGGAATAAATCCATTTCAAGGCCAATATTGGAGTTCAACGATTCTTCCCAAGTTATATTCGGATTAGGGACTCTGCCTTCGTACGAACCATCGGTATCCGAAGTTCCAAAATAATATCCGCTACCAGCATAAAAATTTTGTTCGTACGGATAACGATAACCAACTCCGATATTGGAATTACCCACTTTGCCATACGAACCACGCAATTTCATAAAAGTTATGGTTTTATTATCTTTCAAAAATTCCTCGTTCGAAGCAGTCCATGCACCCGAAATAGTTGGGAAGAAGCCAAAACGGTTACCTTTGATAAAATTTTCTGAGCCGTTGTATGCAAATCCAAATTCTGCTGTGTAGCGCTTGTCGTAAGTGTAAGATGTTCGTCCGAAAACGCCTTGGTTTTTATATTCAGGATTATTTCCATCGTTTGATAATGCCGACTGCATGTATTTTACATCAGCTACAATTGCATTTACTCCAAAAACCTTGCTATAAGCCAACCCCGCCTGATAATGCATCATAAGCGAAAATGCAGAGCCCCAACCCGAATAATAAATATCGGTAGGTGTGTCTTCACCAAATTTGGTGTAAGTGCCATCCAGATTTTGTTGATAAACGGCATAAGCCTGACTTTTTGAGCGACCATACTCTTTGGTGGCATCGAAACCAAACAGCGCATTGGCCGAAAGCCCCTGCAACAACTTATTCAGTTTCAAATTGGCGGTTGCAGTTCCCTGAAGTACTCTGCTGAACCTATCGGCAAAGCCCGATTTGGCAATTAACCCGTAGGTATTATTTCGAAAATCGGCCGAACCAGCCAACGAATTATCGGCATTGCGAACAGGCATGGTTGGCGGCAATTTCGAAAGCGACGAAATAATACTGGTAGCCGACGAATTAGGTGTGTGGCGGTTTTCGACACGCCCTGCCAGATTTACACCCACTGTTAAATCGGAGCTCAAATCAACATCAATCGCTGAACGGAAATTATAGCGCGAAAAGATATTTTGAGTTGAAAATCCGGCCGATTCGTTGCTGAAATTGTATAGACCCTGCTGATCGACCAAACCTATCATTAAATAATAGCGGGCTGTTTCGCTACCACCTCTGAATGATAATTTGTGCATTTGCTGTGGTGCCTGTTTGCTCAAAAACGTATCGTACCAATCGGTATTAGCATACATAGCCTGATTACTACCGTTATAATTATCGGGATTATTACGCGGATTGCTTAAGAACAATGAATTAAACTCACTGTCAGTCAACTTATTGTAATCGTTCCGCAGACCCATATTTCGGTATTTCACAAAATCGGAGGCTGAAGCGTATTGAGGCAATCGGGTGGGTTGTTGCATTCCGTATTGCAATGTAAGCGTAACTTCCGGCTTACCAACAAATCCTTTTTTGGTAGTAACCTCAATCACACCATTTGCACCACGCATTCCGTACATGGCCACAGCGGCGGCATCTTTAAGTATGCTGATGGTTTCAATTTCTTCGGGGTCGAGTTGTGTAAAGTCCCTTTCCACGTTATCTACCATTACCAAAGGAGCATTTCCACCGCCAAAGGTCTGAATTCCACGAATGTAAATATTTGGTTGATCCCAACCCGGTTCAGCACCCACGTTACGCAACACTGTAAGCCCTGAAGCCAAACCCTGAATGGCATTACCGATGGTAGAAACAGGCGATTTTTTGAGTTTATCGTACGTAATGGTCGACACCGAAGCTGTGCGCATAGGTTTTTGTATGCTATCTTGCGCTTGCAGCCAATTGGAGTTAAGCAATAGCAACACCAACATGAATACAGCAGTTATTTTATTTTTAGTAATCATAATAATAGACTATTCGATAGTGATAATAATAGATTAATAACCAGGATTTTGAACGAAAAGCGGATTCTTATCCATTTCACCCAGCGGTATCTGATAATAATTGTTGTACGGTTGGTAGATGCGCGTAAAATAGGGTTCTTCGCTATAACTTACAGCACTTCCGTTTTTGGTTACCACTGTTTTGAGCATAGCACCACCAAACCATTTCTGCGCTAATTCTCCTTCTTCGCCTGTGCTCCATCTGCGGGCATCCCACCAGCGCTGTTCCTCGAAACTAAGCTCAACAGCCCTTTCGCGTTGCAGACGTAAACGCATCGATTTTTTATCAGATGTTAATGTTACAGGTAAGTTGATTACACCCGAACGGCTGCGCACCGCATTCACTGCATCGCGTACACGCTGCGTTGGGCCTTCCACTTCGTTCATAGCTTCGGCATAGTTCAGATACATTTCGGCCAAACGGAAGTAAATCCAGTTGTGATAAGCTGTTACTGACGTTTCTTTTTTTACTTCTTCGGGAATGTATTTTCGAACAAAATAACCCGTCAGAAAAGTCCCTGAAGGAAATTGCGCTGTTGTGGTCGACAAGTCGACTGTTTTTCCTTGCCAAGTGCTACCGTGATAAATAATGGTTTTATAAAATCGTGGGTCGCGGTTAAGATAGGGTTTAGTTGGGTCATAAGTTGTACCCGGCTCATCGATATATTTTCCGTCGGCCATTTCGAACAGCTTCACGAAATTAGCAGTTGGCTGCACCTCACCGGCACCTCCAAAATCGCCCGACGGCATCCAAACAGCAATTTGACTATTTGTAATTCCAACTGGAGCTTCGTGTTTGTAAAAAATCACTTCTTTATTGCCATGTTCGCGGCGTTTGAAAAACAGTTTTTCGTAATCGTCAGCACGATTGGCAGCAGTTGTTTTATACAATTCGTAAACCAATGCGCCATCTGCAGCCTTCAAGTCAATCACCGCTTTTGCAGCTTCGGCCGCTTTCAGCCACCAGCTTTTATTATCTTTGTCCATCCAATCGTCCATCTGACCACCAACACCAAGAAGCCCGGTTTTCTGACTATAAAGCGGACTGGCAGCATACAGTAACATACGGGCTTTCAACGCCATAGCAGCACCCTTGGTAGCACGACCATATTCGTTGGCAGGGATAGTTACAGGCAACATACTAATTGCTTTTTCGATATCGCTCATAATAAATGCAAAGCACTCGCGATACAAATTTCGGGGTCGCATCAAGTTATCACCGGGCATCATCAAATCAGCCTCAGTAAGTATCGGCATTCCACCAAAACGTTTCAACAGTTCATTGTAGTAAAAAGCTCTCAAAAAGTACACTTCACCCAGCATTTTGTCTTTTGTTGCATTATCGGGAAATGGAATTTTCGAAGCATTTTTCAAAAAAGTATTTGCCTTGCGGATAGCCGCATAAAGTCCGTAGATATTAGCATCCACGCCATTGTAATTGCCCATGTTTAAGGCTTTAGTGCCCGAATATCCCGGATTTGATTCGGATTCGTCGCTGGCCGATGATAATGGCACCGGATTGAAACTTCCAACCGCATTGAAACGTTGTGTAAGTCCACTGTAAATATCGGCCTGATAACGTTGTGCATTTAAAAATACGCTGAAAACCTTCTCTTCATCGAGATTTGAAGTGGGTGTGCGATCCAAAAAATCATCACACGCGCTAAACCCCAACAATGCTATTAGTATAATTATATAATTCTTCATTGCTCGTTATTTACTAAAAGTTAACATTTAAACCTGCATTAAAAGCTCTTGTAGGTGGCATTTGTCCACCTCGACTGTTTCTATTATCTGGGTCGATGTATTTTTCGACAGCCCACATATAGGTATTAACCGACGATAAATACACACGAACACTTGACAATTTGAGGCTTTTCAGCACATTTGCCGGAATGGTATAGCCAAGTTCAATATTTTTTAATCGCAAATAGGTGCCCGAACCAGCTTCGTAAGTTGAATAATAGCGTTCGTTGTTTACCCACGATTTGCCGTAGAAACGTGTAAATTGAGCAGCATCGGCAATTTCGGGCGCCCAATAATAATTATGCTGTTGAAACACATTATCGTTGTTCGAAAAAGCCCACATTAATTCCCAGTTTTTCATAAACTGCGAATGAGTGGAACCTTGAAACAATATCGAAAAATCGAACGATTTCCAATTTCCTCCCAAGGTTAAACCATACTGCAATTCGGGTACAGAGCCATAACCCTGACGGAATGCATCGGCCTGATTGATAACGCCATCATTGTTAAAATCGAGGAACTTTAAATCTCCAGGTACAATCTCCACATTGCTCGGAATACCATTGTGATAAGTCAGTTGACTCGGACTGTTCTGTATTTCTTCGTAGCTCCCAAAATAGCCCAAATCTTTCCACATTAATTGTGTGCCAATCGGGTATCCTTCTTCTTTTTGGTAAGGCAAAAGTCCTTCTTTATCAGCACGTTTCACAATTTCATTTCGGTTGTATGTTAAATTTCCTTTTACATAATACGAAAAGTTTTTGTTGATTTTTTTGTTGTGTTTCAATTCCACTTCAAAGCCTTGATTAATAGTTTCACCAATATTGGCATCTTTAAATGCAGCTCCCACATAATCGGGTTTTACATTGTCGATATTGGTCAAAATTTTGTTTCGGAACTCGTAGAAATAATCGAAGTTCACGCCCAGCAATCCTTTGAAAAATTCGGTTTCGAAACCAATATTCTGCTTGTTAGCCACTTCCCAAGTAACTACTTTGTTTGGCATTGCACCTTGCTGTATACCCGCAAAAGCATTATCACCAGCGCCAAAGGTGTATCCTCCGGCATTGGAATATTCATCGAGAAATAAGAAACGATAATTACTTTTATCGTTACCCACCCAACCAGTTGAAGCTCTTAATTTGAGCATTGTAATAACATTTGCCAACGACGAATTGGCAATAAAATCTTCGTTGCTAACTAACCAGCCTGCCGAAAATGCAGGAAAAAATCCGTATTGCATACCTTTGGGGAAATTTTCGGAGCCATTATACCCAACGCTCACTTCGGCAAAATATTTTCGGCTATAATCGTAAGTAAACCGACCTACTAACCCCTGATCGGCATAAGGAATTTCTCCATCGCGTACTAACAAATTTCGGTTTGCTAATACAAGTCCGGTAACATTGTTATTGCCAAAACTCCGTATATAATTTATTCCGGCTTCGGCATAAAACTTATACCAGTTATTGTTTTTGGTTACGCCTCCATAAGATAACGGCCTGTTTTCTCCAAACATTTGATAGGTGTTATTTGCCTGATTGTAAACATATTCAGCCGTTGAGCGATTCCACGACCGACCATTTAGTCCCTGCGTGTCGAACGAACTTTGTACTTTCACAGACAGACCTTTGGTAATAGCATCGAGCTTGTAATTTAAACTCAGACTCGACTCAATGGTGCTTGTATTACTTTTGTAAATGGCAGCTTCTTTGAGTTTTTTAACGATATTATTTCCAATACCTGCATACGAGCCATCGGGATTATACACAGGATACTGCCTGCCACTGTTCGAAAAAGCACCGCGGTATATATCCCAACTGCTCCAAACAGTTGACGAGGGAGAATTCAAGCGTTCAACTCGTGCGCCGATATTTACCGAAGCTGATAAATTTTTAGAAATATCAATATCTAAATTTGATCTGAAATTAAACCGGTTGTAGTTTGTAAAATCATCGTTTTTATAAAAACCATTTTGTGTAATCACGCCACCTGACACAAAGTAACGTACATTTTTTGTTCCGCCCGAGATATTCAGATTGTATTGCTGCTGTGTCGAAAAATCCTTCATAACTTCGCCAACCAAATCCACATCGGGGTGTGTCCATGGCGAAGCACCTGTACGCCACAATGCCAAATCATAAGCAGTTGAGCCATCTTTGCTTTGCGGTGTGCGCGTTTTAAATTGTCCCCAATCCTGCAGGTACATCAAACTTGCTGCATCGTAAGCACCCAGCGGTTGTGGTATTCGAATGGGCTGTGTAATAGCTGTCTGTGCTGTAAACGACACTTGTGGTTTGCCTTCCTTGCCGCGTTTGGTGGTGATAATTATTACTCCATTTGCCCCTTTCACTCCAAAAACGGCTGTTGCAGAAGCATCTTTCAAAACATTTAAGCTCTCTATTTCGTTCGGGTCAATTTTAGCAAACTCAGTACGCACAATTCCATCCACAACATAAAGGGGAGAAGTATTATTCCATGTTGCTACACCACGCACAAGTACATCGGCCACATCGCCACCAACCTCACCCGAACTTTGCACTACCTGTATGCCCGAAAGCCTACCTGCTAAAGACTGGGATATATTTGTTACAGGACTGCCAACCAAGGCTTTGTTGTTTATCGACGAAATAGAACCAATTACCGATTCCTTCTTTTGCACACCATAACCTACTACAACCACTTCGGTAAGTTCTTTGCTGTTTTCTGTCATTTTTACATTTATAACAGCTCGTCCATCTGCTTTAAATTCAGTATTTTGGTAACCAATATACGAGAAAACTAAGGTTGGATTTTGCAACTGGTCGACATCGATGCTGAAATTTCCATCAAAATCGGTTATTGTACCTTTTGTAGCTCCTTTAACAGTTACGTTTACTCCTATCAGGCTTTCGCCTGTATTAGCATCAACCACTTTACCTCTCAGACTTTTACCAACCTGAGCATTAGTGCCTAAAACTACCAACGCAAAACTGATGAATAGTATAATTGTTCGTTTCATAATTTTTCTGAATAAATTGAAAGTCAATTACTTTCTTTTCTAAATCGGTAGATATACGTTTTTAATGTCCGAAACTCTTTTTGAGTTGTCCAATAGTTATCGTTGGTAATCAGTTTAGGACTGTAATTTACTTTTCCGGCATCTACTTTTAATTCCACAAAATCAGCAGGCGACGGTGCAAAAAGCATTGCATACTTTTTTTCGCCCACAAAAGTTTTAAGTCTTATTTCCAACTCATTATCCGAAAGTTTCAGTATTGTAAAACGCGATTGAATATGGTATTTCGACCATTGTTTCAGTACGCTGGTGGTAGTATCAATTACAGTTTGATTCAATGCATTTTGTTTATAGGCTAAATTTACTTTTGCACTATCCGAAGTTACGGAAGCTATCAGTTGCCATTTGTCGGTCGAAATATTGAGCCATGTGTCGTCTAGAATACTCCAGGTGCCGTAAAATGAAGCTGGACTGCCGGCATACTGAGCAAATGCATTGTGCGAAAACCGACATATTCCATTGGGTTCGAATAGCAAAAAGCAGTTATTGGCCTGAGCAGGGTCTTCCACGCCATCTTCGAGCAATGCAACCTGCTTCCAAGTGCCCGATAGTTTCGATGCCGGAAAATTCACTTCGTCGCACGAAGAAAACAGCTGAACGACTATCAGCAATAACAAAAGTTTATTGATTGATTTCATTAACATAATGTTCAATTAGTTAGAATGGAATTGCAGTAGATTTTGTGAATTGAAGGGTTGTTTTTTGGACTATACTATAGCCTGAAAAATCGACTTTTTCCATAGTTAATGATGAATTTGCCACCGTCACTTTCCACGAAGCCGGTAAATCTATCGCCAAATTCAAATAATTGTCACTAAAACTCCATCCGGAACGTTTTACGATTGCATTATTTCTTTTAGCAACAGCCGATGAGTCACACAGAATACAGATAAAATTTTCGTTTACCTGCATCAACAGTCGGGTGCTGTCTTTAGTAGTGGCATTATCGTTTATGGAGCGTGCTGTTTGATACCAAGTTCCGATAAAATCGTTGTTTATTGAAACCTCATCGGTTTGACACTGCGTGAAAACAACTGCTGAGAAAACTAAGAAAAAAAAGGGAGTAATTTTTCTTAATATTGTGATTTTCATAACTTTTTGGACTAATAAATAGATTCGATCAACTGTAAATTTTTGCTCCTAAAAGCAAATTTCCTCTCCCGAAGGAGCATAGCCGTCAAGCTAATTGTAAGTTTCATGTCTTAGCCCCCAGTAGGGGGTTGGGGGTCATTAAACCACTAAATGAAATACCCCCTTCTTAAAAATATTTCTTAGCTTGACGGCTATGTCCCGAAGGAGAGGAAATTAGATGAGGCAGATAATCAATAAACTACAACTTTCGATGTTGCAGCCTTGCCTTGTGCGTTAATTGTTTTTACCATATATACACCCGCAAAAGCCATTGGTATTGAGTGGTTCATTTTTACTTCGTTTATTTGGTTAACTCTCTTTCCATCAACCGTATAAATTGAAATCTGTGTTGCAGCACCACTAATATTTATCGATTTGTTTTTTACAAATACGTTCACACCATTATCGGCAACTGTTTTAACTGAAGTTGGAGCTAATACGGCTGTACGTTGTGCTTCGCTTGTATTTATAGCAGCTGCATCCATATAAAACTCACCAGCTGGCGAATTAATTAAAGCATCTGCGGCATCGCGACGAACATCAAAACGCACCGTAAACTCCTGTACATAGCCTAATGTGGTTACATCAAACACCATATCAATCCATTTACCTTTATCATCAGCCCAATATTTGAGGGCATCACCACTTTCTAATTGCTTGCCTGAGAAATCTTTCGCATTTAACTGTACGGTATAAAAATCTTTACCTGCTTCCATGGTCGGGATGTTTACCATTACGTGTAAGTACGAGCTTGCACCAGCTTTTCCAACTTCCAAAATGCCTGGAAAAACCACTCTCGGGCCTTGCCACCACGATGCATTGGCACTTTTGTTGAATTTTAAAATGCTTGTTGAATTTAATACTGCTGTTTCGGTGGTAAATGGATTGGCTACAATCTCCGAAGTATTTTCGGCATTTTGCATATCAAGTTTCGAAACCCATTTGTTGTACGAAGTTGTATTGCCAAAAAACAATGACATTTCGGTATCCGAAAGAATGGTAATTCCTCTCGGCATATTATCGTTCGACAAGGAAATTTCGTCGAAATAATAGTTGGTAGCAGGCTCGGCATCGCCTCCCCAGTTCATGTCTATAAGTACACATATACTTGATAAGGGCACGTTGTTGTCAATAAACCATTTCAAATCGATCACTACATCTTCCCATTGTCCAGCTTTTGTAAGATTCATATCAAAACGTTTTGTACCAACATCAGTACCTTCGAGCGCGGTAGTAGCGTTTATCGAAACACTAAAACCTTTATTCAGATTTTCGCGAAAATGCATAATATGCAAATAACGGTTTTCTGCGGTAATTGTAATTGGGGCTGTCAAATCAAGATTCAGAAAATCGGGCCACCAGCTTTTTCCTTTTAATGAAGAAAGTTGAAGCGCTTTTTCGGAGGCATTTAAACCTGTTTTTACTGGATTGTCGGTAACACGTGCAAAGGCAGGTGCTGCATCGGTTCCAAAATTGGCATAGCGGGCATTATCTTTTATCTCGCCCATAGCCCAAGCAACCATGTCCATACGTGAGAATAAACTTGGAGCCACATCGCCGGTAAACAATTTTGTTTCGGCTGCGCTCACTGTCGAAAAGTAGCAACTTAATGCTAACGCGAATAAAGTAATTTTTTTCATTTTAAATTTGGTATTAAATAAATATTTTGAAAATTTGTTGTTGCAAAATTAGCTTGTGTTTAAAGCATTATTTTTCTGTATTGTATCAATTGTTTTTTTTATTGTATCAAATCGGTTTTCAAGATATGTTTTATTGTATTTTGATTTTTTTTGTATAGGATTTACCTTCCGAAACTGCATTCACAATATATACACCTGTTGGTAAATTAATTTCAACCGTAGTTTGAGCTGCCACATTATCTAATTTTTTTAAATTTTGCCCCAAAGTATTGTAAATAAGAATTGCAACCGTATCACTGTTATTAAAATTGGTTTGCAATGTATTGCCCGACACTAGTATTTCATTTGTATCAATGCCGGTTTCATCTATTGCTGCCGGCGATTGGTTTATGGGAATCACAAATGTAGTTACCGATTCGGGTAATGCGCTAAAGTCGAACAAATTACCTGTAATGCTGAATAGCGAAAGTGTGTTTTTAATCGACAGCGATTCCAAAGCCCTTGTGCGAATTTGCTGTACTCTGCCAAAATTGCTAAAACCAGATAAATCGAAAGTATAATTTTGAGTAAATGCTTCTTTGTTATTCAATACAATTACCAATTGTTTCTCGTCTGGGCTGATGGCTGTAATTACTTTTGAAGTCGAATTATTGCCAATAATAGTATAGCCGGGTTTCAAATACCTGCTGTATTGCGCTCGCAGATAGTACGAAATGGCACGTGTAATCGGATTAAACTGATCGCTATATGTGCCAACTATTAATCCCCAAA
>JFJP01037365.1_pt1 | contig 30829 bp, 22 predicted proteins | sample 431651 | NCBI WGS metagenome assembly JFJP01 (sample SAMN02602958, study PRJNA72255) | Microbial mat metagenome, whole genome shotgun sequencing project. | biome: fresh water; feature: sink hole; material: water; isolation source: purple microbial (photo- and chemosynthetic) mats found in... | reverse complement strand
AATTGTTTGTTATTTAAAATTTTTGTTCTATTTTTGTAGAGTAAACAAACAGATAAATTTTTCATAGTTAAGGTTTAGGTTAAAATGTGCAATGGGTGGCTGTGAAGTTACCCATTGCTTTTTTTATTAAATTAGCGTCATAAAGTTTACTCCCCAAATGGAATCTCCAGGCCATTTTTTTTAGCAAAAAGAATTTTTATTGCTTCACAGAAAAATTCAAGAACATTTTTTATTTATAAAAAATAAAGATGCAGATTTTCTGCATCTTTAAAGTATGCGGTTAATCGTATAATTAACCAGATAGAAATTACGGATAAATCACCACTTTTTCTTTTTTCAATAAAACAGAAAAACAGTGTTAAAGTGCTGACTAATATTTCTCAACAAACAGGATTTGGTTTAATCTGTTTGAAAAAATCATTTCCTTTGTCGTCAACTAAAATGAAAGCAGGGAAATTTTCCACTTCAATTTTCCAAATGGCCTCCATGCCCAACTCGGGATATTCCAGACATTCCACTTTTTTGATGCTGTTTTGGGCCAAAATTGCTGCCGGACCACCAATCGAACCTAAATAGAATCCGCCGTATTTTTGACATGCATCAGTCACTTGCTGCGTGCGGTTACCTTTGGCTATCATAATCATGCTACCACCATTTGCCTGAAAAAGATCAACATACGAATCCATACGTCCGGCAGTTGTTGGGCCGAAAGATCCTGAAGCCATACCTTTAGGAGTTTTGGCCGGACCTGCATAATAAATAGGGTGGTCTTTTAAGTACTGTGGAAGGGGTTTTCCGGCATCCAACAATTCTTTGAGTTTGGCATGAGCAATATCCCGACCCACCACAATGGTTCCGCTCAACGATAAACGTGTTGAAACAGGATATTGCGATAAAGTAGCCAAAATGTCTTTCATGGGCATATTTAAATCAATTTTCACAGCATTACCTTCGCCTTCCTGACGGTATTCTTCAGGAATATATTGTCCGGGATTGTCTTCCATTTTCTCTACCCAGATACCATCTTTGTTGATTTTACCCTTGATATTGCGGTCGGCAGAGCAGGAAACTGCCATGCCTACAAAACAAGATGCACCATGGCGCGACAGACGAACAATACGAATATCGTGTGCAAAATATTTACCCCCAAACTGAGCACCAATACCTGAAGCCTGTGCAGCTTTCAATATTTTTTGCTCCATTTCCACATCGCGGAATGCTTGTCCGAGTTCATTGCCTTCAGTTGGTAATTCGTCGTAGTATTTTGTAGAAGCTAATTTTACCGTTTTCATACAAGCATCGGCCGAAGTACCTCCAATCACAAATGCAATGTGATAAGGAGGGCAAGCAGCTGTACCTAATGTTTTCATTTTTTCAGTCAGAAATTTTTCGAGCGATACTGGGTTCAACAAAGCTTTTGTTTCCTGAAACAGATAAGATTTATTAGCTGATCCACCACCTTTGGCGATAAAAAGAAATTTGTACTCGTTACCATGATATGCCATTAAGTCTATTTGTGCCGGAAGGTTAGTTCCTGTATTCACTTCGTCGTACATATTCAACGCAGCATTTTGTGAATAGCGCAGATTTTCTTCTGTATAAGTTTCGTATATACCTCTCGAAAGGGCTTCATCGTCGGTTCCGTTAGTCCAAACGTTGCTTCCCTTTTTGGCATAAACGCTAGCTGTTCCTGTATCCTGGCAGAAAGGTAGTACTCCTTTTGCCGATATTTCAGCATTACGAAGCATTGTTATAGCAACATATTTATCGTTTTCGCTTGCTTCGGGGTCGGTAAGGATGGCTGCTACCTGTTTTTGATGCTCAGGACGAAGCAAAAAAGAACAGTCGTGCATGGCAGCTCGAGCTAATTTTGTAAGCGCTTCAGGTTCAACCTTGAGTATTTCCTGTCCTTCAAATTCCGATACCGAAACATGATCTTTGGTTAGTAAATAATACTCAGTTTTGTCTTTTCCAATCTGGAATGGATCTTGATACTTAAATTCTTTTGCCATTTTTGAAATTTACTATTTAGTCAGTTACAATTTACTATTTTAGAGAGGTGCAAAATTACGGAAAAATTTCCTTATAATTATGTTTGCAAATACTATTTTTAGAATTTGAAACTGCAAAATATAGTTACTAAAAACGGCACACAAAAATCCATGACAAATCCATGATAAATCGAAACGATAGCATAATCTTTCCCTGAGGTTTTAATGATAATCGGAAAAGTTGTGTCCATTGTGGTAGCTCCTCCCGCAGCTATTGGCGCCAATTTTCCAAAATACTTCACCATAATGGGTGCAAAAAGCAAAGTAATAATTTCTCGAAAAATATTGGACAGCAATGCAATGGTTCCTAATTCTATACCTTTGTATTCGGTTATCAGGATACTCGAAAGCGAATAATATCCGAACCCAGAACCTATTGCAAGGTATTCGGAGATGGTATGATTTGAAAAAAAACTAATTACAAAAACTCCCCCCAAGGTGCCCAGTAAAGTCATTAAAGGTAAAAAAAGCACACGTGAATGTATTCGGCTGAATTGTTTGATGGTTTCGGGTTGATGACCGATGCTAAACCCCACCGAAAACATAAGAGCAGCCAATACGTATAAGCTAAAATCGAACTCAAGCCATGCCTTAGGAATCAGTTGAAAAATGCCAAGCAATAAACCAGTGGCAAAAAATGACAATATAATCAGACTACCTTTCATTGAACTTTGCGTTTTTTTATATTCAGCCATAGTATCCAGGCACCTATTACACTTCCAAGTGTTGCAAAAAAAGCAATCATTAATGCTTCGAAACCAAGATTTGCAAAGTTTTTTACTACATTATCATTTGACCCTACTTCCGCTCCCAACAAGAACAAAAGTAACCATATGAGCGTTAAAATAATTCCATTGACAAAACGAAATTTCTTTTTACGAAATAAGAAACCGGTTATAATTCCGGCAAACATGAATAGTAGTACTAAAAACATTTTATTTATTGTTTACTTTACAAAGATAATCTTTCATTTCAAATAATAAACAAATACCATATAGAGTAAATCTATTAATTTATTGAGATTAACAGAATCAAAATCTGCAAAATTTTGACTAATTTTGCACCATCAAAATCAAAAACTATATTAACAACATAAAAAATTATAAATCAAAACAATATGAGCAAAAAAGCATTATTAATTATACTCGATGGCTGGGGAATCGGCAATCACTCTAAAGCAGACATCATTTACAATACACCTACTCCTTACTGGGATTCATTATTAGAAAATTATCCTAATTCGCAATTGCTGGCATCGGGCGAAGATGTAGGTTTGCCAGATGGACAAATGGGAAACTCCGAAGTTGGTCACCTCAATATTGGTGCCGGACGAGTTGTTTATCAGGATTTAGTAAAAATCAATATTGCTTGCCGCAACAACAGTATTCTGCAAAATCCAGGAATTATAAAAGCATTTTCTTATGCCAGTGACAATAACAAGAAAATTCATTTTTTAGGCTTGGTATCTGATGGAGGAGTACATAGTTCATTTGATCATTTATTGAAATTAATTGATATTGCTAAAGATTATAATACCCCTGCGTATGTACATGCTTTTATGGACGGTCGTGATACTGACCCGAGAAGTGGTAAAGGTTTTATTGAACAGCTGGATGCATACACCAAAGGTACTTCAACAAAAATTGCTTCAATAATTGGACGTTATTATGCCATGGACCGCGACAAGCGTTGGGAGCGTGTAAAAATGTCGTATGATTTACTGGTAAACGGAAAAGGAACTCATGCAACGGACGCTTTAGTAGCAATGCAAAACTCATACGATGAAGGAGTTACCGATGAATTTATCAAACCATTTGTTATGGTTGATGCTGTTGGCAATCCATTGGCAAAAATAGAAGCCGGAGATGTAGTGATTTTCTTTAACTATCGGAATGACCGTGCAAAAGAACTTACTGTAGTGTTGACTCAAGAGGATATGCATGAATATGATATGCATACTTTGCCTCTCGAATATTTTTGTATGACTCCTTATGATTCAAGTTATAAAGGTCTGAACGTCCTTTTCGATAAAGATAATGTTCAAAATACACTTGGAGAATATATTTCAAGTTTGGGAATGACACAATTGCGTATTGCCGAAACAGAAAAGTTTGCGCATGTTACATTCTTTTTCTCCGGTGGTCGTGAAAGCGAATTCCCGGGTGAAGAACGCATTTTAGTTCCATCGCCCAAAGTGGCCACTTACGATTTACAGCCTGAAATGAGTGCGCCTGAAGTGGCGGACAGATTGACAGCTGCATTAAACACAAAGAAATTTGATTTCATTGCACTGAACTTTGCCAATGGCGATATGGTTGGGCATACCGGTGTTCACGATGCTATTGTGAAAGCAGTTGAAACAGTTGATGTTTGTTTAAAACAAGTAGTAGAAACTGCTAAGGCAAATGATTATGAGGTAATTGTAATTGCGGATCACGGAAATGCTGATAATGCTGAAAACGAAGATGGTTCACCAAATACAGCACACTCGTTGAATCCGGTACCGTTTGTTTATGTAACTGAAAATAAAAAAGCAGAAGTTGAAAATGGTATTCTTGCCGACGTAGCTCCATCATTGTGTACTATTTTAGGCATAAGTAAACCAACAGATATGACAGGTAGAAGTTTGATAAAATAGATAATACAGCGATTTAATTATCTCACTTCCGTTTTCCAATAGTTATTGAACGTTGACTCCCCAATTGAAGACATTAATTTATAAAATTATTGTTTGATAGGAGCTATTTCTGAAACAAATATCACTTTTCCTGAGTCCTCCATGTGAGGGTTCAGGAAGCTTGGTTTAAATAATAATATGAACTTAAGAACCGAACTCGAAAACCGCATCCTGATTTTGGATGGTGCAATGGGAACCATGATTCAACGACATAAGCTCGTTGAAAAAGATTATCATGGTTTACGCTTTGTAAATAATGAAAAACTTCAGAAAGGCAATAACGACTTGTTGGTTTTAACTCAGCCGGATATTATTTATAATATTCATTGCCAATATCTTGAAGCAGGTGCCGATATTATAGAAACGAATACTTTCAATGCTCAACGTATTTCGATGGATGATTACGGAATGCGAGATTTTGTTCGGGAAATGAATTTAGAGGGGGTAAAATTGGCGCGTAAAGCGGCTGATGAGTTCACGCTGAAAAATCCATCCAAACCCCGTTTTGTTGCCGGAGCTGTAGGTCCAACCAATAAAACTGCTTCTATGTCGCCTGATGTAAATGATCCTGCCTTTCGGGCAGTTACTTTCGACGATTTGGTTGATGCTTACAAAGAACAGATATTGGCTCTCATTGAAGGTGGGGTTGATGCGTTGCTGATTGAAACCATTTTCGATACACTCAACGCCAAGGCGGCTGTTTTCGCAGCTGAAGAAGCTATGTCCGAGTTAGGTAAACGGGTAGAAATTATGCTTTCGGCAACCGTTGCAGACAGCAGTGGACGCACGCTTTCAGGTCAAACCATCCTCGCTTTTTTGGCATCAATAGGCCATGCTAACTTGCTTTCAGTAGGTTTAAACTGTTCGTTCGGAGCAAAAGATTTAAAACCATACCTTGAGGAAATTAGTGCCAACTCACCATGGTTTGTTAGTGCTTATCCCAATGCAGGTTTGCCCAATCAATTTGGCGAGTATGATGAGGCTCCGGACCAAATGGCTGATCAGGTGAAAGTATATTTCGATGAAAAATTAGTGAATATTATTGGAGGCTGCTGTGGAACTACACCCGAGCATATTGCTACATATCTAAAATTGATTGAAGGAAAAGAAATCAGAAAACCTAAAAAGAAATCATTTAGCCTTGTTTTAAGTGGATTGGAACATCTTGAAATAAAGAGTCTGCCACCATCTGGATATTTTGACCTCTCCACAAACCGCTCTCCTCAAGAAGAAGGGTTGGGGGTGAGGTCTCTCTTCACAAATATTGGCGAACGATGCAACGTAGCCGGTTCGCGCAACTTTCTACGACTTATTAACGAAAAAAAATACGAAGAATCGTTAAGCATTGCCCGAAAGCAAGTAGAAGAAGGCGCACAAATTATTGATATCAACATGGATGATGCTATGTTGGATGCCAAACAGGAAATGGAAACTTTTCTTCACTATTTGGTTTCAGAACCTGAAATTTCAAGAGTGCCGATTATGATTGATTCCTCAAAATGGGAAGTAATTGAAGCCGGATTGAAATGTGTTCAGGGTAAATGTATTGTAAACTCCATCAGCCTGAAAGAAGGTGAAGAAGATTTTCTGTTGAAAGCCCGGAAAATCCGTGCTTATGGTGCTGCAGCTGTGGTAATGGCTTTCGATGAAAAAGGTCAGGCAGACAGTTTCGAACGCAAAACAGAAATTTGTTCCCGAGCGTACAAATTATTGGTTGATAAAGTGGGTTTTCAACCACAAGATATTATTTTCGACCCGAATGTGTTGGCCATTGCAACCGGCATTGAAGAACATAACAACTATGGTGTTGACTTTATTAACGCTACCCGTTGGATTAAACAAAACCTATCCTATGCCAAAGTAAGTGGTGGTGTGAGTAATCTTTCTTTTTCATTTCGCGGAAATAATGTGGTGCGCGAAGCAATTCACTCTGTGTTTCTATATTACGCCATCAAGGCAGGTATGGACATGGGAATTGTAAATGCAGGAATGTTGCAAATATATCAGGAAATTGAGCCTGTATTGCTCGAACATGTCGAAGATGTGGTGTTAAATCGTAGACCTGATGCAACCGAACGTATGGTTGAACTGGCTGAAAAGGTAAAGAATCAGGCATCAGGAGAAAAAGAAGTTAAAGTTGACGAATGGCGTTCCAGACCATTACAAGGACGATTGGAGTATGCATTAATCAAAGGCATCAGTGAGTTTTTGGAGGAAGATTTGGCAGAGGCATTGAATCAATATGAAACAGCCATAGAAATTATTGAAAAACCATTGATGAGTGGAATGAATATAGTGGGAGATTTGTTTGGTGAAGGAAAAATGTTTCTGCCGCAAGTGGTGAAAACTGCTCGCACAATGAAAAAAGCCGTGGCTATTTTACAACCGGAAATTGAAAAGCAAAAAGTACCCGGACAGAGTTCATCGGCAGGTAAATTTTTAATTGCCACCGTAAAGGGCGATGTGCATGATATTGGAAAAAATATTGTTTCGGTTGTTCTTGCATGCAATAATTTCGAAGTGATAGATTTAGGTGTCATGACTCCTACCGATAAAATTATTGAAACAGCTATTCGCGAAAAAGTAGATATTGTTGGTTTGAGTGGTTTAATTACACCTTCGCTGGAAGAAATGACACATGTAGCTGCCGAAATGCAGAAAGCAGGATTGATAATTCCACTTTTAATTGGTGGCGCCACCACTTCGAAAATACATACAGCTGTAAAAATAGCTCCAAATTACAATGGGCCGGTTGTTTATGTAAAGGATGCATCAATTAATACTTTTATTGTTTCTCAATTGATGAGTGAAAAATCACGAGAAAATTTTGTGTCCGAAACCAATGCTGAATATCAGGCCTTACGTGAGAAACAGACCAAAAAAGCGAATTTGTTAAGTCTGGATGAAGCTAAGAAACGAAAGCCCAACTTTTTTTAAGTCAACTCAATTCTTTTAAAACATATACCAGGCAAAATAAAAAAAAATCGGCTGAATTTCAATGATGAAGTTCAGCCGATAATTTTTAGAATTAAATGTATTTGTTTAATAGGACAGAACGCTTAATTTTTAAGTATTTACAGAAATAATGGATTTATAAATAAACTATGTCCTTCAAGGAATTCTTTCTTATTGTTTTTTGAGATAAATATTCCAAGCAATCCTGTCAATAATATCTGTTGCAAATGCAGCCTGACGAACTGTTTTAAATATTAAAGCTATATTATCGATGGTGGAACTTGTCAATTCACTTACTAAAGTTGATGTTCCGTCATCAAAAGTAATTTTCAAATCTCTTTTCTTGTTAATAATCGTCTGATCCAGTGAATCGGGATTGTTAATTACAATTTCTACTTTAGAATTTGTTTGAAGAACTCCATTTAGAAAAACACTGGCACTATCAAGGCTATTTTTTCCAGGAGTCCTTACAATCTGTACATTGCCAATTGTTAAAGAGTATGTTCTTTCCCGATGTTTTTTGTCATTATTTATTACTTTTACAGATGTTACTTTTTCTTCATAAAGCGTTTTGTTCTTTTGTGAAATAGAACGTGAACTTACAGCTGTGTCTCCCGAATTTTCAATATATTTAATTGCATAACCATTAGCAAGAGCATATTCAGATAGGTAATCATATCCATTTATCTTGTTGCGGGTGTAATGTGTTTTTATGGCTCCTACAGGTGATTTGTCAATACTGAAAGCCGATGCAAGATGGTAATCTTTACCTGCTGCAATACTTCTGGTAACATTATATTCGCTCACAACTGCTTCAAAATTATTGGTAAGTGTAGAGTCGTTAGCTGAATATCTGAAAAGGAACCCCGGATTTTTCACTTTTTTAACAGGTAATCTTACAATCATATTTTCATTATCACCTGTACGATTGAAATACCGCATTAAAGGAACCTGATGTTTTACTTTTATCCATGCATATTCATAAATACCCGAAATAGCTGATAATTTTATATCAACAGAATCCTGAGGTATAAATTCATTATTTTCAGGAGCCTGATTTAAACCCTGAGTAAGCGTAGATTCAATATTTAATTCACCTAATAACTGAAAATCTGATGAACTTGAAATTTCATTCACTGCATCAGACAGTGTTTTTACATTTGATTTCAATGAGGTTTCCAAGGATTTATCAAGTCCTACTTCTTCTGTTTTTGTGCAACTTGCTGTTATCAAGCCAAGTGTAACAATTCCTGCAATTAAAAATTTTGTTTTCATAAGTTTTCTTTTTTGAATGTTGATGATAATTGATTATTGTTGTATTAGAATTAATTTATTTCAGAAAAAAAGTTAAGTATGCATTAAAAAAATCAAATAACTTATTTAGCAGAAACATTTAGACTAATTAAATAGTTTAAGGATTAATTTAATTTCAATTTTTAATGAATTAAAATAAGAACTAAAACTAAGAAAATATTAAAGAAATATTTCTTTAATTGCCTGTTTTTTTATTACCTTTGTGGTCAATTTTAAAAATAATATAACTCAAATAAATAATCAATTTAAAATGGAAAAAGTAACTATTGTAGGTTCCGGAAATGTTGGAGCAACAAGTGCAAATGTGATTGCATATAAAGAAATCGCCGACGAAATTGTTTTAATCGACATCAAAGCCGGTATTTCGGAAGGTAAAGCGATGGATATTCAGCAAACTGCAGCATTGCATGGTTTTGATTCACAATTAGTTGGAAGTACCAACGATTACAGTTTAACAGCGAATTCAGATGTAGTTGTAATTACATCAGGAATACCACGTAAACCCGGTATGACCCGTGAAGAATTAATAAGTGTAAATGCAGATATTGTAAAATCAGTTGTTAAAAACATTTTGGAGTATTCTCCTAACGCAATTTTTGTAATTGTAAGTAATCCAATGGATACAATGACCTATCTTACACTAAAAGCAACAGGTCTACCCAAAAACAGAGTAATTGGTATGGGTGGTTCATTAGATACTTCACGTTTTAAGTATTTTTTAAGCAAAGCTCTTAATGCCAATCAGAATGAAGTACATTGTATGGTAATTGGTGGTCACGGCGATACAACCATGATACCATTAACACGTTTTGCATCTTATAAAGGCCGTCATGTTGAAGACATCCTTGAAAAAGAGAAATTAGATGAAGTTGTAAAATCTACAATGACAGGAGGCGCAACATTAACCTCATTACTTGGAACTTCCGCATGGATTGCCCCCGGAGTATCTGTAGCATATCTGGTACAATCAATTCTTCACGACAAAAAGAAAATTATTCCTTGTAGTGTTCTGTTAGAAGGTGAATACGGACAAAACGATATTTGTATCGGTGTACCATGTTTAATTGGGAAAAATGGAGTTGAAGAAATTCTTGATTATAAACTTAATGCTGCCGAAACCGAATTATTCAATAAAAGTGCCGAGGCAGTTAGATCAACAAACGAAGTTCTCAAAGAAATTAAAGCGTACTAATTTAAATAATTAAAATTGTTAAAAAAAGTTGCGAATAATTTTCGCAACTTTTTTTTATTAAAATATCCCATTTATGTTATTTTTTATTGTAATTGATATATCTTTGCAATATATATATTAAAACACCAATTATAATTATGAACTCTTACATGCAAACCCATCAATTTCTTATTCAGAAAAACATAAAACCATCTGTACAACGTACTGCAGTAATGGAGTTTTTACTGAATAACAGAATACATGCAACAGTTGAAGAAATTTATTTGGCTTTAAGTCCTGATATGCCAACTTTATCGAAAACTACAGTTTATAATACTTTGAACCTGCTTGTTAAAAAAGGTGCTGTTCAAATGTTATTGATTGATGAAAAGAATGCACGTTATGATGCCGATATTTCAAAACACGGTCACTTTTTCTGTAACTCATGTGGAAAAGTTTATGATATATTTAATTTAAAACCGGAACTTTTTCAACTACCAACTCATCCTCAATTTATGATAATGGATGTAGAAGTTTCATATAAAGGCTTTTGTAACGAATGCAAAGGAAATTAACAAGGCGTTTTTTAAAATAAATTAAAAGCACACTCCACAGTGTGCTTTTTTTATTTCGCTTTTTTTATATCTTTGACCTCAACAACAGGCAAAAATATTCACCTGATCTATATTTCACCTTAAAACTTATAGATTGTCTTAAATCGAATTTGAAATTTTTAAATCAATATTTTATGAGAAAAATAATGTTGGTAATGTGCTTATTTATATGTGTATTAGGCGTTTTTTCGCAGCGAAAAGTTAAAACTGGATTCGGGTTTGGTGCCCTCCCTGCAATTTCATACGATTCGGATCTTGGATTTCAGTATGGTGCATTGGTAAATTTGTACGATTATGGAGATGGAACAAAGTTTCCAAAGTATAACCATTCTTTATACATCGAATTGTCGACTTTTACAAAAGGGTCTACCATAGCCAGGGTGAGATATGATTCCGAGAGTTTAATACCAAAAGTCCGGACAACACTTGATGTAGCTTATGTACCTGACCAGATGGCTGATTTTTATGGATTCAATGGTTATCAAAGTAAATTTGATAAGGAGTTGAATAAAAATTATCGGAGTTTTTATAAAAACGAAAAGAATACATTCAGAATTAAAGCAGATTTTCAAGGATATTTTGGCGAATCAAAATTCGGTTGGGTAGGAGGATATGCATTTTATAACTTCAAAATAGATACTGTAAATATTGACAAACTCGGGTTATCGGCAATTCCGGATGGTGATTTGTTTCAAAAATATCAAAACTGGGGTTTAATAAATGCTGCAGAGGCAGATGGAGGCAGTATTAATTACCTCAAAGCCGGTTTGAAGTATGACTCACGCGACCAAAATGCTTGTCCGACAAAAGGAATATTTACAGAAGCAGTAATCCAGACTGCACCCAAATTTATAAATCAAGAATTTCCTCATAACAAGATGGCGGTTATACATCGTCAGTACTTTACGATAGCTAAAGATTTATTGTTTGCTTACCGACTAGATTATCAAATGACACTTGGCAACAGCAAAGTTCCTTTCTTTGCTCAACCGGAATTAATTACCAGTTACTTAATTGCTGCTTCCAATCAGGGGCTGGGCGGAAAAAGTTCCCTGCGTGGTGTATTGCGAAACAGAGTTGTTGGCGATGCTGTGGGATTTGGTAATTTTGAATTCAGATATAATTTTTTACGCTTCGAATGGTTAAAACAAAATTTCTATATCGGAACCAATGTTTTTTTCGATTCAGGAATTATTCTCAAACCAATAGAAATGAATTTAAATGATTTGTCTGAGGCTGATTTGGCAAAATATTTTAGTCCGTACGAATCTGGCAAGTTACATTCATCTGCTGGTATTGGATTGAAAATTGGTTGGAATGAAAACTTTATAATTTCTGCTGATTTCGGAAAAGCATTCAATAAACAAGATGGAAACATAGGTATGTACGTTGGGTTGAACTATTTGTTTTAGTGTTTTCAGTTAGAAGTTTTCTCGAAATTATAAATTTTAAGAAAGATTCTTCATTTTCTCATCAAAAATTTCAAGATTTATTTTCTGATAGTAATCGGAAATTCTATTCAAATTTGTATTACAGAATGTGTTTACTGTTTTTTCTTTCAATACCATTTATCTGAAATGATCTTTTTATACATTACTTTATTTATCCTTATTATTTATATCGGACTTATCGTATTGTTTACGGTTGGGTGGCGAAGTATTCCTAATTTTCAGAGTTATTCATTCGAAAAAAAAAAGATAAACATCTCAATTGTAATCGCCTGTAGAAACGAGGAAAAAAATCTGACACAATTATTACAAGCGCTTAAAGATCAAACTTATAATCAATTTGAACTTGTTATTGTAAACGATCATTCTACTGACAAAACGCTGGAAATTTTAGAAACTTACCAAACTCTTTTTGTTGATTTTAAAATTGTATCAGTCATCGCTACAGGCAAAAAAAGTGCGATTGCTCAGGGAATTCATGAAGCAAACGGTGAATTGATAATAACTACAGATGCCGACTGTGTACCCGTAACGGAATGGGTTGAAACAATTGTAAACTTTTATCTTCAGACAAATGCCGACCTTGTTATTTGTCCAGTGAAAATGATTGAAAATGCTACTGTTTTTTCTGAACTTCAGGCGCTTGAATTTACAAGTCTCATAGCATCTGGTGCTGGAAGTGCAGGAGTAAGTATGCCGATTATGTGTAATGCCGCCAATATGGCATTTACAAAAGAAGCCTGGCTAAAATCAAAAAACGATTTACATAATGAAGAGCCTTCGGGCGACGATGTGTTTCTTCTTTTAAGTATAAAGAAAAGGAATGGAAAAATTTTGTTCCTCAAATCTCAAAAGGCTTTGGTTTATACACAACCCACTACATCTTTAAAAGCATTTTTCAAACAACGAAGCAGATGGGCAGGTAAATCAAAATATTATACTGATTGGCAAATCATCAGTGTAGGTATTGTCATTTTTGCAATTTGTTTGATTCAAATTTCATGGCTCTTTTTATCCATAATTAATATTCAGTTTCTACTGTTGTATTTATTAATATTGGGAACGAAATTTGTGACAGATTACTTATTTCTAAATTATGCTAATTCATTTTTTAAATTAAGGAGTATTTTAAGAAACTCCATAATCCTGTCCCTTGTATATCCGCTTTATATTTTAGTTGCTTTTATTAAATCATTAATTACCACTGATACCAATTGGAAATAGTGTTTTGTTATATTCAGATCTCTACGACTATCGCAAACTAAGCTGTTACCACATTAAAATTCATGGTTTTGTTTTACTAATTATTTAAATTCAATGAGTTGAATATCTCCGTAATAAAAATTCACGAATCTGTATCGACATGGGTTTTTATTTTACGATATAACTTATTCAAATCGTCGAATATCAGTTATAGATCATAGAAGTCTGAAGTTGGCAAAAAAGAGCTTGGGATGTGAATTGAATTTGGTACTCCTTTGCAGAAATAGTAAGGGCTCCGTAAAAAATTTACGAAGCCCTTACTTTATTTTCGTTTACGAATTAAAGCGTTTTTTTCACTTCAGTCTCTTCGTAACTTTCAATTATATCTCCAATCTCAACATCATTATAGTTTTTCAGATTTAAACCGCATTCGTAATTGGTACCAACATCTTTTACATCATCTTTAAATCGTTTCAGCGAATCAAGTTCTCCGGTATAAATTACAATCCCATCACGAATGACACGCACTTTATTCGAACGTTTAATTTTTCCATCACGAACCAAACAACCTGCAATTGTACCTACTTTGGTAATTTTAAATACGGATAAAACTTCAACTGTTGCTGTGATTTCTTCCTTAATTTCAGGTGAAAGCATACCTTCCATTGCCGATTTAATTTCCTCAATAGCATCATAAATAATTGAGTACAATCTGATATCAATTTCTTCTTTTTCTGCCATTTTCCTGGCTGTAGTAGTTGGACGAACCTGGAAACCACAGATAATTGCATTCGAAGCGGCAGCCAGCAGAATGTCAGAATCAGAAATTGCTCCAACAGCTTTATGTATAACATTTATTTGGATATTCTCAGTCGAAAGATTCAACAAAGAGTCCGACAATGCTTCTATTGAACCATCAACGTCACCTTTTACAATAATATTCATTTCCTTGAAATCGCCTAAAGCTATGCGGCGACCCAATTCGTCGAGGGTAAAATGTTTTTTGGTGCGAATGCTTTGTTCACGTTGTAATTGTTCACGTTTGTTCGCAATTTCGCGGGCTTCCTGCTCTGTAGCCATCACATTGAAGTTATCACCAGCTTGCGGTGCCCCGTTTAAACCAAGTATCAATACAGGTTCGGCTGGTTTTGCTTCTGTAATACGTTGATTTCGTTCATTGAACATAGCCTTGACTTTTCCAAAATTGATACCACAAAGAACTACATCACCCTGACGTAATGTTCCGTTTGCTACTAATATTGTTGAAACATATCCACGTCCTTTATCGAGCGACGATTCAATAACAGAACCTGACGCCCTTTTGTCCGGATTAGCTTTTAAATCGAGCATTTCTGCTTCAAGTAAAACTTTTTCGAGTAATTCGGCAATACCGCTTCCTTGTTTTGCCGAAATATCCTGCGATTGATATTTACCACCCCAGTCTTCGACCAAATAATTCATATTGGCCAATGTTTCTTTAATTTTTTCAGCATTTGCACCCGGTTTATCCACTTTATTGATAGCAAAAACCATTGGTACATTAGCTGCTGATGCATGGTTGATTGCTTCTATAGTTTGAGGCATTACATTATCGTCGGCTGCTACAATGATTATAGCAATATCCGTTACTTTTGCACCTCGGGCACGCATAGCTGTAAATGCTTCGTGACCTGGCGTGTCGAGGAATGTAATTCTATGTCCGTTGTCAAGTTTCACGTTGTAAGCACCAATGTGCTGTGTAATTCCGCCTGCTTCACCTGCAATAACGTTTGTTTTACGTATATAATCGAGTAATGAAGTTTTACCATGGTCAACGTGTCCCATTACAGTTACAATAGGTGCCCTTGGTTGTAAATCATCTTCTGTATCAGGTTCATCTTCTCCAATTGCTTCCACTAAATCATGGCTTACATATTGTGTAGTAAATCCAAATTCTTCAGCTACAATGTTGATGGTTTCTGCATCAAGCCGTTGGTTGATTGACACCATCATTCCAATGCTCATACAAGTAGCAATTACTTGATTGACAGAAACATCCATCATAGTAGCAAGCTCACTTACAGTTACAAATTCAGTCAGTTTCAAAATTCCAAGTTCAGCCTCATCACGTTGTGCCTGTTCTTGCATACGTGCACTTAGGGATTCTCTTTTATCGCGACGATATTTTGCTCCTTTGCCTTTTTTGTTTCCACTTGCCAATCGTGCAAGTGTTTCTTTTATCTGTTTTTGAACTTCTTCTTCGTTAACAACTGGTTTTAGTGGCCTTTTTATTCTATCTTTATTTGGTTTGCCTGCATTAGTTTGGCCTCCTGTGCTTGGTACAGGTTTTTTAGGCTGTCCAAGATTTTGAGATTCTTTAGATACTTTGCTAATGTCTACACGTTGATTTGTAAAACGCTCACGCTTTTTCTTTTTCTGAGCTGCAATTTCAGAACTTAAAATCAGGGTTTTTTTCTCACCATTGAATGGTTTTTTTGGTTCAACAACTTGTTTGCTTTTTTCCTCCCTTTCTTTGCGTTTTTGTTCTTTTGTCTTTGGTTTCGGACGTGTATTCTGGTTTAATAAATTTAAATCAATATTTCCTACAATTACCATTGTGTTTTCAAACACAGGTTGTTTTAATTTGAAAATCTCGTCATCTACGGGCAATACTTCAGGAGCTTCAACAGGCTCTTCTTTGAGTTTTATTTCTTTTCTTTTTTCCGGTTGTTTAATGTCAGTATGAGGCTTCTTAGGTTTTTGATCAAGTTTGATAATTGGTTTTACTTCCAATTTTTCATCTGACTTTATTTCTTCGGATTGTATTTCATCTGAAAGTTTTACTTCTATCGGTTTTACTTCCGACGGTTTTACTTCTGTCTTTTTTATTTCAACCGATTTTACCTCTTCAATTACAACCGCTTCCTTAATTTCCGGTTCTATTTTTTCAATTTCAACAGGTTTAATCTCTATTTTTTCAATTATTATCTCTTTTTCCAAAATCTCAGGAAGTGGTTTTTCAACAGGTGTTGTTTCAATCGGTTTTTCAGTTTGTTGAACTTTTTCTTCAACTACTACTTCAACAGGTTTTTGCGTTTCAGGCTTTGGTATTTCAGTTTTTGGTATTTCAACCACATGCTTAATAACTGGTTTTGGCTCATGAGATTTTGTTAAGGCATCCAAATCAATATGACCAATTGGTTTGATGTGCAGTTTTTGTTCCTCAGGAACAGTAATTGGTATAAGCTCTTCATGTCTTTCGGTCGGTTTTGGATTCACATAACCTTCTAACCCAACTGATGGAGCTTTTTCTTTCAAATGACGTTCGAAGCTTAACCGTTCAGATTCCATCTTAACCGCCATATCTTTATCAAATTCTTTGGCAAGCAACAGATGCAATTCATCCGACAATTTTAAATTGGGATCAACTGTAATTTTATGACCTTTTTTTGCCAGAAATTCAACAGCAGTGGTCATTCCTACATTTAAATCTTTACAGGCTTTACTTAATCTTATGGGCATATATATATTTTGATTTATTTTTAAAAAACTGTACAGAAGTCGTGTAATTTTACAAAAGGAATTCTGAAAAAATGAATTTGTCAATTTTTTTAATCTATTGTTTACACTTCTTCTTCGAATTCAGCTTTAAGAATTTCAATAATCTCATTCACGGTTTCTTCTTCCAGGTCTGTACGACGAATCAATTCTGCAGCAGGAATGGCCAAAACACTTTTTGCAGTATCACAACCTATTGCTTTTAAAGCGTCAATTACCCACTGATCAATTTCATCACTGAATTCATCAAGGTAAATATCTTCGGTTTCGGCATCTTCACCTAATTCGCGGAAAACATCCAAGGTGTAACCTGTAAGCATGCTGGCTAATTTAATGTTCAAACCTCCTTTGCCAATTGCCTGCGAAACTTCTTCTGGTTTCAGATAAATTTCAGCTTTTTTATCAACTTCATTCAATCGTATAGAGGCTATTTTAGCAGGGCTTAAAGCTCTTGAAATAAACAAACTAACGTTATTGGTATAGTTGATAACATCAATATTCTCGTTTCTTAATTCACGTACAATTCCATGGATACGTGAACCCTTTACTCCAACACAAGCTCCTACGGGATCAATTCGATCATCGTATGACTCCACTGCAACTTTTGCCCGTTCGCCCGGCATGCGGGCAATTTTCTTAATCAGAATCAAACCTTCATGAATTTCAGGAACTTCAAGTTCAAATAATCTTTCGAGAAAAACAGGCGAAATACGTGAAAGGATAATTTTAGGATTGTTATTTTTGTTTTCAACCACTGCAACCACCGCACGCACTGTATCACCTTTACGATAGAAATCAGTAGGTATTTGTTCGGTTTTTGGCAGGTAAAGTTCATTTCCTTCATCATCGATCAAAAGCATTTCCTTTTTCCAAATCTGATATAATTCAGCACTTACAATTTGACCAACTTTTTCGCTGTATTTATTAAAAACATTATCTTTCTGAAGTTCAAGAATTTTTGAAGATAGTGTTTGACGTAAAGTTAAAATGGCGCGTCTACCGAACCCCAAAAAATCTACTGTTTCACTTACATCTTCTCCAATTTCGTAATCTTCATCAATTTTCTTTGCTTCCGAAAGTGTAATCTGAATATTTGTATCTTCAAGCTCATTATCATCAACAACAGTACGGTTCCTATAAATTTCGAAGTCACCTTTATCAGGATTAATAATTACATCGTAATTTTCGTCGGAACCAAACATTTTTGTTATTACGCTTCGGAATGACTCTTCCATAACACTTATTAATGTGCTTCTGTCTATGTTTTTCAGTTCTTTAAATTCTGAAAAAGTATCAATCAAGCTGACAGTTTCTTTTTTGCTCATGGCCTATTTGAATCTAATAATATATTTTGTGGTTTTAATATCTTGGTATAAAAATGCAATTTCGTCTTCGGTAACTATTTTTCGTTTTGAACCTTCCGGTTTTTCTGTTTTCTCTATTGTGAGAACGAAAGATATTTCGTTGGCTTCTTTCAAAATGCCTGAAAACTTTTTACCGGCTTTTGTTAAAACTTCTACTTCGTTACCAATATTTTTTTCATATTGTTTCAATACTTTAAATGGCTCTGTAAGCCCTGCCGAACTTACCTGTAACTCATAGTCTTCTGTTTCTCTGTCAATTTGTGAACTTATAAAATGATTCAGTTCTGCACAAAAATCAATCGAAACTCCATTGAAAGAATCAATTTCAACAGAAATTCTATTGTCGGGAGTAATATTTACATCTATCAAATAGTATTCAGTTTTACTAATAAATTGCTCAACTATTTGTATTACAGTGTCTTTAACAATCATTGTGACGTATATTTTTAACAATGAAGGGGACTGTCGTCCCCTTCACCTGTATCTAATTCGACTGCAAAAGTACAAAATAATTCTTTAACCTACAAAGATTTATCAAAATATCTGATATAAAAATAAAAAGGGTTTTCATAAATCGTGAATTTTGAAAGAGAAAAATAATTCCGCTGATATTCTCATTATTCATTTCACTTTAATTGAATCATCTCAATAATTAATTATTCTAAAAAAATATTTCAAGCATTTCACCGAATAATCATTTCTAACCATTACTTTTGTTATGATTTTTTGATATAATAACCAGTCATAATAATTCAGGTTTTTTTTAATTAACCGTTGAATATGTACAAAATACTTTCAATAAATCCCGGTTCAACTTCTACAAAATTCGCGGTTTATGAAGACGGAAAACTAATTTGCCTTCATACCATACGTCATACAGGCGAAGAATTGAAACCTTATGCCAAAATTTTTGATCAGTACGAGTTCAGAAAAGAATTAATACTCAAGCAACTTCAGGAAGATGAAATAAATCTGGCCGAAATGTCAGCAATAGTTGGCCGAGGTGGCATGTTACGTCCTATAGAGTCAGGTGTTTACAATGTAAACGAAAAAATGATTTCCGACATAAAGAATTCAGTGGTTGGAGAACATGCATCGAATCTTGGTTGTGTGATTGCGTTTGAAATTGCTTCAGAAATACCCGGGTGCAAAGCTTTTATTGCTGATCCGGTGGCAGTAGACGAATTCACTGATGTTGCTCGTATTAGCGGTCTTCCCGGGTTTCCGCGTCGTTCACTTTTTCATGCATTGAATCATAAAGCAATTGCCCGAAAATATGCAGCTGCAAACGGTACTGAATATGAAAAACTAAATTTGGTAATAGCACATTTAGGAGGTGGAATTTCAGTTGCTGCTCATCGATTAGGTAAAGTGGTTGATGTAAATCAAGCGTTGGACGGTTATGGACCATTTTCGCCTGAAAGATCAGGAACTATAGATATGGGTATGCTCGTTAATATGTGTTTTGAAGGAAAATATTCTCAATCTGAAATTAAAAAAAAGCTTGTAGGCGAAGGTGGATTAATGGCACATTTGGGGACTAATGATGTTCAAATAGCTTTTGAACAGGCTGAAACCGGAGATAAATATGCGAAACTAATTCTAGAAGCAATGGCTTATAGTACTGCAAAAGAAATAGGCTCCATGCTTGTGGTTTTACGTGGCGATGTAGATGCCATTATTTTAACAGGAGGAATTGCATATAACCAATATATAGTCAACTACATAACAAAACTGGTTTCACATTTTGCCAAAGTAGTGGTGTATCCCGGCGAAGACGAAATGGGTGCTTTGGCCATGGCCGGACTTAGGGTTTTACGTGGCGAAATACCGAAAGAGTATTAAAGAGAAGTAGATTCTTCTTTTCTTACAACCGCAATAACCTATGTATAATATGTGTTAGCCTATTTGTCAGGTAAGTTCGACAAAGTTGTTTTCAAATTTTACATTAAAGTTAATCTCGGCTTTTAATGCTTTGAAAACTTTAATAATGGTGTCGATTGTTGCACTGTTGGCACTGCTTTCAAGTTTAGAAATTTGCGCTTTTTGTACACCAATTAATCGTCCTAATTCTTCCTGTGTCAAATGACGTTTTTGTCTTGCTGATTTAATCATTTTACCCAAAACATCCATTCTGAGTTCGTATTCGTACTCTTCTCTTTCTTTAGTTCCTGTTTTTCCGATATACTTATCTTTCATTTCAGAAAGAGTCTGTGTTTTTATTTCTTTAGTTGCCATTTTAATTTCTTTTTAGTTTGTTGTTGAAATACTTATCTCTGATTCTTTCTGCTCGTTCAATTTCGTTACTTCGAATTTTATCCACTTTTTTCACAAACCCATGAGTTGCAATAACCAATGTTTCTTTGTTGTCTGACTTGTCCCAAAATGCTAGTAGTCTAATTTGAAGTCCGGCATATTTTGTGCGAAATTCCCAAATATCGTTTTGAAGTTTTTTGAAAAGTCTTGGGTCATTTGTTTGTTCTGCAAGATCAATGTTATAAATGATTTTTCTGGCTGTTTTCAGGTCGAGTTTGGCAATAAATTCGTCTGCTTCGTCCAAAAATTTGGTTTCGAAATATCTCATTGATTTTTTCTTTTTGTTATAACGTACAAAGATAAGTAAAGTTTCCAAATATAGAAACAATTTTGTTCTTTTTTTATAGCTTAAGAATAACAACCGGAGCTATGGGTCTTCACCGTTTCACGGGATGTTCCATTTGAGTGAACGTTTACTGTCATTCAACGACAAAACGATAGCAATCAGTTTACCACAAACACAACTGCCAGCAAAAACAGTGTGTGTATGTCATGGGTGTTTATTCTTTTTGTTTTTTAATCTTTTTTCTTTTTCGGTATTTAATCCAAAAATAGATAAGTACAGAAAATAAAATTAAAATTGCCCAGTTCGATAATAAAAATAAAAAGAAATCAACAAAGCCATACCAACCTTTTGAAAGTGATTGTTTCAGCTTTTCGAAAAAATTTCCCCTGTACTCTGAAGTGAATTTGTAATCTTTCTTTTGCGAAATATTTAATTCGAGCGTGCTGTAATTCACTAAGTCATTCAGGTATTTCAGTCTTCCGGTAGTACTTTCTATTTCCTCTTCAAGACCACGAATCTTTTCCTGAATGTCAAGGATTTCTTTGATACTCTTTGCGCTATTGAGAAGTACTTGATACTGCAATAAATATTTTTGTTTATTGGTAAGTCTGGTTTCAAGGTCAATAAACTCTTCAGTAACATCCCTGGCTTCTATCTCTTTGTATGCAACTTCACCATCCCCTTTTTCAATCTTGTCAATAAGGATTTCGAGATTCTCAGCAGGAACCCTGATTTTCAAATCGTAATCAGTTGAATAATCATTGTTGCTCAAACTTTCTTTGTCGTAATAACCACCTAAGTTTCTTACCAAAGTATCCACATTCGTCTTAGCATCTTTGAGCTTACGCACCTTGATACCTAACCTGCCATCTTTGATTATTTTTTTCTTTACAACTTCACTTTCTTTAGTCATTTTAGGTGTCGGTGAAACCTCATTTTTATCTAATGAAGGCACAGTTGCCATATCATACATTTCTTCTGTTGTTTTCGGGGCACAGGAGATTACTAAAAAAGTGATAATTATTAATCTGATCATTTGTTTCATAATAGTTTGAGATTTGTTAGTTCAGTAATTGGGTATGTTTTTTTGTTTTTATTTGATTTCCGACACACTGTCTCGGAAATTTGAGGTTGAAGTTAAAAGCAATTTAATTAATTCCCAAAGATAAAAAACTATTTTCTATTTAACTATTTTTAAAAATATATTTCTAATTTGTGTTTTGGACTCTTTAAAAGCTGGGAGCAGTTTGTAAATAGTTGCTTTTATTTATTTCTTGTTGGCTTGTGGGGGTTGATTATTTTTTCGGGTTATTGAACCACTTTTTTACGGGTACATCGTAACCAGTACCATGCATGTAGTTGTATGTGGCGATGTTTAATCCTTTGCCATAGTAATCGAGATCAATTTCAATCGGAGTGCTGAATGGAATTTCGTTATTGGCAAATGAATTGGGTTCTGATTGAAGCGATACAGCTCCTACGCTGGCCGGATTGATGCCTGAAGGACTGTGAATGGTCATTGCATAGCGATGCCAAAAAGCAGATTGTAACCATCCGTTTGCAAAAAGATCACGTACAACTTCTAATGATTCGGTGGTTTCTTTGGCAGTTTCGGACGGAAAACCATACATTAAATAGGCATGTGTCATGATGCCTGCGTCTGTGAGATTTTTCATGCTTTCGCGGGCTGTTTCTATCGTAATGCCTTTGTTGATAAGCGCCAGTACACGGGGCGAAGCCACTTCTAAACCTCCCGATGCTGCAATACATCCTGACTGTGCCAACAGAAAACAAAGCTCAGGAGTAAATGACTTTTCGAAACGAATATTAGTCCAGTAACTTACTACCAATTTCCGGCGGATAATTTCTTCTGATAATTTTCGCAAAACGGCCGGAGATGCCGCTTCATCTACAAAATGAAAACCACTTTGTCCCGTTTGATGCATGATTTGCTCTATCCGGTCAACCAACATTTCGACAGGCGCTTTTTCATACCTTCGGATATAGTCGAGTGAACCGTCGCAAAATGCACATTTCGACCAATAACACCCATGCGACAACATCATTTTATTCCAACGTCCGTTACTCCAAAGGGCATGCATCGGGTTGGTAAGTTCTATCATATTGATATAGCTGTTTTTAGTTAAACCATCGTAATTTAAAGTTCCTGTATCGGCAAATTTGATATTCTCTTTGCTGTCGAAGTTCTTACGAATGATATTGTTTTCTGAGTCGCGATAAAGTGTACGAATTAACTCTTCTCCCTTCAAAATGCGTAACAAGGGCAATTCACCATCATCAAAAGTGAGGAAATCTATATAATCAAAAAGTTGTGTGTCGGTTATTTGGCGCAATTCAGTGTTTACATATCCGCCTCCCATAATAATTTTTATGTGTGGAAATTCCTTCCGTAGCCATTGGGCGCATCGCAATGCACTGTACAAGTTTCCGGGAAAAGGAATAGAGAAACCTACAAATTCTGGTTGCAAACGCTGAATTTTTTCTGCTAAAATTTCTATCAGCACTTTGTCGATCAATGAATATAGTTTTTCGAGTTCCCGTTGCAGAGGTTCAAACTCTGGCAAGTGCAGACAAAGCGATTCAGCATAGCGAATCATTTCAAAATGCGGATCTATGGTTTTCTGAATTAAATCGCTGATGTCTTTCAGAAAAAGTGTACAGAGATGTTTGGCGCGGTCATTGTTTCCAACTGTACCGAAAGCCCATTCAAGATCATCTTCGGAGGGAAGACGTTTGCTTGTGGGCCAAAAATCCGGATTACTGAATCGGATGGCCGTTGTGCTATCATTCCCCGACAAAAAATGCATAACAGGTTCTATGGTTTGAATATAAAAATCAGCCTGTTGGAGCATGATTTTATGTGCTTTGGATAATCCTGTTTTTGTTGCTGCTATTTCGAAAATTTCCGCAAGATACTTCCGTGTGAAAAGAGTTGAAATTAATTCAATACTTAAATCAGATTGAGCAGCTTCAATTCCGCGCGAACGTAAAAAACCGAGCAACTGTGCAGTGGCAGGGTAGGGGGTGTTAAGTTGTGTAAGAGGCGGTGTGATAAGCAGAATTTTCATATGGAGTTTATTTTCTGCAAACTTAGTGAAAAAAGGTAAAAGATTGATGGAGTATTATTATTATTTCTAACTTCTATTCATAACCCTTTCTCCCTGAGGAGAAAGGGGACAGGGTGTTGATATTTTGAGATATTATGGGCTTTGCTTTTTTATTACATGGGGTTGAAACCCCACGGTATCAAAAATTGCTTATCCTCGCATGGGGTTGAAACCCCACGTTAACAGATCGGTCGTCGCTAGGCGACTTAAAGATAAGTGCCTCGGTTGAATGTTTCCACAAAAAACAAAAAAAAGTATCTTTTTTCGTCTGTTTCTCAAACTCTTAATTTTGTCTTTTTCTTTGTTCTTTCATCTTTGCTCTACTTACAAACATTCTGTATCTGAAAATAATGCCGGATGAACGCCCTTAATGGATCCTTCTTCAAATTCAATTTTACAATTTTCGCCAATAAGTGTTATATTTGATCCGGGTTGTGCACAAAAATATGCCCCGGCTTTTATAACAATTTTACTGTTGCCCGAAAGAGTGAGATTCGCACCCTGGCGTACAAGCATAGTTGAGCCGGGTTCTACGGTGAGAATTGATCCGTTTTGTAAGGAGAACGAAGCATTGTTTTCGAGAATCAACGAACTTTTTTCCTTTAATTCAAAAACTGAACCTTCGTGCATATTTAGTTCTGAACCGGAATTACATGTAAAAAAAGTGGTGCGGGCAAAGCAACCTGAAACAGTATCGAATGGTATTTGTTTTGCTGAGCGACTTTGGTATAATCTTACTGTTTTTCCGGGAAGTATATTTAGCTTCTCGTTCAGCACAATATCGCCTTTCCAAATCACATCTCGCTTTAAATCATAATCGTCCCATCTTATATTTACTATATATGATTTCATCCCGTTATCGGTAGGGTTAGGGTCGGTCATGCGAATACTCAAGCCTGAGAGGTAAATTTTTCGGGTATTGCGCAAACTGTCTACGGCTTTAAAAGTAAGTGAATCTCCTACACGGGTGTTTTGAATAGAATAATAAGTAGTTGTATTTACTGCAGCGGGATTGGTGCTCATATCCATTGATGTTCCTTCGGTAGTTGGAACAAATGCATCGAAGTTGTCTCCCAGCCAGGGTAGGTTGTTGTACAGCATACCGTTTTTTATTTTCGACCCCACAAGTTGATTTCCTGAGCTAAAATTCATTTTTGTTGTAAAAGTGTTCACCGGAAAAACTTCGGTTTGGTCGTTTATACCTGAAAAAGGATTTTCTGAAATGTATTCGTATTGCGGACGACAGTTGGCTCCACCACAATAACCCAGGCAATCATTCACACGTCCCTTGAAAATCGCATCATGATTCCCTTCGGCACTTATAATGCGGAGATTGTCTTTTTCATTTTTCGGAAAAACAATACTATCGTAAGGGCTTTCCAGAATATCTTTGCCAACCTGATAATAAGCATAAATGCCTGCTTTGGTCACATCGCGGCAACTTCCGGAGAATGATAAATTTAAATCATCTATTTTGCCATTTTTTCCGCACTGATGATTTTCGAGCCATATATATTGGTTTGACGATTCGTCACGATCTTTATAAGGCATTCTGATTCGAATTGCATCTCCGTAAGTTACAAAATCGCGAAGCAAGAAAGTCTTTTCTCCTTCAAACTTTTCAATATCGGAGTTTTGATTGTTTGCAGCAATCGGATAAGCACTATTGGTGTTGCCCTGCCAGCCAAGTCTCCAACGCTCGTAACCATTGCAGCTCGACAATCCGCCGTCGAAAATACCGTAGCCCCGCTGAGTTCCAATAAAAGTGGAGGGCAAAAAAACATAATCGCCGGTGTGATTTGCTCCTGAAGTATGAAACTCGTTACCTCCAAGAAAATAATGTGCAATTTCATGTCCCCAAATGGTGCGGGTACTTATTGTTAAATTACCACCACCCACGCATTGATATGTTCCAAGATTGTAGCCATGGTAAGTATTCCCAATTTTCAAAGGAATTTCCGGATATATTCCTTGTCCGGAATAACCCGACCCTGGATTCACGGTTCCGAAATTGATGCCTGATCTGGTAATAAATGTATTGCGCAACACAAAATGAATCATATCAATTTTTCCATCAGGACTATCGATGGTTTTACCTGCAAAAGATGAGCGATCGTAATAGTCAATACTATTGTAACCATAAATGGCATTCAAACCTCCGTTTTTATTGATTTGTTCGGCTACTGCATTCATCAAATTGAAAAGGGTGAAGTTGGCACCCGGGTTAAGCGGGGTAATTTGCGATTGGCGAATGTTAACGACCATTTGGTCGGAAAGCATATTGAGTTTACCCAAAGAACACTCCGAATAAAAACGGCTGATATTTGCCAGGTAGGAGGTGTTCACTTTTGTATCGAATAATTGTGTGAAGTATGCCGGAGGGTACATATTGATACTGAAAGTTGTATCTGGCTTCCAATAAATATCCGGATTTGAATATCGCCTTATGGTATCTTGCGGAGTTTGGTCATAAATAATATTTACAAACACTGACAATGCCCTGTAAGTGCCATTAGGCGAACATAAATATCCGTCGGAGCTTTTTACAAGTCCATCATTGGTGCTTTTCTTTTGCCTTTGTAAGGGAATTTCTTTTACAAAATTGCCATCAGCGGCGTATTGTGCAAAAACATCTGTGACAAAATGAAATAAGATTAATAAGATTAAAAATTTGTTTTTCATTTCAAAATAAAACATACGTTGATGTTCAGTTTTTGTTAATTATGAGTTTTCCGGTAAAACTTTCCGTGTCATTAATAATCCTGAAAATATAAACACCATTGTTTAATAAACTAATTGGAATTGCGGTTTTATTGCTGCTAAGTTTCACATTAAGCATTTTTTTACCTTCAGGATTGTAAATTATGAAGTCAGCGTTTCCGGTAAATTCTTTCGAAATTGTAATAAAGTTACTTGCCGGATTAGGGTATAAGCTGTAAATCTGTTTCTTTTCTGAGGAAATTCCTGTACGGGTAACCAGGTCAAAATCCACAGTATTGTTAGTGTTACTTATTTGTCTTTTTGCAAAAGTGAATTTTCCTGAAGTGTTTGTACCCGTTTCGAAAATTTGGTTCTGGGAAATCAGTGTTGCAAGGGAAGGTCTCGCGTAATTAGTGTCGGTGAAATTAATATTGTCGATCCAGGAAGGTATTCCGTTTGCATTTACTTTGAGGTTAAACATAGCACTCAGCGAAGGAATGTTCGCATTTTGTAATCCGGTTATTAGAAATCCTCCATCTGTGTTAGCTTGTAGAGAAACAGCTTTGTCGTAATGTTTATTGTCGAAGTAGCCAATCTCCCAAAGAATTTCTCCGGAAGGATTTAACTTGATTACACGTGGCTGAGTTGAATAAACCGGTATTGCTGAATAGTTGAAAAGAAGGAGGTAATTTAAGTCTTCGGTAAGCGCAATACTTATTGCATCTTCACCACCCTGGTCACCAAAATTCCCTGACGAAAGCAATATTCCATCAGTATCAATATCGTACCAAATGAAATCATTTTGTTTGCTCCCCACGATAAAAATATTGTCATAAGGGCCTTTGCATGCCGTTTTAAAACTTTCCTGATACATTCCGGTAAGGTGTGGGTCGCTACCACTTTGTCCGTAATATTTTATCCAGAGTTGGTTTCCGTTTGAGCTTAGCTTTTGGGCATATACATCGGCATCGTTAAGGGCATGCGATTTGGTGCCGAGCACAAGTATGTTTCCGTTTATTTCAATAATTTGCTGTGGGGTATGATTTTCAAGTTTGCTTTCCCAAACCACGGAACCACTGTCGTTTAACTTAATTATTCTGGCGGAATAGTTCTCATCGGTTGCACAAATAACATAACCTTTGTCGCCGGTTTCAAGAATGCTGATACAGCGGTCATTTTGTTCATCACCTATTTGTTTCGACCATAGCAAATTGCCATTTGCGTCGGTTTTCATTATCAGTATATCCGAAGTAATAATGTCCTTAATGATAGTGTCGTAAGGTATTTTGCAGTCTTCGCAATCGAGTATAATCGTATCGGTTCTGATGTACATATCCACATTTGCAGCCGCCACAAAACCATTGTCGGTGGTAGCAATTCCACTTACACCTTCCGAAAAATAGGGTTCAGAACGTGTGTATCTGAAATCACTTTGTGCTGACAAAAGTGATGTGAGTAGCGTCAGCATCGCCACAACGAAGCTTTTCAGAATAATGAGACTGAATTTCGATTGTTTATTTGAATGATATTTTACTGAATAATTCATGCCAGGGAAAAAATATACGAATAATGAAATTAATCTATGTTTTTTTTGAATCAACTGATTCTCAAAAATACAATTATGATTTGTAATTTGGTGTATTTTGATAGTTAATTTTTTCGACGATTAATTATATTTTTGCTTGAAGTGAATTATTATGCCCAAAAAAATGATTAAAACGAATATTATTATGAGAACGGGGGGAATGAAGAGCAATTTTGCCGGGGTTATGAGCTCATGAATTTATGCAATATGGCTCAATTTTTACCATATAGATAATTTATTTTTTTATGAAAATGAGCCATAACGGATTCATAAAATAAGAACAAACGACGTTTTTTTACTGTTTCGTTAATGGATGGCCGTAGCCTTTGTGATTTTTTGAACCATAAAACAATTGATTTCCTTCTACCTTGTACGACATAGTGTAATCTTTACCATCAGGATAATAATAAGTAATAAGGTTGTTTGGAGAAGTTTCCCATTTAAACTCATTCACTTTTGTATTGACCCTTATCATTGCTGTACCGTCGGCGTTATAAACATGAACCACCTTAAAACCTATGGCATTATAGGTCCAGATGCCTACAATTGCTCGATCGTAATTATGAGTTTTAGCATTAATCTGGCTTTCGTCAAAAATAGCTCCATCATATTCATTAAAGGTGCTGGTTGTTCTCTCGGCTATATCGTAAGTGTGTTTAATTTTTTTCTCTAAATCAGTGATATACTCAATCTCTTTGTGAATCTTTTCCAACTTCACTCTATGATCTTTTTCCAACTGCATTAATTTAGTTATAAAGTCCTGTTTTTTTGCAATATTCAAAAATTTGTTTTTCAACTCATTTGCATCTGATCTTTGTCCACCAGAGGCGCCATTCACATAATCAAAAGTAAAAACAGAGGATACGACATCTGACGATAGAGAATAAATAGTATTCCCGGGTAAAAGAAATTTTATTTGCTCGCCGGCAAGGTCAATTTGCATTGAATTAACTACTTTGACTCTCTGATTTAGCAATTCTATGTTCAGCGCTGAATAAAGTTTTTGTGAATCAAAAATTTGACTCTGAGTTACCACATAACGACTTTCAGTTATTTCAAGATAAGGTATTTTTGAAGGGATATGATATGGAGCTTGTCCATATTGTTTCAAAGTTCGAGCTCCTTTTTCAATCAATTGTAACCGAACATTTTCATTCATTTCAGATTGTGTAATTGCTTTTTCTATATCGCGTTTCGCCTCATATACCCATTGATTTTCGGCTTGAGAGAGCCTGCGTTGCGCATTCACTGGTTGCAAACTAAGAAATGTTATGCACAAAATCATAAAAGAATTCCACTTTTTCATATTGATTAATAATTTAAATGAAGGAGTTTAAATTTGATACGCTGAAAGTTGATTAAGATCAATTAGTAGATTTTTTTAAGCAACATCTTGAGAGGCTGCCGAATTTTGCTGAGACCTAACAGGTTTCAAAAACCTGTTAGGTATTTACTCCTACCGTAGTATTAAAAATAAATACAATACAATAATTAAAAGAAGATGCATAATTTTTTTTTCTGTCTACTATAATTTTACTTTAGATACTTTATTAGTTGTTTTCACTAAATAAATAGCATTTCTGTTAACCGGTAAACTTATTTTTTCTCCCTGAGATTTTAGAGTTTGCAGTTGTATTCCATTTAGATTGTAAAGGGAAACAACTTCGCCTTCATTTGTTCCTTCAACAATAATATCTGAATTATTGCTGTAAACTTTAATTTGGCTATTTATTGGGAAATTAATTGCTGAATTAAAGTTGATTTCATTTATAAACTTAAATAATTTCCAAAATGAAGCAGACTGATAAGAGGTTTTTGAACCAGTAGGAATTTCCAAAATGCATATATCTTTATTAACTCCCTTGAATGTATATTCATAAATTGTTGGAGGTGATGATTGCTGTATAGAAATTTTGGTTAAACCTTAACAATTATAAAAAGACCAGTCACCTATTGTATTAGCCAAACCTGGAATACTTAAAGTGCCTTTGAAATTACTGCAACCATAAAATGCTGAATTTCCAATATAATTCACAAAACTAGGAATTGTCAAATCTCCTGACAAACCAATACAATCAGTGAATGCATAGTCTCCAATATAAGTGACCGAATTTGGAATATTCAGACTTCCTGAAAGTCCATTACAACCATCAAATGTCCAATCTTCAATTGTAGTAACTGAGTTTGGAATTGTCAAACTACCTTTAAACCCTGTACAATCAGAGAATGCAGATTTTCCAATTGATGTTACAGTATTGGGAATATTTAAGTTGCCAGTAAATCCAATACATCCATCAAAAGAGGAAGAACCAATTGAAGTGACAGAACCAGGAATTAATAAACTACCAGTTAACCCAATACAATCAGAAAAAGCATAATCCCCTATGGAAGTCACTGTATTTGGAATGTTCAAAGAACCAGTTAAACCAGTACAACCATCAAAAGTCCAATCATCAATTGTAGTTATTGAGTTAGGTATT
>JFJP01037936.1_pt1 | contig 30834 bp, 29 predicted proteins | sample 431651 | NCBI WGS metagenome assembly JFJP01 (sample SAMN02602958, study PRJNA72255) | Microbial mat metagenome, whole genome shotgun sequencing project. | biome: fresh water; feature: sink hole; material: water; isolation source: purple microbial (photo- and chemosynthetic) mats found in... | reverse complement strand
ACAATAGCCAAAATGGTAAAAATTAACGTAAAAGCAGGAAAACCAAGCTCCAAAAATTCGTCGAGTTTGTAGCCTGCCCCAACGCCCACCAAAATAATAATCAACATTTCGAAACCTAAACTTGAATATTTTAGGTAGCTGTTGACTGAATTATTTGGTTTATTTTTTATCATTTGCCAAATTACCTGTGGGTTGACCATCCATTTTAAACATACCGTTCAATTCAGCTCCGGCTTCAACTTCCAATTTGCCATATACGGCTTCGCCTCTAAATTTGCCCGAAGCTTTAAACGAAAGTAATTCGCTTACAAAAAGCTTTCCTTCCAAAGCGCCTGAAATATCGGCATTTTTACAACGAATTTCGCCGGTAATTTTTCCGGTAGCTCCAATTAAAACACGACCTTTGCCGGTTAAGTTTCCTTTCAAAATACCGTTAATTTTAATATCGCTGTCGGTTATAATATCGCCGATAATTTGTGTTCCGTTGCCAATAGAATCGAATAAATGAGCTTCTTGTATAATTGGTTTTGCCATAATAACTGTATTTTTTAGTTTCGAGCCTTAATTATGTCGCAAATATATAAAAATGCCGTTTAATTCCTAAAATAAAGCCGCTAAAAAGCAAAAAAAAACGGTTTATAAAATATAAACCGTTAATTTTTAATATGTTACTTTTATTGTTTAGGAGCAATGTCAATTGAAAGTAATTCTACTTCAAAAATAAGCGCCATGTTCGGTTCAATAGCACCGCCACCGCGAACATTTTTGCCATAAGCCAATTCGGTAGGAATGTAAAGCATCCATTTAGAACCTACGGGCATAAGTTGCAAAGCTTCTGTCCAACCGGGTATAACACCGTTTACCGGGAACGAAGCCGGTTCGCCGCGATCAACCGAACTGTCGAATACGGTACCGTTGATAAGTGTACCATGATAATGAACCGAAACTGCATCGGTAGCTTTAGGCATTGCGCCGGTTCCTTGTTTAATAACTTTGTACTGTAAGCCGCTTGCCAACGTTACAACGTCTTTTTCAGCTTTATTTTTTTCTAAATAAGCCTGACCTTCAGTTAAGTTTTTTTCCATTTTTTGTTCATATTTTTTCTGGAAATGGTTCTGAAGAAGTGGACCGGCATCTTCTTTTTTAATTTTCAAATCTTTACCTGCAAATACATCGGCCATAGCTTTTGCCAATAAAGCAGGGTTAATGTCATCCACCCCTTGACTTTTAATATTGGTAGCAATATCCACACCTAAGCCGTAGCTTACCGAGTCAATAGAAGCTTCCAACTTATCGGAAATGTTCAAATCGTCCATTGCGTTGTTTTTAATTAATTATCTGAGTTAAATTTAAATAATTTCTAAAAGTTCTACGGTAAAAAGCAGGGTCATATTTGCTTCAATAATACCGCCGGGAGCATTGGTTCCGTAGGCTAAGTGTGCAGGAATGAACAGCTCCCAAATCGAGCCCGAATTCATTAATTGCAAAGCTTCGGTCCAGCCTTTTATTACTCCGTTTACCGGAAATTGGCCGCGATAATGAACCGAAACCGTATCGGTTGCTTTGGGCATATTACCTGTTCCCGGTTTAACAACCCTATATTGCAATCCGCTCGGCATTTCAACTATTCCGGGTTTTGCTTTATTTTCGTTCAAAAAATGAATACCTTCTTTTAAATTTTGGTTGCCTTTTTCGGCTCGCAAGTTTTGCACATAGGCATTAATAAGCGCATTTGCTTCGTTTAACGAAAGTTGTGTTTCTTTACCAAGGTTTGCATGCTCGAAACCGGTAATAAAAGCATCAGAAACAATATTTGTTATTTGTTGTTGCGCAAGGCTTGTACCTACGCTCATTCCGAGTGCATAGCCAAATTTTTCAGCTTCAGTTCCAAAATTCATGCAATTAGTATTTAGTGTAATAAAGTTTGAATTCGAAGGGCGCAAAGTTAAAATAATGTTTCGGATAAAAAGTATAATTTCCGCCAATAAAAAAATCTTGATATTCGCCGCAAAAATCGTAGCCTTGCAGCGTAAAGTCCGAATGTTTGTTGGATAAATTTGCAAGAAACAGCATTTTTTTATCGCCATTTTGCCGCATAAAAACAAAAACACTTTCGCCGTTATCGGTAAAAATTCGCTTAAACTCACCTCCTTGCGGATTACTCCAAAGCAGTTGGTTTTCTTTTTTAAACTGAATTAGTTTTTGGTAGAAATGAAACATATCGAACGATTTGCGTTCGATTAAATCTTTATCGAAAAAAGCCAACTTTTTGTGCGAACTAAACTCTTGACCACTATACAATAGCGGAATACCCGGAAGCAAGAAGTTTATAACAGTAAAAGCTTGCAAGCTGGAACCAAAACGAGCAAATTCGGAATCGTGCCACGAATTTTCGTCGTGGTTTGAGGTAAACCAAAGCTGATTTGCATTTTTAGGAAAAGCAAAAACGGTATTGCCCAATACATTGTCAATGTCGTACACATTATTTCTTCCGCCTGCTATTCCGCTAAATATATGAAACAAGTTCCAGTTGTATAGGCTGTTAAATCCGCAGTTAATCAATTCGCGTCGTTCCGATTCGGCAAGCCAAAACAAGTCTTTCGATTCATTCAATTTTGAAATTGCAAATTGCCAGAACTCATCGGGTACTAAATGTGCCATATCGCAACGGAAACCATCGATACCAAAATTTTCGACCCAAAAACGCATCGACTGAAGCATTTGCTCCCAAACCCGGCGGTTCGAATAGTTCAAATCGGCAACGTCCTCCCATTCAGGAAATGGCGAAACCGGATTTCCTTGAGCATCTAAAGTGTAATATTCGGTATTTTTTGTAATCCAATCGTGGTCCCATGCGGTATGGTTTGCCACCCAATCGAGTAATACTTTAATATTATAACTATGCGCAACCTCAACAAATTTCTTAAAATCGTCGAAAGTTCCAAATTCAGGGTTTATGGCACAATAATCGGAAATTGAATACGGACTGCCCAAGCTGCCTTTGCGTTTCAATTTGCCAATTGGCTGAATTGGCATTACCCAAATTGCGCCAATACCCAACTCGTTAAATTCGGCCATATGCTTTATGGCTGATTTTATGGTACCTTCGGGAGTAAATTGCCTTATATTCAGTTCGTATAAGGTTTTATCTTTAAAAAAATCGGTTGTCGAACTATTCATTTTTCAAAACAAAAATTTATGCGCTGCAAAAGTAATGAATAATATTTATTTTGTATCGAAAATTATTTTTTAAGTTTGAATACCATACAATTGAGTCAATTCACCAATAAAAACCTACAATTAGTCAAAACAACAAAACATTTTTAAGAAATTCACGTACACTTGCATTAGAAAGCAAAACGAAATTAAAATTTATTGCCATGAAAAACTCTTTTACAATAAAAATAATACCTATAGTATTTGCTTTAACTATCGTATTTTTTTCGACTGAATTATTGGCTTCAGGCAGTTTTGTAAATGCATTGCAAGCCGATACCGGCGGAAATTTTCTGTTCGACAGTATTTTGGCTTTGCTATTTGTTTCGGCCATTGTATTGGCAGCCAAAACTATTTACGAAAATAAAGAAGCACCCGAATTTGGAGGTAACATTTAATATTATATTAGGAAAACGATTTAGGGGCTTAATGCCCCTTTTTTATTTAAAAAGAAACACTTAAACAAAGCGAAATATTAAAACCGTGCTCCGAAATACCCGACCCAAAAGTTCGATAGTGCACATTGGTTAAATTTTCGAGCGCCAACTGAACTTCAAAGTTTCGATTTAATCGGTACGATGAGCGCAAATTTATGGTATACCAAGCCGGATATCCGTTTGTAGTTGCTTCGGTAAGTGCCCGGGTATCGTATAGCGAAATTTCGTCAATTGATTTTTTTGCTTGAAAATTTACGTAAGATTCGAGTTTAAGTCCGTCGATTATGCCTTGCACGGTTAAATTACCAAAAACCGGCGAAACATAGGGTAAGGGTTCTTTTGTATCGGTTTCGGCACCGGTAACCCAATTTACGGTTCCAAGAATGCGCAATTTATTTTTAATTCTAACTGAAGGCTTGGGGTCTATACCTCGCGAATCGAAAACAAAGCCAAAATTTACTCCTTTAAGCGAGGCTTTTCCGGTGTTTGCAAAAGCTATAGTATTATAAGTTACCCCATTAAACACTATAGTATTTGCGCCATTGTCGAAGGTAAATGGAGCAAGCAACATTGCGTTGCGAACCCACGTATGGTAAGCAGATGTATAAAAACTTAATTCGTCGAGGAAGCTGAAATGCAAGCCTGCCTCAACCGAATAATTATATTCGGGCTGTAGTTTTGCATTCGGCACACGAACAAAATTATTATCGAGGCGCACTATTCCATAATCATTCAAATTAGGTATACGATAACCTGACGAACCCAACACGTTTAATTTAATGGTTTCAACAATATTTGTTGAAAAACCAATGTTTGCTGCGGGCGCACCTGTTCTAATTTCAATGGAAGGCGATGGTAATGAAAACAATTCGGCGTGCTTAAAATTCGAAATAAGTTCAACATAATTATATCGAATTCCGCCGGTTACTGTTATTGATGTTGCCAATAACCAATTGTAATTCAAATAAACAGCGTACGAAGAGTTTTCGGAACCTCCATTCGGGTATAAGGTTAACGCATTATCAATACTTCGGTCAATGATGTGCTCTGTCCATGCATCGGAAGCTACGGTGTTGTAATTATATTCTAATCCGTAATTTAGTTTATTTACATTGTTAACCAATTTAATAAAATCGAGGTTTAGTGCCGTAGTTGTAATATTTTCTTCATTATGCAATCGGTACTTATTGTTATATAGGCGCGAAACCCGATGCTGATTTTGCAATCCGTATGCTAGCGTGGCATTCAAATAGGTATAAAAGTTATTTTCTTTTTTTGAAAGCACTTGCAAAATTCCGTTAAGGGCAGTACGTGGCGGCAATTTAGCTTCGGCATACACGGGTTTGTTATTGGTTTGGTAATTTAACAAGTCGGTTCGGTTTACTTCGCCAATAGATGTAAAATGCACGCCCGCAGTAATATCCAAAAGTTGATTGGGCGTAAAAAGTACTTTTTGCAGCAAGTTATATTTCGAATACCCGGAACCGATTAATATTTCCGGATTCGAATTCAGAAACATCGTATCTTTTTCGTTCATATATTCCGAATAGCTAGGTTTTAGTCCCCAATTAGGCAATTGCGATTGATTGGAAACCATCGGTTTTTTATTGGCACCGGTTTTAATATTGCCAAAACTTTGTGCCGAAACGGCTGTAAAAGAGGCCCACTTAAGCTTACCGAAATTAAAATCGAAACTTGCGTTGCGCCCTTTATCGGCGGTTGAAAGCCCCGCCTGACCATTGCCAAAAACTAAAACCCTATCGGAATCGCTCAGTTTTGGTGCTCGCGTGGTAAACCTAATAACTCCTCCCATAGCATCGGAACCAAAAAGCACCGACGAAGGTCCGTAAATAACATCTATCTGATTTATTGCATTTATTGGCAACTCGGAAAAAAAATCGAATATTCCATTCCCTGAAACTGCATTATTTACTCTAATTCCATCCACCATGTACAAAATTTTATTATTGCTTAAACCGCGAATAATTAAATTTCCGTCCGATGCGTAACCTTTTCGAATTGGCAAATTACCTTCATCCGAAATTATTTCGGCTATGGTACGACCAATCGAAAAACTAAGTTCGTCGGTGCCAATGCGCGAGGTCATGTTCGATACTTCAAAATAATTATCGCACAAATCATATTGCGCCACTACCAATTCTTCGAGCAAAACCATATCGGGCTCAAGCATTACGGTGTACTGATTATCAATAATATCGTTATAAGTAAACCCAATATTCTCAAACGAAGTGTGGCTAATCCATATACTGTCTTCCGGGGTAAAGAGTCCCAAATCAAAATATCCCTCCGAATCGGTAAGCGTTCCTTTGGACATGTCGGTATTAAACACAGCAGCATTCAGTACCGGGAACTTGGTGCTTACATTTACAACACGTACCGGAATTTTTTGCGCTTCGGAAGTTAAAAAGGCAAACAAAAAAACAAGCGGCAGTATAACATTTTTCGAATATTGCATTTCGGGTAATTTTTTAAGCAAACACAAAATTATTTTTACAAAAATAATGAAATTCCTATCCAAAAAACAGATTTTCGGTTTTTCGATTAAAACAAAACAGTTTAGCACAATAAATTTGCCGCAATTTAATTATTAAAAGAAGTATTTACAATATATTCGTTTTTTTAGCAGGATACCATTATTTTTGCATTTGAAAAAACAAAGCTTGTAATTTTTATATTACTTTACACCGTATTATTTGTACCAATTACGATAAAAATTTGAACTTATGCGTTTACAAATTCTTTTAATAGCACTGCTGTTTTTTGCGCTGCTTTTTGCTTTTATAGGCATTTTTGCTCCTACGGGCAGCAGCAATTCATCGGAATCGGTAATAAATGCGGTACCGGTTGATGCAGGTATTATTTTGCAATCGGACAAGCCGGGAGAATTAATTAAAACCATGGCAAACAGCGATTACAGCATTTTGAACGATTTGCAAAGTTTTTCGGAACTGCGCAAAATAAAAAATTTGAGCATTGCGCTCGATTCAATTTGTATTATAAACGCTAAAATTGCAAGCTTTTTAAGCAGCCGAAAGGTTTCTGTTTCAACCCACGCAATTGGCAAAAACTCCATCGATTTTTTATTTATTTTACGAATTAATGCTTCGGAAATAAAAACGGCGCAACAAATTTTAGCCGAACAATTTTCGGAAAACGCAGTTGTTACCGAAAAAAAATACAATAACACCACCATTTACAGTGCAAATTTAATTAACAGCAAAACGATTGAAACAGTAAATTTTGCTATTCATGCCGATATGCTTATTGCTTCAGAATCAATTCTTTTGGTTGAAGACGCCATTCGGCAAACCTCGGCACTCAGTATTCTGAAATCGTCGTCGGGGCTGGATAAAGTGTATGCTACGGCCGGGCAAAATGTATTGGCTAACCTGTTTGTTAATTACAAAATACTGCCCCTGCATTTAAGCAAATACATAAGCAATAAGCACCGTAAATTCTTAGGCTCTTACCGCCGCTTTTCCGAATGGGCAGCGCTGGATATCAGTATTGCCGACGATATGGTATCGGCACGCGGTTTCTCATACGCCAGCCCCAAAACCAACGACTTTTTAAATATTTTTTTAAATCAAGCTCCGGGCGAACCAAGTTTGCAAAATATTTTACCTGCCAATACTTCGCTATTTATGTCGCTTAATTTCGAAGCGTTTTCATCATTCTTAGGAAATTTCACCACTTTTTTGCAACAAAGTCCCGATTATCATAAGTTTCAGAAAGATTTGCGCGATATTAAAAAAGAAACAGGAATAGATTTCGACAAAGTTATGGCTCGTATAATTGACAAAGAAATTGGCTTGGCATATACCGAAATAGAACGCAACGATATTGCCAAAAACGCCTTTATTATTGTTAAAGTGAAAGATGCGGCAGCGGCCAAAAACGAAATGCTTGCCATGCTCGAAGCCTATGCACGAGCGAAACACAAAAACTTAGTAAAACTATCGAATAACTATAAATACGACTCAAAAACGGAGTTTACAATTTACGACATGCCATACCCCGACATTATGCGTACCATGTTTGGCAGGGTTTTTAGCCAAATGGAACCAAATAAGTTTACCTTTATAAACAACTACTTGGTGTTTGGTTCGTCGTTTAATTCGCTTGCCTTATTACAACGCGAAAATGCTTTACAAAACACCTTGAATCATTCGGCTGAATTTTCGGAGTTTATGTCGTCATTAACCAACAAATCGAATATTTTTGTATTTTCGAATGCCTCAAAATCGGCAAATTTCTTTTTACACTACACCGATGGCGCTTTGAGAAACGAAATTTTGGCTCGAATACCAACCTTGTACAAATTTCAAACAAATGCTATTCAGTTTGCATCGAACAAAACCGATATGTTTTTTACGAATGTAACCATAAAACTAAGTAAATCGGCAAAAAAGGATGTAAACACGGTTTGGTCGGGCAAATTGGATTCGACCGTACTGTACAAACCGCAAATAGTTATTAACCATAACAATAACGAACGCGAAATTTTTGTGCAAGACCTTAAAAACATGGTGTACTTGCTTAACAAAGACGGTAAAGTTATCTGGAACAGGCAAATAGACGGGCCTATCATTGGTCAGGTTACGCAGATTGATTATTTCAATAATAAGAAATTGCAATACCTTTTTGGTACCGAAAACAACATATATTTAATTGACCGTTTAGGGAATTATGTCGAAAAATATCCGATAACCCTACCCTACCCCGCCACCAACGAACTAAGCGTTTTTGATTACGAGAACAACCGCGATTATAGAATTTTTATAGCATGTTCGAACAAAAAAGTATATTTGTTCGACAAAACCGGCAAACTAAACGACGGTTTCGGTTTTGGCGAATCGAAGAGCAATATTGTTACCCCGATTCAGTATTTTAAAGTTGGTTTGCGCGAATATATTATACTTTCGGACCGAACCGACACCTACATATTAAACAGAAAAGGTAAGCAGGAAATTAAAATTAACGGTACTTTTGCCCGGGCAGCCAATTCGAAATTTTATTTCGATAATACCCTTGCAGGCGGAAAGCCGGCGTGGATAACCACCAACGAAACCGGAACTGTATATACCATTGATTTGAAAGGAAATATAACCGAAAAAACCTTGAAAGCCTACAGCCCTGAACATCATTTTATGTATGCCGATATGAACGCCGACGGCAAAAAAGAATATATTTTTGCCGACAAATCGGAACTTGACATTTATCAAAGCTCCGGCGAACTAATTTTCTCTAAATCGCTTTCGGCATCGGTTACCGGACCGGCTTCTATTTATATGTTTTCGGCACAAGCGTTTAAAACCGGCATTACCACCTCCGACAACAAGGTACATCTGTTTAATTCCGACGGTTCGTATTATCAAGGCTTTCCTATTAGCGGTGCCGGAAAATTCAGTATTACCATTTTAGACCGAAATATTCCCGGATACAACCTTATTGTAGGCTCTACAGACGGTTTTATTGTGAATTATAATGTGGCTATTTAATTCGTTACAAAGTTACTATAGTCAGCAATTCCATAGCGAATAAGCGTACCGAATTTTTTCATTTTTTGAAAAAAGTAATAATTTTAGCAACTTATGTAAATTAAGAGTTGAAAAACTATCTCTGTGTTCCTCTGTGCGTTCTCTGAGAAGCTGTGTGTAATTTAAATTATGACACAGAGAACCACTGAGAAACCACAGAGTTACACAGAGCAATTCGAACCCTTAATTCGCATAACTTATAAATAACAAGAACTGAAAACAAGCCAAGTAGCAGTATTCTGCGCAAAGACATGCCTGCAAACGACGTAATGCAAGCTGCAAATGTCGTTTGCAAATGCACGAAGCGTATTAATTAGACCGCAAAACCATTACCGAAAGTATTTTTAAAATTATCGCAGTACTACATTTTAAAATTACCACATTCTAAAAAGCCAAGGTATCGTAAATTATTCGTTTAAATACCTCAGTTTCTTCAATTCCGGCTTGTTTAGTTGCTGCCATAAAACCGGCATCGGGCGAAATACACGGGTTGGTGTTTATTTCCAAAACCCATGGGTTTCCTTGTTGGTCTATCCTGAAATCGACACGCACATAGCCTTTCAAATTAAAGGCTTTCCAGCAATTAAGACAAATCGTTTTTAATTTTTGTTGAAGTTCAAGTTCCTTCGTTGGGTCGTTAAAAGTTCGAACGGTATGTTGGTATTCAAACGATTCTTCGTCCCATTTCGAGCGGTAGCCTACAATTTTAAGCTTATCGTCAGGGTAATCGACAAATTTTATTTCTGCCAAAGGCATTACTTCCGCTCCGTTTTCGCCGCCCAATATCGAAATATTAAATTCTCTGCCATCAATGTATTCTTCGGCAAAAAAATCATGCGATTTATTTCCTTTTGCAAGCAAGGTCTGCCTAACTTCTTCAACCGAATCAAGCGTTTTAAAGGTATGTTCGTCCATGCCAAAACTTGCATGTTCCCACACAGCTTTTAGTATATATTTGGCATTTTCGGGGTATTTCTTCTCCTTAAAATCGGTTAGCGCAACAAATGCCGGGGTCGGAATACCGAATTGTTGCATCATGGTTTTAGCAAGCAATTTATTGGTAGTTAAATACGTAGCTTGCGAATTATTGCCGGTGTACAGAGTTTTGGTATGCTCGAACAACAGCGGAGCAATGCCTATTAGTCTGCCGTCGCCCAACATGGTTTCAACCAAGTTTACCACAAACAGCGGATTGTTTTGGGTTATTTCCTGCACCAATTCTTCCGAATCCGAAGGAAATGGTTTTTTAATTACGCGGTAACCAAGCGCCAACAGATTTTTCTCAAAAAAATCGGCTTCATCCAATACATCCAACTCATCGGGCGGCGCATCGGGCAATATTTTGCTGTGGTAAACAATTACCAAATTATTTGTTGTCATGTTATTTATGCTGAATACGTTTTATTGCAGAGTTAACAATTTCGTTCATTAGTTTGCTGTACGTCCAACCGTTTTTATAGCCTAAAATTGGTAAGTCCGAATCAATCGGGTTTAAACCTGCCAACGGATTTACTTCAATGAAATTAGGAATACCGTTTGAATCCATTCGAATATCTACTCTGCCGCCATCCACACAACCCAATGCTTTCCATGCATTTAGTGCGGTTTGTTCGCAAGCGAGGGCTACTTCTTTTTCCGGAACGGTGTAATCCATCAATTCGTGGTAATTCGATTTGCTGTTGTACGAGTACACCTCGTTGGTTTCGTCTTTTTTCTTAAACAGTATTTCCATAGTTCCCACGGCTTTGCAATCGGCTCCGTTGCCAACTATGCCAACGGTAAACTCGCGCCCCGGCAAAAAGGTTTCAACCAACACCGGCTGTTTAAATTCTTTTAATAATTGCGTGCAAACCAATTTTAATTGTTCCGCATTTTTTATTCGCGAATTGGCACTAATGCCTTTACCGGTGCCTTCTGCTACCGGTTTTGCAAACAGCGGATAAGGCAAATTTACTTGTGCTATGTCAGTTTCGGTTTCAACCAAATAAAAATCGGGAGTTGGTACACCTGCATCGCGCACTACACGCTTAGTTAGCCCTTTGTGCAAGGTAAGCGCCAACACCAACACATCCGAAAAAACATACGGTATATTATATACGTCGAGCACCGCCGGAACTTGAGCCTCGCGACCAATTCCGCTTACGCCTTCGCATATATTAAACACCATATCCCAGCGTTCGCCTTGCTGAAGTTGCGCAATGAGCATTTTAACATTACCAATTCTTTCGGTTTCAAAGCCCATTGCAATAAGTTCATTGTCAATGGCATCAATGGTTCCAATTTCATCGAACTCGGCTGCTTCTTCCTTACTAAAGCCGGCGTTTATATAATCTTGTTTTAAATCGTAGGTTATACCTACTTTTTTTATCGTTTGCTTCATTCGCTTTTATTCTGAAATATAATCCGGATACGTATGCAGATTTCCTAAATAATTACGCAAAACCAAATCGCCATTTTCTTTACGTTCTTCAACATAATTAGGCAGAAGCGGTATTTTGCCGCCACCGTTCGGGGCATCAATTACAAACTGCGGAATAGCATAGCCGCTAGTAAAACCGCGCATTCCTCTAATAATCTCTAGCCCGGTGTTTACCGATGTTCTAAAATGCGAAGAACCTAAAATTGGGTCGCACTGGTATATATAATAAGGTCGAACCCTAATTTTCAGCACTCCTTGCATTAATTTGGTCATTACGGGCACGGTATCGTTAATTCCCCGAAGCAATACCGTTTGGCTACCAAGCGGAATGCCTGCGTTTGCCAATCGTTCGCATGCCTCCTTTACTTCCGGTGTAAGTTCGTTGGGGTGTGTAAAATGCAAACTCATATACAACGGGTGGTACTTTTTGAGCACATTTACCAGTTCGTGCGTAATGCGGTGCGGCATTACTACCGGAACTTTGGTGCCAATTCTAATCATTTCAACATGTTCAATGGCACGTAAATTTCGAAGCAAATAGTCTAAGTTTTTATCGGTTAAGGTAAGTGCATCGCCGCCCGAAATAAGTACATCGCGTACTTCGGGATGATTACGAATATATTCGAACGCTTTTTCCCAAATTTTGGTACCGGCATTTAAATTATGGCTTTTGGCTACCATGTGCGAGCGCGTGCAATATCGGCAGTACGTTGCGCAAAAATCGGTAACCAAAAACAACACTCGATCGGGGTAGCGGTGCACTAAATTAGGCGCTACGCTGCAGTCTTCTTCGCCAAGCGGGTCGGATGCTTCGCCGGGCGCAACCATAAATTCGCCGGCTGCAGGAATTACGGTTCTGCGAATAGCATCATTCGCATTTTCGATATCAATAAGCGATGCATAGTAGGGTGTAATTCGAATGGGCAACGAATCGGGCTGAATGGCAACTCCTAAATTGCTTTCATTATCGCTCAATTTTAAGAAGCTTTGCAATTTACCTACCGTGGTAAAACTGTTCCGAAGTTGCCAATGCCAGTCGTTCCATTGCTCACTGGTTGCTTCCGGAAAATGGGCATTCTTAAAATTTAAGGTTTTCTCGCCAATGGGCAGTTTTTTTTCTTCTGAAAAAACTGCCTTTGGAACTAAAGCGCGTGGCTTTTTTTTGTTCATTTTAGTTTGCAAAGTCATTCGACTTGGAGGTTCGTCGTTTTCGGGCGACTCGGCAATTAAAGCATAAAATTCGTCTTTCTGCATTTTAAATTCTAAAATTGAATTAATTTAAATCCGTTTTCTTTTTTATAACTTGTTAAATTCCAATACTTTTAACGCAAAAAATTAGCGTTTATTTTGTGGCGAAACAAAATGCAATTTTAGTATTTTTTTTAATATTACAATATAAGTTTGAATAAAAGTTCATTTAAATTTAAAAAAAGATTTCAACAACTATTAATTCACTAATTTACAAATATTTACAACTGAAATACATCATGTTTTTTTTATCTTTTTATTTTGTCTGTTGAAATATATTTATATTGTTATTATTTTGAAACATAAATTTATTCAGCCTATAAATATTTAGTCTATTCAGTGTAAAATTATAAAAAGTATTTCGACTAAAACTTCCTTATTATATTAAAGCTTTTTATCTTTGCTAATAGATTAAAGGTAACTTATGGAATATAAAAATTTCTCGGAAAGAAACGAGTATGCAAATCGCCGATTGCAAGAGTGGGAAGTAAACCAAAACCCAATTGCGGAATTCGATAAATGGTTTAAAAACACGGTTAAACATAATGTTTTTCAGCCCGATGCATTTGCTGTTTCGAGCGTATCGTCAAGCGGCAAACCGTCGTCGCGAATTGTATTGCTAAAAGAATACAGCCAATTGGGTTATTGCTTTTTTAGTAATTATAACAGCCGCAAGGGCATTGAATTTGAACATAATTCGCAAGTGGCTGCGCTTTTTTATTGGGCAGAATTAGAACAACAAATACGGATAGAAGGCACGGTAGTAAAATTAACGACCGAAAAATCCGACGAATATTTTGCTTCGCGTTCGCACGAAAGCCAAATTGCCTCTATAATATCGGACCAAAGCCAAGTAATTGAAAATAGAGAATTATTGCATTCAAAATTCGATGAGTATATGCAACGTAATGCAAAACCAATGCGTCCTGCAACCTGGGGCGGATATTGTATCGTACCGGACTATTTTGAATTTTGGCAAGGCGCCCCGCACCGCCTCAACGACCGAATTTGCTATGAAAAACAAGCTGCCGGATGGAAAATTTACCGATTGGCGCCCTAATATAGATTGCGTAATTAAAATAATAGCGCATTCAAAAAGCTGATTACAACTATTTTCGGGATGTAAATTGCATTATGCAGTCATTTTTTAAAAAAAAAGTTTTCTAATTAAAATGAAATGCTTACTTTTGCAACATCTAAAGCATGGTCACGTGGCCGAGCGGTTAGGCACCGGTCTGCAAAACCGGCTACAGCGGTTCGAATCCGCTCGTGACCTCAGCAAAAGCGAACTTCAAAAAGGTTCGCTTTTTTTGTACTATTCGCATAAACAAGCTATTTGCCGGTTTTTACTTCATGAAATGCAAAAACTTCAAAAAAAAGTAAAAAAGCCGTTGAAATAATTTTGTAATATAAAAAATAGTATTACTTTTGCGCTCGAATTGCCGCGGATGTGGCGAAATTGGTAGACGCACCAGACTTAGGATCTGGCGCCGCGAGGCGTGGGGGTTCGATTCCCTTCATCCGCACTAAATTAACCGCCTTCATTTATGCAAATAAAGAAGGCGGTTTTTTAAATGATATAATCTGCATAATAATTACTATTCCATGGAAATTGTAAAAACCAACATTAACGAGGTAAACGCCGTTATAAAAATCAAAATTGGAAAAGAGGATTACTCCGAAAAAGTTCAGAAAGCACTTAAAGACTACCGCAATAAGGCAAACATACCCGGTTTCCGAAAAGGTAAAGTGCCTATGGATTTGGTAAACAAAATGTACGGAAAAGCCATTTTGGTTGATGAAGTTAATAATGTATTGGTTGACAGCCTTTCGAAATATTTATACGACGAAAAATTAGCGGTATTGGGCGAGCCACTTCCTTCGCTTACCGAACAAGATAAGGTTGATTTCGAAAATCAGACCGATTTTGAGTTTGCTTATGATGTAGCTTTGGCACCGGAATTTGACGTAAACTTGACCAAAAAGCATAAATTTCCGTACTACGAAATTAAAATTGACGACAAACTGATAAACGAGCACATGGAACGCCAGCAAGAGCGTTTTGGAAGCTCGGTTCCGGTTGAAAGCGTAGTAGCCGGCGATTTGATTAAAGGTATTTTTAACCAAGCCGATGCCGACGGAAATGTGGTAGAAAACGGACATTCGAACGAAAATATGTTTTTGTTCGATTATATTAAAGACCAAGCAATTAAAGCACAGTTTGAAGGTGCAAAAACCGACGATATTATTGTTTTCTCGCCACTTACAGCCTTCGAAAACTTAACCGAAGTGAAAAAATTGCTCGGGTTGGAAAATACTGAAAGCACAGAATTTAGCAGCAACTATGCTTTTACGGTTACTTCAGTTGAACGTTTTCAAAAAGCCGAAGTTAATCAAGAATTATTCGACAAAATGTACGGCGAAGGCGTTTGCACTTCGGAAGTTGATGCACGCGCAAAAGTTAAAGAAGAACTTTCGGCTGCATTTGTTAGCGAAAGCGATTACAAATTCCGATTGGATATTAAAGAAAAATTAGTTTCCGACATTAATTTCGAATTACCTACCGAATTTTTGAAACGTTGGATGCTTACTTCGTCGAAAGTAAATAAAGGCAAAAACGAAATGACACCTGAACGTGTTGAAAACGAATGGCCTGCACAAGAAAAAGAATTGCGTTGGCAATTAATTAAAGACAAAATTGCTAAAACTGCCGATATTAAAGTTGAATACGATGAAGTAAAAGACTTCGCCAAAAAAGTAATGACATCGCAATTTGCACAATATGGAATGGGCTACTTGCCCGACGAGCACATGGAAAATTACACGGTAAAAATGCTCGAAAAAGAAGACCAATACGAACGTTATGCAACTACCAAATTTGAAGAAAAAGTTGCATTGCATGTAAAAGGTGCTGTTAAACTTGATGTTAAAGAAATAACTACCGAAGAATTCAATAATTTCTTTAAAGAAAATTAATTTTTTGGTTTTTTATACAACGGTTAAATGTTTTTGGTATCTTTGATACCTACATTTAACCGTTTTTTTATTAATAAAAACTATATAACGTATGAATAATTCAGCAGAATTTAAAAAATTTGCCACCAAACATATGGGCATAAGCAGTTTAAATCTCGATCGTTACTCTTCGGTTTACAATAACTACATTTCGCCGACTATTATCGAAGAACGCCAGTTGAACATTGCTACCATGGACGTTTTCTCGCGATTGATGATGGACAGAATTATTTTTCTTGGTTTACCGATTGACGATTATGTTGCCAATATTATTCAAGCGCAATTATTGTTCTTGGAATCGGCAGACCCAAGCAAGGATATTCAGATTTATTTTAATACTCCGGGCGGTTCGGTACATGCCGGCTTAGGTATTTATGATACCATGCAGTACATAAACCCCGATATTGCAACCATTTGCACCGGCATGGCAGCCTCAATGGGCGCTGTGCTTTTAACAGCCGGAGCAAAAGGCAAGCGCTCGGCACTTAAGCATTCGCGCGTAATGATTCATCAACCGATGGGCGGCGCACAAGGTCAAGCATCGGATATTGAAATTACCGCTCGCGAAATTCAGAAATTAAAAAGAGAATTGTACGAAATTATTGCTTCGCATTCGGGCAACGAGTACGAAAAAGTTGAACGCGACTCGGACCGCGATTATTGGATGACCGCCGATGAAGCTAAGGCATACGGAATGATTGATGAAGTTTTATTCAGAAACGACATTAAAAAGTAAAAGATAATTCGTACTTTTGCAAAGTAATTTAAAATCAGACTTTTCATGGATAAATGTTCATTTTGCGGACGAAACAGGAAAGAAGTAACCATGCTGCTTACCGGCGTTTCGGGACACATTTGCGATGAATGTGCCGAGCAAGCGCATAAAATAGTTAAAGAGGAACTTAAACTTTCGACGGATTCGGTTCCGGGCGAGTTTAACTTACTTAAGCCCATACAAATAAAGCAATTTTTAGATCAGTATGTTATTGGTCAGGAAGAGGCAAAAAAAGTGTTGTCGGTAGCTGTTTATAATCATTATAAACGACTTACGCAAACTGAAGTACATGAAGAAGTGGAGATTGAAAAATCGAATATTCTGATGGTTGGCCCAACCGGAACCGGTAAAACCTTGTTGGCTAGAACCATTGCTAAACTTTTGCATGTTCCGTTTACCATTGTTGATGCTACGGTACTAACCGAAGCCGGGTATGTTGGTGAGGATATTGAAAGCTTACTTACTCGTTTGCTGCAAGTTGCCGATTATGATGTAAAACAAGCCGAGCGCGGTATAGTATTTATTGACGAAATAGATAAAATAGCTCGCAAAGGCGATAACCCCAGCATAACTCGCGACGTTTCGGGCGAAGGTGTACAGCAAGGATTGCTGAAATTGTTGGAAGGTTCGATTGTAAACGTGCCACCGCAAGGCGGACGCAAACACCCCGAACAGAAAATGATTTCGGTAAATACCAAAAACATATTATTTGTTTGCGGTGGTGCTTTTGAAGGTATCGATCGTAAAATTGGTCAGCGACTTAATACGGCGTTGGTTGGTTACGGTGCTATTAAAAACAACGAAAATTTAGACCGCGACAATTTATTGCAATATATTGCACCTATGGATTTAAAAGCCTTTGGCTTAATACCCGAAATTATCGGTCGTTTGCCGGTGCTTACTCACTTAGACCCATTGGACCGTGAGACATTGCGTGATATTTTAACCGAACCTAAAAACGCACTTATCAAACAATATAAAAAGCTTTTCGATTTAGACGGAATTAAACTTTCGTTTGAAAAAGAAGTATACGATTTTGTTGTGGATAAAGCAATTGAGTTTAAACTGGGTGCTCGCGGTCTGCGTTCAATTTGCGAAATTATTATGAACGAAGCAATGTTTGAATTGCCTTCGGAAAATAAGAAAGCACATAAAGTTACGCTTAAATTTGTACAGGAAAAATTTAGCCATGCAAATTTAAAAAAGCTTAAAGCGGCATAATTAGAAACTTATTTTTTCATTAAAAAGCGTTTTGAATTGAAATCAAAACGCTTTTTTTATTTCTTCTGTTGTAATAAAAAACACTATGCTTTAGGCAGTTTATTTACAGGAAACTCGACAAAGAAACGGGTGCCTTTGCCCAATTCTGTTTCGAACCAAATTACCCCCGAAGCATTTTCAATTATATTTTTAACAATGGCTAAGCCCATGCCCATTCCGCTATTTTTTGTAGTGAAATTTGGTCGAAAAAGCTTGTCTTTCAATTCTTCGGAAATACCGGTACCGTTGTCTTCAATTTTCACCCTAACAATTTTGCTGTTGGCAAACAAATCGACTTTTACAATGCCTTCTTTTCCGTTGGGAATAGCTTGCATGCCATTTTTAATCAGGTTAATAAATACCCGTTCAATATGTTCCTTGTCGGCATAAATAAGAGCTTCTTCCAGTTTATTGAAGTTGATGCTAAGCTGTGTTTTTTCGGTATTTACAAACATACGAACAATAGAATCGAGTATTGGAACCAAATTGATAACTTCGTTATTGGCTCGCGGCATTTTGGCAAAATTGCTAAATTCGGTGGCTATATTCGACAAAGTATCAGCTTGTTCAATAACCGATTGGGTTGTATTTAAGAAAATTGGTTCAAAATTCGGATTTTTTTCATTCCACGCTTTTTGCAAGTATTGAACATTGATTTTCATTGGAGTAAGCGGATTTTTAATTTCGTGGGCAATTTGCTTCGCCATTTCGCGCCATGCCATTTCGCGTTCCGAACGAGCCAGCAGTTCAACACTTTCATTCAATTCGCCGACCAACCGGTTATACACTTTAACCAAATTGCCAATTTCGTCGTTTCCGGTGTATTGAATTTCGTCGTACGATTTGCCTAATTGAACATTTCGGAATTTACTTTCCAAAATTAGCAACGGGTGCGTAATTTTATCGGAAATAAACAACGAAACAAACAATGAAATTAGGAATAAGAATACATATAAGTTTATAATAGCCACCAACATAGCCGATATTTCGTTTCTTATACTTTCCGACTTGGTAAAATAAGGCAAATTAATGTATGCCAATACTCGGTTTTCGTTATTGGTAAGCGGAGCATAAATTGAAATATAGTTTAGGTTTCCAATTTGTTCGTTATGCGAATATTTCGACAATCCAACATTGGCTAATGCTATATGTGCTGCCGGGTGTAAAAATTTGTTTTTCAATCCTTTATCAAACATATCGAGGTCGGAACCGGCAATCAAACGTCCTTCTTTAGAATAAATATTAATTTCGGTAGCAAAAACCTCCGATAAATTTAGCAAGTACTTGTTCAATTCCTTTTGATCAAAAATTACAGAATCGCTTTCGAACTTGAAAACATCGAAATTTTTAAGGTCGGTGCAAATCGAATTCGTTTTTTCGGTATATTCGTTTTGTAATTTATTATTGTATTTTAATACTTCGAACCAAGCAGTGCCAATGCCTACCAAAACAAAGGATAATACCAGCACAGAAAACATTAAGAAAATTATTTTCGATTTAAAATTGAAGCGAAAATTACGCACTAAAGTTGGCAATCGTTTGATTGCATAGTAAATAAGCAAAAGTACATTGTAATAAACCAAAAAATAGGCAAGCGATGTAACAATGTTCCAAACCGAATCGGTTTCGCTGCTAAGTATAAGCGTTGTATTACTGTCGGTTCTGTAAACCAAATGTTTAAATCCGTTTTCAACTAGGAAATATTGCAGTTCGTTGTTTTTCGTATAATTTAAGTCGGAAAGCCGATAAGGGTACACACCCGATTTTTTGACCAAATTATGATTCGTATATTTTGCAAACGACAAGTTTTTAGCAAACGGTCGTTCAATAAAATCGGTAATGCTGAATAGTTGTGCCTGCAATCCTTCGTTGTTTAAATTTGAAGTAGATTGAAGGCTTACAAATAACCGCTGTGTGCAGGCTTCGATGTTAATAAATTTGGTATAAGTAAACGAACCGTCAAAATTATCTTTAAAATAGAATGAACTGTCAATAGCTATAAAATTGTTATTAAGCGCCGGGTTTTCAATATTTGTAGAGTCGGCATTTACAAATGAAGCGGTAACGTTGAATTTAGTCCAGAAAGCCGTAAAGTATGTTTCGGTAATGTATTTTTGAACTTCGAAATTGCCAACCGAATCGGGCGTTCCGCATAATGCTTGCAACTCCGGGTCGGTCGGAATCATAGCTACGGTTTCGTTAAAACGGTGCTCGATGTATGGGTCGCGGTCGGCTAACCATTTGGTAATTTTAACTTTAAGTACTGCTTCTTCTTTTATGGTTTGTTTATTGGCAATATATAATGCCAAAAATGCCGAAAGCAGCACACCCAACAAGGTAAACCGATAGAAGGAAAAACTGTGGCGTGTAGGTTCAAAGTAAAGTTGAGTTAATACCAGTAAAATAATAAATGCACAAGTAAATTTATCGGGCAAAAACTCGGAAACATAAAGCAGCAGCACGGCAGGTAAATATAAAAACAGCAGCATTCGGACAATTACTTTGTTCGAAACAATATTTTTAATCAAGAAAATAAGTCGCTGCACCGTAATTAAGTAGGCAATAATAATTAGGGTTAATGCCGCAATGCCAAAAAGGCTGGCTACGGTAAGCTCGTCGGCCAAATAAATTTTAAAATTTAAATCAGAATCGAGCATTAAGCTGTTTAACGCAATCTGCAACACATACGAACTTAGAAGAATAGCTGCAATAGCTGCAAGCGCGGTAACGATTTTAAAAACTGAGCGCTTTTTATTAATATATTCAATAAAAGGTGTGAGATTGGAATGACCAAAAATACAAACGACCACGAAAAGAATGGTATAACTGTTTAAAATTAAATCGCCTAACGAATTAAACCAATAATTAACCGCAAATAAATCGGTGCTGAAAACTGCAAGTTCATACAGCCAAGCCGGTTGTTTATATTGAATCATTATAACCCGAAGCGCAATAATTGTTGTAATTAAAATTGCTGATACTATACGCGAGAAAGTGGCTTTGGTTAGTTTTCGTCGGCTAAAATTTAAACCGGTGAAAAGCAAAATAAATCCGATAATAAATAATGCAGCAGTTAAGTTTTGTTTTCCCAATTGCAATCGCATAGTTGATTCCGGAACCAGGGAAAAAACATAATTGCCTTGGCGGTCGTTAATTTGATGACTGTACGATAAATTGAACTGTATAACTCGAACAAAATCGGGCAGGTTGAAATGGGCTTGAAATGAATTATGCAAATACTTATTTTCGTATTTATAATTTGTTTTGATAAGAATAAGCCCAATAATGGTATACTGTTCTTGTACTAATTTTTCGACTACATAAAACCCCGAAGTGTTCTTATATAATTTAGCATCGAAACTTTTGTCGAGAAATTCCGGAATAGGCACCATGTTGTTGCTCCACAAACTGAGTCTATTATTTTTATAAACAAATACCGAAAATCCGCTTTGTTCAAGTTCTTCGACCTTGCTTAACGGATTGTTTTTAAGTTTGTTAAAATCGAGCATGCTGGCATTTTCGGTAATAGCCATGGATAAAGCTACCGATTTGAGCAAATTTTCCATTTGCTTCTGTTTTGCATTTAGCACCAGCTGTACTTCGTTTCCCGGTACTCGATAAGTATCGGTGCGGTATAAAAAGTTACTGATACTCCATGCCAAAACAAGAAGTATAATTCCTATACCGGGTAAGATGCTTAATCTGATAAAAGTTTTCAATTCCGTAGTTCTTTTCACTCTGTAAATGCAATAATAGTACCATGCAAAAGCCTGCTTAAAAAATATCAAAAACTTTAAATATACTTAAATTTACTGTCGTTTACCGAAAATTGTCGGGTTGTACAGCAAACTGTTTTATTGGTTTTCGAAAAAAAACTATTTTTTTTCAAACATAATACAATTTTTTACCATAAACAAAGTTTTCGTTACCTAAGTTTTTTTGTATTGAAATTTAGACTTATTTTAGTTTGTTTATTGAAGAGTTAAACGTAAAAAAACGTTTGTGCAAATTGCACGAACGTTTTTCAATTATCAAAAGAGAAAAATTGTTTAATCCATTTTTTCTTTTTTAGCCAAATAATGCCCTGCCGCTAAACTTAATCCTCCAAAAAGGAAAATCGTTCCGAAATAAGCTGTTTCATCTTCTAAAATGGTGTAAGCATCGATAATACTGCCGGCAAAAATACCTAAACCAATACCTATAAGGAATAAAGCTGTGCGTAACCCCAAGCTATAGGTATTTTGCGACTTAGTTTGAAACAATGAAGGGTCGGCACCGCGTTCAATCATAGCTAATCGTTCGCGATTGCGCAATACAAAATAGATAGCAAGAATACCAAAAACGCTTAAAAGGAAAATTGGTACAATAATAACTTCTGCAGGAAACATAGGATAAATTTTTAAAGGTTTTGTTAATATTTTACATTTGACTTCGGTTTTTAGTTACCACTTAAAATTACAAACTATTTAATACAAGCCCTTTTATATGCTAATCCCAAATACTGTGTTTGCCAAATGGAATGCGGATAAAACGGATGCTGGGCAACGCAGATTAAAACAGATTTTTTTTCAAAGAAATCCGTTTTAATCTGCGTTTGAAAATCCGCATTATCTGCGTTCCATAATAAATTCATCCCAATATTATGGAATAGAATATCTTTTTAATTATTATTTTGATGGATGCCGGTACTTTTTTGAACAATAAATTTTGCTTAACGCAAAATTATGTAATTTTGCAGTTTGAATTTTAATGTATTTTCCTACGTAAATAAATAGAATGGAAATAGTAAAAACTGCCGGCGAATTAAAAAATTTGCTTGATACCGCACGAAACGGAAACAAAACGGTTGGATTTGTGCCAACCATGGGCGCACTGCACGCGGGACACCTATCGCTGGTTGCACAGGCAAAAGCGCAATCCGATGTGGTTGTAGTAAGTATTTTTGTAAATCCTACGCAATTTAATAATCTTGCCGACCTTAAAACCTACCCTCGAACTCCGGAGCAAGATTTAAAAATGCTAAAAGACGCAGGTTGTCAGATTGTATTTATGCCGGAAGAGGAAGAAATGTATCCGCAGGCCGATAATCGCGAATTCAGTTTTGGCGAGTTAGATACCATAATGGAAGGTGCACATAGACCCGGACATTTTTCCGGTGTTGCTAAAATTGTAAGTAAACTTTTTACCATAATAAATGCCGATAAAGCGTTTTTTGGACTTAAAGATTTTCAGCAAGTGGCTGTAGTGAAAATGTTGGTTGCTAATTATATGCCCGAAATTAAAACGCAAATTGTTGCATGCGAAACGCTACGCGAGCCCGATGGTTTGGCAATGAGCTCGCGAAACCGATTGCTAACCCGCGAAACACGCAAAGCAGCGCCAATAATTGCCGAAACAATGATTAAAGGACGTAACCTTTTGCGTACACATTCCGTAAAAGCTATTGAAAAATTTGTTAGCGACAGCATAAACCGAAATCCGTACTTAAAAGTCGAATATTTTTCGATTGTGAATAGCGATACCTTAATGCCGGTAGCCGATTTTTCGGGCGATCATCGAATTTCGGCATGCATTGCGGTACAAGCAGGCAACGTTCGCTTAATCGATAATATGTATTATCGATAATTCTAAGTTTAAGTTCATATATTTCAACAAAAAATGCAATGAATATAGAAGTTGTAAAATCGAAAATTCATAAAGTAACCGTAACACAGGCAAATTTGCAATATGTAGGCAGTATAACCATTGACGAAGATTTGCTGGATGCTGCCAATATGATTGAAAACGAAAAAGTGCAAATTGTAAATATAAACAACGGCGAACGCTTAGAAACCTACATAATTAAAGGAGAGCGAGGTTCGGGCGAAATTTGCCTTAACGGCCCTGCTGCTCGAAAAGTAGCGGTTGGCGATGTGGTTATAATAATTTCGTACGCTTCAATGGATTTTGAAGAAGCCAAGAAGCACAAACCGGTATTGCTTTTTCCGGATACAGCTACTAATCGCTTAGTATAGCTTGAATCAATCATAAAAAAACCGACAAGTTACAAAATTTGTCGGTTTTTATTTTAATCGTTAGTTGCTATAATTAGCTTCCCATGGTCTCTTCAATTTCTGCAACTGTTTTAGGAATTGGTTTACCCAATACATTGAAACCGTTTTCGGTAATCAACACATCATCTTCAATGCGTATACCGCCAAAATCTTTGTAAGTTTCTACTAAATCGTAATTAATAAAATCGGTATGCATTTTCTCTGCTTTCCATTGGTCTATAAGTGCCGGAATAAAATAGCAACCCGGCTCAACGGTTAATACAAAACCTTTTTGCAATTCGCGACCCAAGCGTAAAAATGCTAAGCCAAATTGCGAACTGCGAACGTATTTTTCGTCGTAACCTACATGGTTTTCACCGTAATCCTCCATATCATGCACGTCTAAACCAAGCATATGACCAAGTCCGTGGGGCATAAACAAGGCATGAGCTCCGGCTTTTATGGCGTCATCAATATTTCCCTTCATTAAACCTATTTCCTTAAGGTTTTGGGCTAATGTTTTGCAAGCCAACAAGTGTATTTCGCGATAAGCTATGCCCGGTTTGCAGGCGGTTATAGCAGCCATATTGGCATTAAGTACCGCATTATAAATATCGCGCTGTCTGGTATTGAATTTTCCGCCCACCGGAACGGTACGAGTTATATCGCCGGCATAATGCATTGAAGTAGATGCGCCGGCATCAATAACCATCATTCGGCCAACTGATAGGGTATTACTGTGGTTATGATTATGTAAGGTTTGTCCGTTTACGGTAAGTATAATTGGAAACGATGGCGGATTGCCACCTGAAAGCGAAATACCTTCCAACACGCCAACAATTTCTTGTTCAATAATACCCGATTTTGCCATTTTCATGCCGGTGGTGTGCATTAAATAGGTGGTATTTACGGCTTTTGAAATTTCAGCAATTTCGAATTCATCTTTTATACTGCGGAGTTTTACAATGGCTTTAATAAGTTCTACCGATGCATATTCTTTAATAAATGTATAGTTTACGCCCAATAAATTACTAAGGAGCAAGGCATTTTCGGTGCGGTATGGCGGGGTAAAATGAATTTTGCGACCGGCGATAATAGCTTTTTTCAAAAAATCGCTTAAATTATTGAACGGTGCTGTATTTTTTACTCCAACTTGTTCTGCTTGGTCTTTCATACTTGGCAGGTTTCCCATCCAAATAATATCGTCCATGTCTACATCGTTACCAAAAATATAGTCAGTTTGGTTATCAATGTCCAAAACACCTGCCAAGCCATCCTTATCTAATCCGAAGAAGTACAAAAAGGTACTGTCTTGCCGAAAATGGTAAGTATTGCTTTTGTAATTCATGGGCGACTCGTTGTTGCCCAAAACCAGAATAATGCCGCTGCTAACCGAGGCTCTCAGTTTATTGCGTCTGTTGGAATATACTTCGCTCGAAAACATAATAATAGATTTTTTAGTAAATTTGAATTCGAAGATACGTGTTTTTGATTTTGGAAACAAATAAAAAACCCGAATCATGATAAGATTCAGGTTTTTTTAACTTTATAGGTTTGTTTTAACAGCTTCTTGAATAGTTTTAAATTCGTCTTCGGCAAGTTTTAGCTTTGTTTTTTCAAAATTTAAATCGCCAATTTCGTTTACCGGCACTAAATGAATATGCGCATGGTTTACTTCTAAACCAATTACCGCTATACCAATTTTTTTGCAAGGTACAGCTATTTTTAGTGCTTTTGCAACCTGCTTGGCAAATACCATCATTCGTCCGAGCATGGCTTCGTCTAAATCAAAAATATAATCAATTTCGGCTTTTGGCACTACCAACGTATGTCCTTTTGCTATGGGAAAAATATCGAGGAAGGCATAAAATTCTTCATTTTCGGCTATTTTATACGAAGGAATTTCGCCATGTATAATTTTAGTAAAAATAGTTGCCATATTTGAGCAGTTTTAAATTGAAATACCTATAATTTCGAAATTAATAACTCCGGCAGGCACTTTAATTTCAACTACAGCGCCCACTTTTTTACCAATAAGCCCTTTACCAATTGGTGTTTCAATTGAAAGTTTGCCTAACTTTAAATCGGCTTCCGATTCCGAAACCAGCAAATATTCAACAATTACTCCGGTTTTTTGGTTTTTCAGTTTTACTTTATTCAGAATTTGTACCGAATCGGAATTTATTCTCGATTCGTCAATCAATCGTGCGCTCGAAATTATTTCTTTCAGTTTCGATATTTTCATTTCCAACATGCCCTGTGCCTCTTTGGCAGCATCGTACTCAGCGTTCTCCGATAAGTCGCCTTTATCGCGTGCCTCGGCTATCTGACGCGAAATACTTGGGCGTTCAATGCCTTCGAGTTGCTCTAACTCAGCATATAGTTTTTTTAAGCCCTCTTCAGTTAAGTAAGATACTTTAGCCATTTTCGTAAATTTTAAATATAAAAAAAATATATAACGATTAAAAAAATAAAAGAATCCGGTACGTTGTCGGACTCTTTTTGATAATGCAAAGATATAAAATAGATTATTCGATGCCAATATTCAGGGTATGTTTTGTAACATACTGAATTTTAATACTTTTTACGCTCAAGAATTATGGAATATATCATAGCTTTTTTTGCGTCGAATTCTTGACTTAGCTTGGTATCGCCGGTTTTTTTAACTTCCAACGTTTGCATCGGATTAGAAACTTTGCGTACCGGCTCGGTCTTTTTCTTTTCTTGAGCCGATTTTTTATGTGCAAAATACGATTTGCCTTCTTCTTCCGGCGCATTTACTTCAACCTCCAAGGTTTCAGGTTGCGCATATACGCGCCTTTCCGAGTATATTGGCTCAAATGCCTCTTCGGTCTCCGGGTTGTATTGCGGTACAAAATCCGGCTTTTCCGGTTTTTTCTTGAAAATACCCACCAGTACTACTATTAAAGTAATTGCTATGTATAAAAAATCGCCTGCATCCATGGTGTTTAGTTAAAAATGTTATTAATAAATATTTTTGCTTTAATAAAACGTACCGGATGCTTTCTTTTATTGTTGCGTTCGGCTCGTTTGCGTGTTTCTTTAATTCGCTTCTTAGTTTTTTTATCCTGTATATTATAATAATGATTCGAATAAATTTCTTTAATCTTATGTTTAGCATTTTGCTCCCGTTTTAACAGTTTTTTCGCTTGCTTTCGTTCAAGCACTGTTAATTCTACATTCGAATAAGCTTTGCCCATAATCAATTTCTGGTCAGGCGTAAACTCAAGTTTTTTGCGCCAGTATTCGAATTGTTTTAATTCGCGCTTATTATACTTAGGTCCTTTGTTTTCGAGTCCGGGCAAATTTTCTTGTCCAAAAACTGAATTTGAGGTACTTACATAAAAAAATATAATGCTTAAAACTGCTATTTGAAACAAATTCATTATTATTGCACTAAATTAATAATTTTTACGAATTCAACGATGAATATTTCAAAATTTATTCCGCTTTTTTTTCTTTTTTTTCTTTTTCCTCTTTTTACTTGTTCCGAAAACGATTCGTATATACCGGAAATATATGTAAATTTCAGTGTAAACTTAAACGATCCCGAATTTTTCGCCTTAAATGCTTCGGGAAATTATGTTATTGTAAACGGCGGATTACGCGGTATTGTTATTTACCGAAAATCGTTCGATGAATTTTTGGCATTAGACCTAACTTGTACTTTCGACCCAAAAGAAGACTGCGCAACCTTAAAACCAAATACCGTAAAGAACTTTATTTTTGAAGACCTTTGTTGCGGTTCCCAATTTTCGATGTTGCTCGACGGCTTTCCGGTTGCAGGCCCTGCCAAATTACCAATGAAACAATACAATGTATCCTTTAATGCAAGTTCACAAATTCTTTACATAAACAATTAAAGTTTATTTAATTTTTTTTAAGGTGAAATCGATATCGCGCCAAATAATATTTCCTTTACTTGCGTTGCCTGTCGGGTCGGTTATGGTATATTCAAATGCCAAGCCCAACGGAAACAGCCTTACAATTACTCGGTCGGTTTTATATTTTTGCGTAGTTAGTCGTTCAACCCATTTGTAACTAAGGTAATCGGCAGAAGCCGAAAGTTCGTTGCACATTACTTGAATAATAGCATCGCGCTCGGTTTGTGCAGCAAAAACAAAATTAGCCATTCCTTTATTATTTTCTTTGCGCTCAAAATAATTTGGCAGTTGTAATTCAAAATTACAATTTTCAATCGGTTCAGTTCGGTAGTTTCCATTTTCGGCAGAGGTATCATTATTCAGTTTCAAATTCGAAAAATGAATACCCGAAATTTTCCAGCCGGTTTCGTAAGAGCCTATAATTAAGCTCATTTTGTAGGTTTTACCTTGCTCCGAATAATTAAATATATCGTCAAACGAATACAATTTGTAGGTATTTAGCGCCAATTGCTTATTACCTGCCATTGTTTTTACGATGGTAACAAAGTCTTTATTTTTTAAATATACGGTATTGTTCAGGTTCGTTTCTTTGTCGCCCGACAACTCGTCGAAGTCGGTAAAATTATTAGAGGCTATTTTATTAAGTACCTCAAGGGCAAATTCATTGGCTTTGGCTCGTTGTTCTTCAGTAAAAAGGCTAAAATTTACCTGCTGTGCACTCACTTGTGCCGACAGAACAAAAATTGATAAAAAATAAGTCAAAAATCTCATGGCAAACGGTTAAGTTGAAAAAAATTATAATTGAAGGGCAAAGGTATGCGGTATTTTTAAATTTTAAAAAAGGTTGGTTTATAAACATAGGTGTAGGTATTTTCTGTATTGCCATGCCAAATTACTTTGCTGCAAATTTTACTTCCGAAGCATTTCCGGATATAGCAACAGAGTTTTTGCGTTGGTACGGTGTTTTGCTTATGGTGTTGGGCTACTTTGAATTGCGTGCCTTGTACAGTAAAAACACCGAAGCATTAAAATTTGCCATCGAAGCATTATTATTCGGCGACTTGTTGCATTTTGGAGCAAGTATATTATTTATGCGTACCGGTGTCGAATTTTCGGCAGCTGTATTTTTTATGTTTTTCATGACCACTTTATTGGCATTAACCAGAACTTGGTGGTTAATTAAAAATTGAAAGTAAATTTATTTGCCGCCAATAGTTAGCCCAATCTTTTTGTTGGTATTACGCAAGGGTTATTTATCGGTTTTCAACAAAAATTCGAGCTATTATTAAATGCGTACTTTTACAACAACTTTTTTTACGGTAGCTGTTTCGTTCATTTTTATGCACGGCATATGCAAGTCGTTAGGAAAGAAGATGGTAAACATACCTTCATTCACCTTTACAAAAGAGCAATCGTCGGTATAAAAAGCATAATCATCGGCTTCGCTTTTCGAAACCGGCAATTGGTTGGTTAACGTATTTATACCCATCAACTCGGTACCTTTAATTACATATTGCACATCAATATACTTATAATGCGCTTCCAATTTACAGTTGCCTAATGCTATGTTGCCTAAATCGTTGTTGGTAATAAATTCGAATGCTTTAGCAATTCTTTCGCTAAGGTTTGTATAAAGTTTGTAATTTTCAATGCTGTCAAGTACCATGTTATCAGGTGATTTATTTAGAAAATATTCGTTGTATTTATTTTGTAAAATTAAGTAAATTTTACAAATAAAATCGAAACCGCTTTTTTATATACTTCTTTTTCGCCTTATGTAAAATGATTATAAATAAGGTTTTGACTTCACATAAATAATATTTTTGATTTAATTTTGCAAGCTGTTAGTTGTGTATTAATTTCTTGAAATCAAATATAATTATGGCTAAAGAAAAAAAATTCATTACGTGCGACGGCAACTATGCAGCATCGCACATCGCTTATATGTTTAGCGAAGTAGCTGCAATCTATCCTATTACGCCGTCATCAAACATGGCTGAAAACGTAGATGAGTGGGCTTCGGGCGGAAGAAGAAATATTTTCGGCGAGGTAGTTCATGTAGAAGAAATGCAATCGGAAGGCGGCGCTGCGGGTGCTGTTCACGGTTCGTTGCAAGCAGGTGCGCTTACCAGCACTTATACCGCTTCGCAAGGTTTATTGCTAATGATACCGAACATGTATAAAATTGCCGGCGAATTGCTTCCGGGAGTTTTTCACGTTTCGGCTCGTAGTTTGGCAGCTCAAGCACTTTCTATTTTTGGCGACCATTCCGATGTTATGTCGGCTCGCCAAACCGGTTTTGCTATGTTGGCTACCGGCTCGGTGCAGGAAATTATGGACATTGCCTCGGTAGCGCATTTGGCTGCTATTAAGTCGCGTGTTCCGTTCATGCACTTTTTCGACGGTTTCCGTACTTCGCACGAAATTCAGAAAGTTGAAATGCTTCAGGAAGAAGATGTTCGCGGCTTAATTGATTTGGAAGCTTTGCAAGCTTTCCGCGAGCGCGCTTTGAACCCTGAAAACCCCGTAACGCGCGGAACGGCTCAAAACCCCGATATTTATTTCCAATCGCGCGAGGCTGCAAACAAATTTTACGATGCAGTACCCGATGTAGTTGAACATTACATGGTTGAACTTTCGAAAGTTACCGGAAGAGAATATCACCCGTTTACTTATTATGGTGCTAAAGATGCCGAAAACATCATTATTGCCATGGGTTCTATAACCGATGTAATTAAAGAAACTATTGATTATTTGGCTAAACAAGGTCAGAAAATTGGTTTGCTTTCGGTGCATTTATACCGTCCGTTTTCGGCAAAATATTTTATGAATGTTTTACCAAAATCGGTAAAACGTATTACGGTACTTGACCGTACCAAAGAACCGGGTGCAAACGGCGAACCGTTGTACTTGGATATTCGCGATCTTTTCTACGGAAAAGCAAACGCGCCTATGGTATTGGGCGG